>JACCDG012030996.1_pt1 | contig 34560 bp, 52 predicted proteins | sample 7442471 | NCBI WGS metagenome assembly JACCDG01 (sample SAMN15323444, study PRJNA562643) | freshwater metagenome | isolation source: river surface water | place: USA:Blue River Watershed | collected 2017-08-17 | reverse complement strand
TATTAAAGATTTTATATGTTCCCGGTATAAATGCCAATACTTTTATTGGTTCCGCCATGTTAAACTCACCACGGGAGTTTGAATAATTATACCTTTCCCCATCATTTCGAGTAGGTCTTTCTTTTTCAAGTTCCTCCAAGAAAATGTCTAACGCATCTTTTTCAGAATGCACATCAGGTTGTTTAAAGATATTTCCCGATACGTGATGAACACGATATCCTCCCTTCTGTCTAAATAATTCAATTGTCTCTTCACAACGAACCAAAGATTCTTCCCAATTTGGTTGGAAATAATATTCATCACCCGATTCATAATTGAAGATGTCATGTAAAGTTGATAATCCGAGATTCCTAAGGATTCTTTCAATACCACCTTCATTATATGAACTTCTGAAGTAACCAATTTTAAAATAGTGGTCAGGATAATCGGGATGAGTTTCCTCAATCATATCAACACCATCATCACAAGAACCCCATTCATCCAAACCTAAAGGTAACGCGTACTCTTTAAGTTTAGACCTAATTTCATCTTTCTGTTCTTGAGTTAAATTTTCATATTCACCAGCTTCAGCCCAAAGTTTTTCCGAATAACTTTCGTAATTTTCTTCGAGTTCTCTATTTCTCTCAAAGTTATCGTATCGATACAAATAAATGTCAAGTCCCATCGTAATCTATAATTAAAATTTAAAAATCAAATCCTTCTGATGATTTACTACCACGGATACGATACATTGCCATCTCCAAAATGTTCAATGATTCATTTAAACCCGCACGGTCATCAATGAACACGTTTGCGTAAATCTTTTTATCGTTACCGTAAGGTAAATCAATTGGTGTGGTGTTAATCCCATCGATTTCCAAACCATTGTCCATACAATACTTAGTAATTTCAGGGTAACGGTCTTCTTTACATGCGGTGAAGATAACGACATACGCACCGGTTTGTTTTGCAACTGTCAGTACTTCAAAAACTCTTTTGAAATCCCTGTTTTGCATCTTCCATGGTGATATGGTATCATCATAATCACACGCAATGATTATCTTACCGTACATTTTCCACTCATCCTCCAATCTTTGAAGATATGGGAGAGACTCGGGGTTCTTATCGAAGTATTCTTTCATTGTGCTCATATCAACGCTTATCAAAATAGGTGGTGAACATGGCTAAAAGTGCAACACATACACAGATGCCGATTACAATGATTCCTACTACTTGGGCCACTGGATGTAGTTGTTCCATATTATTTTATTTTATTTTTAACAAGATTTAATGCCTGTCCCAATAAATTAAGACCTAACCAATATGAGGGGTCCTCAATATCCGGATGGTCCTCTTTCATCCCAATTCCCCAAATGTTATCAAGTGGAGATGCTTCAACAAAGATTCTATCTCCAGTACTTAACATCGCCGACATTAAGTCAGGGTTTTGAGTAAACTTGGCTAAGTTTCCCTCATACACAATTGCCAGACAATTCTTTTCCCAAACGGATTTATTAAAGTTCTTAATCATTCGACCAAACCTCTTTTGTTCCCTCGGGTTTGACTCTTTCATAATCAATTCTGCAATCTCATTGTCTTCAAAAAGTAATGCTTTTTGATGCATCATATATTGTTCACATGAATTGTATTCGACCTTGTCGATTACCATTGGTGCTTTGTGCCATTGGGAATAAATTCCACTCCAAAAGAACACGTAGTTATCTGTTATTCTCATTTGAATACATCTAATTGTTTAACTAATGAATGAATTGTTTTGTGTCTTGAGAACGTGTCCACAATAGTTCCGTCTCGAATATCTTTTACACTATTTGTACAGTAGATACCGTCAAAATATTGGACTAGGAAGTCAAAACCTACACTGAAAATACCGTGGGTAACCACTAAGTAGTTCTTACCATAATGTTGTGGTTGAACTACACTTGATAACTTTCTTTTCTCTTCGATTGCCTTAGCTATCTCGATAAAGGTTCTACCACCATCACAAATATCATCAAAGATGAAGAAGTCCTTATCGGCATCGTGTACTGACATTGGAACATCGGTGTAATCAATTGCACCGGTTTCAATGTTACGATGTTTTGAAGAAATTATAACGTTGTGTTTGTATTTTACATTCTCAGCAACGTGGAATACTTTTTTCAATGCACCAGCATCAGGAGAAACAAACCGAACCTTTTCAAAATTATCCGCACTCCATGTTTCAAATCCTTTTGAAATGAAATAATCACGTAAAGCGAAGTTAGCAATCTTTAAGTTATCAATCTTAACAAAGTTGTCGATACATGCTTCCAATACATCACTATGTGGGTCCATAATGATTACCCTTTCATACCCTTGAGAATTGATGATTGGTGCAATTACATCTTTAATGTAATTGATTCCACCTTCCATAAACTTACGGTCACTTCTACCCCCGATACAATATGGAATATAAAGTTCAATGTTCTTAACACCAACGTTTCTCAATGCCTTAGTTGCACATATGATTAGTTCAAGGTCACTGAAAGTGTTCAACCTTGATTTGATAATGATACCATGTGCGTTATTAGAATGTCTGAGAGATTCAAATGTGTTGTAACCATCTTCAGTCAATTGTAAAGATTGTTGACCATCGGGGAAACGACTTATCTTGTACTTAAATGAAAGTATATCGTTTGGGTTTACTAAATTTAATACTTCTGCCACGGTTTTTATTTTAAACGTAAACGAATTTCTTCAAATGATACGACATTTCGTAAAGTACCATCTTTGTAAATGGTTTGGAGTTCTCCTTTTGATTCGGTATCCCAATCACAATGGTCGTGTAATCGATAAACTAAATTATCATCTTTGAAGACCGACAATAAACCGGTTGCAGATTTCTTAGTACCGTCGTCGGTGATTGGGTCCTTGAAGATTTCACGACCTTCCCCATCCACTTCAACGTATGTTGCCTTCATCGCGAAACCAAATGTATCTCTTGTATTATATTGATATGTGAAAGAACCAACACCTAATACAATGTTTGTTGATGCAAAACCTTTTGCTTCCAATCTCTTACAGATTTCTTCGGCTCTGTCGATTGTGATTGAGTCACCGTAGATTGCTCCAATATGGGAGTCAAGTACTTTATAACCTTGTTCGTTGACCGTACCACCGAACACATCCCAAAGTAATTCAATTACTCCTTTTACTTTAGGTTCATTGTGAACATCTTTCGATTTCAATAATTCTGAATCTATCATAATTGGAGGTTTTGAGTTCAATCCACAAATAATATCAACTGGGTCGCCTGAGTCAGGACGAATAACCAATTTACCATCACGAGCCATAATCTCTTCTTTCAAAGTGACTACGTGTTCAGTACATACTTTCCATAAGTCCCATGTATCTGATACAACTGATAAGATTCCTGTTGGATAAGTTTCCAATAATCTGCGGAATGTACCAATCTCATCTTCTTTAGAACCCGCACACATTACACTGTGTTCGGTAGCATTAACACTACCGACAACAGGTCCTTGTGCTCCATAGAATTTACGAGCTCCGTGGATAACAGGTAAAGAATCTGAACCCATGAATGATGTTGCATGTCCAAGTCCCGAACTAATCGTTGCTGCGATTGAATCCATACCTCTCATTGAGAAGTCGTGTCCTTGCCAATCGATGAACCACGCCCTTTCAGGGTCAGTTTTTAACATCCATTGAGTCAATACTTTTCTATATTGATACGCAATGGTTGCCGATGTCATCGGTTTCCATAATAAATTTGAAATGATTGTCTCCAAATAATTCGTAACCCAATAGAACTCGGGTTCGGTGTTATAAATCGTCAACACCGGAACTTTAATTGGAACCAATGTTCCTTCTTCAATTCCCTTAACATGAATTGGAAGATATCCTAAATCATGTAATTTTTCAAAATGTGAGACATCGTACTCAGTACCTAAGTACCAAGACATCTCTTGTTTGATTTCAGAGATAACTTCTTCTTTTGGTCGTTTAAAGAAATAATTTTGAAACATATCGTGGATTTGTTTCATAACCATTTGTTGACCGAAAGATACCACTTTGTCACATCCCTTGGGTGCGTACTTGTTACTACGTGGTGTGAAATTTGAATAAACCAACGTTGTCCCCTTTGGATATTGTTGGTGATGTCCGGTTTTATAACCGTCAGTTAAAAGAAGTGGATTCATATTTGTGATTTATTATTCACAAATATAGAAATATTTTTTGATATCCGAAAAATTTTTAAATAAAATTTTTCACAATTTTGTTTTTATGTGTGCATCTCTTTCCCCACTAAACCACAAAGAAATTCTGAAACCAAATCCGCCTCAGAATTTCTCCAAGAATGATTTAAATAAACATCGGCATTTTTGTGATAATGGTAATAGTTTTTTTCAAGATGTTCTTGAGCCGCTTTAGCCGTTAAAAATGAATTAACATAGAACTCTTCCATTGAATATGAATGTCGTTCTAAATCTTTACAATTTTCTTCAATCCAATCAGGTAAACCAAAGTCATGGTCATTAACCCACATATCCCTAATTTCATCTTCGTTAAACTCAATCTCCGAATCATTAAGATATTCAATTAATTCATCAACGGTTTCAATTTCAACACCATAACCTCTATCCAAATAAATGTGAGTGTCACCATTTAAATCGGCATCATATACTTTCTTCCAATCCCTAATTTGAAATAGGTGTGGCATACGAGTACCTCTTGGGTCCTGTGTTGTCATCTCTGTTGCAAGTTCCATCAACTTTGCATACATTTCATCCGATACTTCTATTGTTTTCATTTTTCTAATGTTGGTTTTAACCACAGAATATTTTTTTTGAAGATGTAATTTCTAAGTTTTGGATAATCATTGAGAACTCTTAAAGTTTTAATCGTATCGTGCTTAAAACATTTAAACAATTCTTCTCTAATCCTCTCTACAGAAACCACCTTCATTTTTTTGTTGTAATCGTAATCTTGAATCACTAAATCCATAAACGCACCAATTGTAAATCCTTTGGTAATAGAGAATCTAATGGCTCTTAAAATACGAAGTGGGTCATCGTTGAATGTATCATTAACATTTAATGGTGTTACTAACATACCCTTCTTTAAATGTTCCAACCCATTGAAGAAATCAATTATCTTACCATCTTCGTCTTTCGCCAACGCGTTGAGGGTAAAGTCTCTTCTTTCTAAATCATCGAATAAAGTACCGGGTTGGATGATTGGTTGTCTAGTACCAGGAATGTAACCTACTTCCTTTCTTGCCATGACAAAATCGGCAACACCTTCGTACTTATGTTCTTTCGGGAACTTAGCACGGATTGTGAAACAGTCGGGTGTAACCAAAAATAGTTCAAATCCTTCTTCCTTAAGGTAACTCTCAAGAATACCAAACATGTCGTGTGCCGAAGTAACATCTTTTAACAAACCATCAGAAGGTACTGCAACATAATCCACATCCTTAGATTCTAATTCTAAGATTTCATCTCTAACCTTACCACCAACCTCATAAAATTTAAACATGTTCTATATCTTGATGTAAACAATCGGGTAAATAAAGTAGTGTTGGATTCTTCTTTTGAATATCAGGAACATCACCCTGCAAAGACATAATCTTATTGAACTCCATCACGTCAAATCTTTTGGTGATGAAGTGATATCCACTTTTAGTTGGGATAACAGCTTCGATTTTGGAACCTTCGGGACGTAACCTATCAATTAAACGAGCGATTTTATGTACGGCCTCTTCGTCCTTGGTGTCAATATCAACAATCCAACGTTTTTCTAACGTTTTTAATTGACCAACAACTGAATCGAATAGGTGTTGTTGTCTGTGTTGACCATTACGAATTTTGTTTGCTAATGCAACCATCATTTCCAAAGACACATCTTGGTGATTTTGTTTTTGTATATGGATGTATGCTCGAGACTTGAACATCTCACAAAGTTGTTTGATTTCTTCGTATCTCTTTTCAAGATAATCAATACTCTCAACACAATATGTTTTGATTGTACGAACCGATTGATGGTTCGCCTTATCTGTAGTTTGGTCCTTTTTCCTTTTGAAAACGTAGAGCATATAAAAGTCCCCTTCGTTTTCGAAGTTCAAAAGTGGTTTGATTAATTCTAAATTGTCTATCATTCTACTAAAATTGCCTCATCGTAAACTCTCCCGTCCTCTGTTCTCTTGGTAACAATTCTAGCATTAACTCTAGCCCCTGTCTCGTAGAATTCAGTGATGAGTTTTGAGTTTGGGATTGATGATTCGTTTACCGGTATTTCGGTATACTCATCGTCAAACATTAAAATGTAACGGAAGAACCAACGGTCCTTAAATTTGTAAATTGTTCCTGAGCACATGGTGTCGTTTTCTGTGTAACCTGATGATTTAAATATTTTCATTTTCTTTGTTCCTTCAACTATTAAGTATTAAAATTGATGCAATTGTTACGATAATCGCAACTATTGACCAAAATGCTACTCTCTCACTAAATTCAATCTGGTCTTTCCTTCTTCCTTGGTTTTCCATTTTAATAGTGTTTAACGGTTGTTCTACAAAAATAATATCTAATTTAGAATATTCCAAATTTTCAATTAGATAAATCTAAAATATACCCAATTAATCTCATTGGTGTGTTCATTGGTACATTAAAATTATTTAAAATTCCATACTCTTCTCGAGTTTCAAAAGATATTGCCCTATATAAGAACAATGCAACATTTGGGTTACTAATCACTCTGTTAATTGATTCAACTGTAATGACATTACAATGAAATGTATTTTCTTGAAATGAACGCAAATCATTATTTATCGAACAAATTCTGACAAAAGGTTGCTGAATCCAGTGTAATCCACTGCTTATATTATAACGTGGAGGTGGCGGAATTGTATAACCTTTAAGTAATTTGTATTCACTCAATGACATTCTTTTGGTCTTTCACATTATTCAAATAATTTTGATAACCCTTACACAAATTACCATCAGACACATCCCAAATATTTTTATGTATCATATGACAAGAGTGTGGTTTTCCCATCCTCTTGGAAAAACGGGTTACAACATCGTTGTTCTTACTTTTAACAACCCAAGGACATTCTTTACACGTTGAGTTATTCTTCTTCAAATCTAAAAATGTTCATTTGGGATGACTTACCCGAATTATCTAAGAAATCTGATGGTTCTAATTCCGTACCCTTATAGAATATTCTATCGATATAATCCCAATCACCATCAGGGAAATCGACAGAACCATGACAGTAAGTGAAATCCTCAACAGTTGGTACCGATTCCGATTCAATTTCAAATTCAAAGATACCTCCTTTATTTTCATCAACGGTTAAGAATATGTTCTCACCTTTTTCAATTGGGAATCCTCGATGAGAAACATAATCATCCCAATCTTCATCTACAGATGAAATGTGTTTAACATCTCCAATACCAAAAGATAAAATAGAATCACCATTTTCATCTTCCAACTCAAAAATCATGGTATCGTTATCTAATGCTTTATTCACGTGGAATAAATCACCATCATAAATGTCAATGTCGAGATTTTCCAAATCAAATCTAGTTTCCCAAAGTTCGTCGTAACCATTTTCTTCTTTGAGTAATTCAATTTGTTCGACTTGTTCGTCTGTTAGTTTTTTACCGATGAACTCAGCACTCCATCCGTAAGTTTTTAAGATATATTTCATTTGATTAATTTTCGTTTTGGTATTGAGTGGTCGTCATAATGTCGGTGAGATAGTATGTCCAACATGTGGGGGTATTTTTCCTTGAATATGTTCTGTCTTTCAAGGAGGGTTAAGTCCACGGTACAACCGTCACCAAACATTAACCATAACTCGTCGTCCTCAATTAACCTATCAGTAAAACGAGTTATATTAGTTATCTTAACCTCCCTAATATATTCACGATTTATGCCCAAATTTTCATACCAATTCAGGTATTCCTTGTATGCAATCTTGATGTTTGTATTTGACATCTCACTAAATTTTTATTGTTGTCCACCCATCCCAAGTTTTCCAAAAAGACTCAAGATGTGTTGAACGTCCATGGAATTAGCTGCGTTAATGAAATCACCGTAACTGTCTTGAACTTCATGTAATTGAGATATATTTCGGCCATTATAATCCCAAGTTACCCAAGTTTCGTCTTTTGGATGTAGAACCTTATACTCAGACATTTCCGAAATCGATTCTCTTTCCCTTATTTCGTCGGTGATTATTGCCAAAATAGATGATGGGATGGGTATCATAAAAGGACTAATTGTATGGTCATCTGATTGCCAACCCTCAATCAAATCTTCGCTATCTTTACTCGAGATTGCCCATTTTACATCAGTTTTTTTATTGATGATATAAATAATCTTGTAATCTTTCAAATATTTATCCCAATACTCACGTTGAGTCACACACCATTTGGTATTTGCACCGTACATCTTTGCAGATTCATAACTGAGTGGTATGAGTACTAACCATTCATCATTACTGTATATTTTCTTGACTTGTTTTTCGAGTTCTTTTATACGTAATAATTCGTCGGCCTCTTCAACCTCATCTTTAATCTGTTTAAAACTACTATACGTACTAATATCATTATTCTTAATACGATTATGTTTCATATGTTCCTCAAATTTTGTCAAACTAATTAAGTTATCTCTTTGGAACATGTGCCTAAGTATATCACCCTCAGTGGTGAAATTTGACTTAAACGTTTTAATTAAAAAGGGTAAGTATTTGTACGAACCGCTAGGGTCCGCTTTTGCCAACAAATCAATCAGATTTATATTTAAATCTTGATGTTGTTCTTTTAATTTATCTAACCTTGACATAATATATTTCTCCCAATAAAACGTTCAACCATTTCTTTTCTTGAATTACCATTTTCTTTATCAAAAATAGTCGGGTCAATAAAGTCACCACTTCTACTTTTTAAACGATAATAAACATTAGTTTCTTCGTGTTGATAAAAAAGATTCTCGTTTAGGTATTTCCTCAAGTCGAGTTTTTCTTTATCACTACAACCGTTAGATATCATAATAATCAACATTCTATCACAGAATGCCATCGTTATCAAATTAAATTTGTAATGTGGTTGCAAATAATCATATACCTGTATATTGGTGTGGACCATAGTCTATTTTTTTTGTCTGATGTTTTCGTTGATTGCATACAACAAGATACAAACAACTACAAGTAAAAATGTAATCATGAGACAATAATAAGAAGAATATTTAATATTTCAAAATTTTTTTTGAAATCACCAATAACCAATATCTTTTTTGAAATATTCTTCGTTTTTCCTATTTAAAAAGGATTTAATGAGTAACTTGACCATACCCAAATACCCCATCTTTTTGAATCTGCGGTCATCTTGACCAACATAGTGTTGGAATATCTTGAATTTCTTTGGGTTATATTTTTTACTTAAACCGAAATCTTCGCTGTGGTGGTATTCTTCATTAAATTTACCCAACTCCACAAATCTATCCGTCCTTGTCATAAAAAATGTCCCGACAGCGAACGGGGTGAATTTACTTACTATCTTATTTACAAAGTTAAAACTAGCAAACGCTAACTTAGATTTCCAATCACCTGACACGGACCTTAATTTAAAGGTTAATAAATCCAAATCGTTAAACATCATTTCCTCCATGGCATCATGAATGGCGGTGTTACTAAATAATTGGGTGTCTGCATCAATAAAGAGAACATATTCTGTGGTTACTAAGTTACTACCAAGATTTCTTGCCTCGGCAACTCTCCCACCATTAATCATTTGTATGTTTAATCTATCTGAATACATGTTAGATAGATTATTTATGATTCCCCTGGTTCTATCTGTTGAATGATTGTCTGCAATAATAATTAACGTCCCATCAATTAGTACTTGCTTGTAGATTGAGTCTATAGTTTTTTTTATGTACTTATCCTCATTATAACAAGGAATCACTATTGTGACTTTATTTTTGATTTTTTGGGGACGATAAAGTGTCATAATTATGAATTTTAAATTCACCATTGTTATGTACAATGTACGTATTATTTTCAATCCAATCCCCACAATTTAGATACCTAACGTCTTCAATAATTTTATCTTCGGGATTGTGTATGTGACCACAAATAACGGTGTCACAACCTCTTTTCTTGGCTTGTCTCACCAATTCAACTTCAAAGCTTGTAATGAATTTAACCGCCTCCTTAACGCTATCTTTTAAAAACTTAGACAGAGAACGTTTGTGACCAAATTTCTTTAGGGTCTGGTCGATTGAAATCGCTAAATCATATCCAATTGAACCTAGCACACCTAACCATTTCAATTTAACAACACCATCGTACATATCACCGTGACATATAAAAACATTACCGTACTTATACTCATCACATATTTCAATGTTACCTAAAGATAGGTCATTGTATTGTCTTAAAAATTCATCATGGTTTCCTGTAATATAAATGACTTTAGCACCTCTTTTTGAATGTGACAAAATCTTTCTGATTACGTTGGTATCATTTTGTTTCCACCTGAATCTTTTTTGTAACATCCAACCATCTATAATATCCCCCACTAAAAAAAGATAATCGGGTTCATAATGTTTCAAAACATTTAATACCATTTCAGAGTTGGAACCCTTGGTTCCAAGATGTACATCTGAAATAAAAAGAGCATCTATTCTCATACCAATAATTATCAGAATAAAGCTAAATAAAAAAGGGGAAACTTTTCCCCTTTAACTTAATTTTAATAAAAACTAAACATCCAATTCTATAACTTGACCCTTCTCTCTTCTAAAAAGAGTTCTATAGAACCAAACAAATAAATGTACTAAAGAAACTTTTAAGACATAACCATATCGATTCTTCATATCTGTTAAGATATAAACAGTAATCATTAATGTGTCATCAAAATGTTTTTTTAAAATGAAATACCTGTGATGACCGTCTGTAATATATTTTTTTGAGGAAAGATAAATGTAACTTTTACTATAATCAAACCCTCTTTCTAATATTTCGTATTCTATTTGTCTGTATTTCGGTTCATCTATCCCTATTGATTTTATATTGCTCTTAATTTCAGATAATGGGATTGTGGAAATTTGAACCTTATGACACCACCACCTATTACAAAAATAATCATCCTTATGTCTTTTAAGAAATGGGGATGTGTATCTTTTATCAATTAATAATTTAACTTTTTCTAAAAAATTCATAAACCATATTATTCACCTAATTCAAGTTGCTTTCTTTGACTCGTCATTTCCTTAAAAACTTGTACGGATAAATCGGCTCTCACATCTTCTCTAGCACTATCAAAGGGGTTTAGAGATGTCAATCTATGAGCAACCTCGTCTCTCCATTCATTGAAGAAACCCTCGTTAAATGCTAACCACCCATAGTGTTCGTGAATCTCTGAATTACTCATTATATTTAAAAGTTTATTTTATTAAATATCCTGCAATAAAAGAGACGGTTATTGAAACCCAATAAAAAATAGATTTTAATTTAAAGGCCGTGAAATCATGTTTACCACCCACTGTTAGTGATGTTGAAAACAACCATGTGACTATTAAAAATAAGACTGTCAAAGTCATTAAAAATATTTCCATAAGTAAAGTATAAATATTTATCTTTATAATTCCAAGCTATGGTACAAATATCTCAAATAATTCTCCAAAATCTAGAAGGTAAATATTTGGTTTACCTTAGGGATGATAATCCTGAAATTCCATTTCCCAATCATTGGGACTTAATTGGTGGTCATGTTGAAAAAAGAGAAACACCCATCGAAGCGCTTAAAAGGGAAATGATGGAGGAGATTGAACAAACCACGAATGACTTAAGAAGTTTTTCTTTTTGGAAAAAATATGTTTGTACAGAAGGGGATGTGACACCTAACGTGAAATATATATTCAGAGGTGTAATCAATAAACCACTTGAGGAAATCCCTTTAAATGAAGGTCAATATCTGAGATTCGTTACTCAGGAAGAACTATTACAATTAAATTTCGCTAATGTGATGGGTCAAATACTTAGAGACTTTGTTAGTGAAAGTTCTTATTAGTATTTTAAAATTGTAAAGTGACTCTCAAAGTCTTTTCTTGGAATTAGATACATGTGTGACCTCTTTTCTTCTGGTATTAAAGTGTTAGTACCAGCATAAACTTCATCACCACCAATTTTAATTTTGAAGTTATTCTCAGAAATTAAATTCCTTAATTTTTCGGTTCTAATTACCCAAACTTCTTTTATGTTCATGAATACAATCACCCACAAATCTGATTTAGTAACCATGATACCACTGTCTTTTCCGTGCATCATATACTCAATACACAAGTTCCCTGTGTCAATACCGGGAAAATATGCTCCATTTGGTAAACTTCTACCGGGTTGGACCCATTTATCCTCAGTCTTAACTTCAGCAATCACATTCGATTTTGTTGGGAAATTAAATATTAAATCAAATTCTTTGTGATTCCCAATTTCCTTTTCACTCTTACCAACACATTTCGCGTCATATTCCCTTTCAAATATGTCCACGACTATTTGTTCGTTGGTTAAACCTATTTTAATATCCTCATGAAAATTGAGACTCCCCATTATCTTCGATTAAATAGTATTTCTTATAGTGCTCCCACCACAAGATATCTTCTTGTTCAGGTGTTAAATCATCTGATATTACATTCACAGTGTCCTGCGTGAGTGATTCCTGAGCCATGACTATCATCAATTATTAAATATGTGTGACCTTTATGGTTCCACTCATACACTCTAAAATCAGACTGATTAGGTAGTTTGATAGATTGAGGGGTATTCTTTTCGGTTTTTACCTCACGAGCGTTAGGTTCACTACATGAACTTATAATTAGAATAAGTAAAATAAATATGATTCTATTTGATTTCATCTAATTGTATTTCTATTTCTTGTTGACCCTCTATCTTCACTTGACTCCCATCGGCCATTCTATAATGTTTAAACAATACATATTTGTCACCTTCATTGGTTTTGAAATGTACATGTTTAGTGTATGGGTTTGGTTGTGAATCATGATAAAGATTCTTCCAAATTACCGCTTCACCTTTTACTGGTTTAACACTTCTATCAATCGAATGGAAAGTCAGGTGTCCACCGTCGGTGATGTTATTTAGTGAGATTTGAATACTCCACAAACGATTACCCATAGTTGTGAATAACCTATCTCCCTCAACTTGGTTAGGAAGTAAGAAATCGTATCTTTCTTCGTATTCAAATTCAGGTGTTATTTTCTGAATGTAAATGTCTTCACCAAAAGAATCCAACATACCAACAACAGAATTTAACCTGTCGTTTACGGTTTTATAGATTTCAGATTTCTTGTCTAATTTATAAATCAATGGTGAGTTAGAATCCTTCACCTTTTTCTGTGAATTTAATTTCTTATTGGTTAATGAAACCAACTCATCACACTCAGACAAAGTTAGGATTTCAGGAAAATGATAAATTTCCACCAAGTTATTTTCAATTCGATATGCTCTTGGGTTATCACATAAAGATTTATTGAATGGATAAATCTCAACCTCGTATGGTTGGTTTAAATTTTCTTGTGAGTATTGTCTTTGCCAAATTAATGCGTTGGTTGGTTCGATTTCCAATTCTTTTTTTATCAAATTGTATTCGAAACCATTGTTTAATAAAACATTGAAGATGGACTCTTTGTCATATCCATTCACAATATTTGACCAAATCCATAATTTCCATTCAGGTGAAAAGGTTCTGTTAATCATATATTATTTTTTTATTTTTCTTTCAATTACTTCTACAGTGTCACCTTTATCGTAACATCTATATGAGGTTATTTTCATCTTAGGTTCTCTAAGATATAACTTCCAATACGGCGTGGTTTGTAAAGTATTATCGTGACCAACGCCATGGTATTCTACAGAATCAATTACACATTTAATCTTCGTGTCGGTAAAAGTTGATTTGTACTTACAAGACATAAAGATTACTCCAAGAAATAATATCAATGTGAATTTTTTCATAGTCTAATTATAAGTTATTTTTTTCAAAAAACAAAATCATATCTCACAGAAACAATTGTTTCTTGATAATGTGATTAGTTTTATATGTTTCAAACATTCTTTGTCTGCCCTTACCATTGCCCCGTACAAATCGTTATTAACGATAGATTGTACAAAACTACCACCGATGGGTCCGATACCATCTCTTGTTCTCATGACAGACACTATAATGTTGATGATGTGTTCACTAACATTTTCAGATTCGTATCTCTGTACAAAATCTATCGCCGCTTTATATAATTTATCGTCCATATGTTTTAATTGTCAAACCAAAATACAACTCTAAAAGCATTTTCCTTCACGGTATATCTTTTTTCATCATCATTTGTTATCCAAAATTCTTCTCTGAACCTATTTTCCATAGGTTCAATGAATAGTTTTAGTGTTTCCGTTATTTCCTCATCTTCTGAATTGTTATAGAGGTAATCTTTGAGTTCTTTTAATGTATAATAAGATGGTGTGTGAGCATCTCGACCCCACCTTTCAAACTCTTTTCGTGTAATATCCGTTACATCCTCTGGTAACCCCCGAGGGTCGTCAATGGGGTCAAGAGAACCCCTCACCTCGGCAAGAATACTGAACAAGTCATAGTTCCTCCCCCAATAAAATGATATTAATTGATATTCGCGTTCATCTTCATGAACACCAAAGCTTGGGTTTATCTGCCAATGGTCCACATTGACCCACTTGTTTACCCCGTTTACCGAGGTGTATTTTTCTAAGTAAACATGTATATCACATCCCATTGTTCAAATATATTAAAAATGTTTTAAATAATCAATTTAGTAGTGAGATATTTTACCCAATTTTGTGACTTTGTTACCCCTAAATTGACCATGGTCTTTTATCATTGCGTAAAAAGAAACTTTTGAATTAATTTCGACAGATTGATGTTGGTGAGTTGATAAGTATTCCTCACTTATGTCACCCCACTTACTAAAAACGTTTCCATTCTTATCCACCAAATCATAAACCACGTCTTTACCTCCATATGGTGAATCCACTATTCTTTTATCGGACACTATTAATTCAAAATACATTTTCATACCGGGTTTACCAACATGATTACTTATTTTAATTTTTGATGGGTCAATATCTCGTGTCTTGTGACTGGCAAACGCGTCGAAATCTGTAACAAACCCTAAGGTCGTTTTCGCCCTTGTGTATGCAACATATTCTAAGTTTTTTTCTTGTTCAATTTGCCATGGTAGAATTGCGTATTTTGATGGGAATAAATCTTGGTGGATAATAAAAACTCTTTCAGCTTCAAGTCCTTTTGCTTTGTGCACATTACTTAAACAAATACCGGTCTTTTTATCATCAGAAAATATGGCATCGATTTTTTTAATTACCTCATTGGGGTCGTCTATCCCATATGATAACACTTCAATGGCTTGAATTTTTTCGGACAAAAGAATTACTTGACTGTCTTCAAGAGCCTCATTTCGTTTCATTGTGTGATTAGTCATTATTTTTTCAATCAACTTCTCCTTGTCTTTAAGTAAACAACATAATACGTTCATCATGTTGAACTCGTCCATTTTCTTTTGACAATCCGATATCATTTTAGTCAAGGATTTACCAAAATCTGAACCGATGATATATGATTTCTTACCTTCACTTAGTAATCTCAGACACAATGAAACAACAGGGAATGTATTTCTACATATCACCATGTCTCCGTCTTGTATATCTTTATAAGAAAAATTTTCCAAGACTCTTCCCGGTCTATTTTTTGTGTGAGCCATTATCGCGGGATTGAGATGTCTAACCAAATTAACAATTTCAGGTGAAACTCTATACGTGTAAGATAGGGGTAATTCGATTGTATTGGGTAAATCTTTTAATTTCTGATATGATTCGTGGTCAGCACCGGCAAAAGCATAAATCGCTTGTTTAGGGTCACCTACTGCAATGAATCTACCACCGTCAGATTTCATGGCATTATGCATTAGATGCCTATGACAAGTATTTAAATCCTGACATTCATCGATGAAAACAAAATCATATGTTGGACCTCGATGATTCAAAAGAACCGGCAAACAAATCATGTCGGTATAATCAATAATCTTTAGATATGACATACCTAACTTAGATAGATACCACGCTGCGGTAGATTCACCATCCTGATTACTAATTGAGTGAACCTCGGCAATCTTGTTTATCTCCCCAACACCAATCGGTTTAATTTCAAAATTTATTAAATTTTGTCTCGATAGATTACAAAGAGATACTACATCACTAACAAACTTATACCTATCAATGTTTTCACCTTGACACGCATCATATATGTTCTTAATGTATTTGTATTGTTCTTCGTTAAAACCATATTTGTCAAGACCATCCGGTTTTTCCCCGTTGAAGAATTTGATGATGTCCCAAAAAAGATTACGATATTTTAAACTTTTATCGTCAACCCCACAATCGTACATATTTCTCATGATTGTGTATCCAAAACCATTGAGGGTCATCACCTCGATGTTTTTATTTTCAGGGATTCTTCTTTTTAATTCATCTCTGATACTAACATTGAACGCCAAAAATAATACCGACTTATCTTCAGGTATTAAATCCAAAGCTTTCAACAACGTAGTTGTTTTACCACTACCAGCAACAGCGGAAACCACCGCGTTACGATTGTCTTTTAAAATGAAATTAAAGATATCCTTTTGATATTTGCTCGGTACGAACTTAGCCATATTACTTTTCTATAAACATGTTTGTGTGTGAAATAGGTACTCTCAAAACAGGTGCGTTTTTTTCTTCACCATCTATCTTTTTCATGACCTCATAATAACCGTTCTCAGAAACTCTAACAGTTGGTACGTTAGTAATAATGTCCAATAATTTAGTGTGACTTTTTTCACCCTCATAAAGTTTAACTTCTTTGTTTGTTGTGTTAAAAACTAATGTTTGCATTTTATTTTATTTTAAGTTTAATAAATATTTTTTAAATAATTCATGTTGTACTGATACACAAATTCTGGAATAAGACGACCATAAATCTTTGTCATGGTAAACAAACTTATCCAAACCAACCGCACCAATTCTATGTTGAAACAAATAATCTTCAGATTTATTTACAACAGCGAAAATCCCCATAGGTGACGATTCACCATAAATCTCCTTAACTAATAAATCTTTCTCCTTGAGGTATTCAATATTCTTTCTGATGTTATTTGTGGTAACCTCCTTGAAAATGTTAAGTGATTCTCTTCCTTGAGGTGTTGTTAACACCTTTTCAATTATCATTTGTGAGGGTGAGGAAACCGCATTGAATTCATAGAGTAATCTGATATTAAGTTCTGAGTTAAAGTCTTTGTCCTTACAAAAAATAAAACCCATTCTTAAACCAGATAACCCAACCCATTTTGAGAATGATTCGGTGATAATCACATTATCCAAGTGTGCAACCTTATCAAAAAAATCATCATCGTAAAACAACTTTCTATATGGAGAATCAAAAATGATAATTGCACCTGTCATAGATATTTCATATATCTTTCTGAACAATATATTATCATCCATTTTAACCCCTGTAGGATTATTGGGGTCACAAATAAAGATACATGAAGATTCACTTAAGGTTGATGGGTCAATCGATTCTAATGATTCGTAAAAAGAAAACGATTTCTGTCTTATCGTAGCCATTTTAGAATAAGACCCCCAATAAAATTGTGGGAAGTAAATGTTCTCAACATTCAGTAATTGAATTACCAAGTCCAAGGCAGGCATTCCTCCTGGTGTGATGGCAATATTATTGATAAAGTTGGGTGTGTTTACAAAGGAAGGGAAGTATTCTGAAACAATAGAATTTCTAAATGATTCAATACCTAAATTCGGTGCGTAGACTTGAAATTCTTTTGAATTAAAATCAACCTGATTCATTATTTCGGTCAGGTCAATTTCTGTTACTGCGTTAACTCCCCTGTTTAATTCAAGATATGTGTTACCCGATTCGTTTGCTGCCCTTTTTACTTTTTGACCAATACCGACTATCGAAGAAAAGGTTGCATTTGATATGTTTACTTTCATTATATTCCTTATTAATGTACATTCATCAATAATAAAATATAAGAAAAAGAAATCGGTTTTCCAAAAGTATTCCAAAAAAAATTCCCCTACAACGGGGGAATTTAATTAGTATGGTTTCTCAAACGTCACGGAATCAATTGTTTTGTTCATCCAACATTTTGTGGTGTCCCCAACTTCCGCAGGGTCGTTTGTTAGAATAGTTATACCATTTCTAAATGTGACATGATATTGATTTGTGAAGATTTCCTCACAACTTATAACGGGTAGAGGTTCCCATTTACCGATTGGTTGAGTTTCTTCTTTTATTAATTCATCTTTAATGGGTGTACTTGTTTCTTTTGAATCGGGTCTATTTAAAAATAGTACACCTAAAGAAACTAGTATCATAATCAACACCAATAAAAATTTAATTTGTTTTGATATCATTTTAAAATTTTTCTTTTAATTTTTCACTTTCTATTATATTTTTTACCAACTTAACATAACCGTCACCGGCTTCAGCGTAAGTACTTGATAAATACAGGTAATATTCATTCTCCGTATTTATTTGACCCAAGTAACGACATTGATAAAACGCATAATCATATACCGATTGATACCAATTATCATAGTAGGCGTGACCATTCTGAGTTCCTTTTGCGGTATTAATTCTCACCGTTGCTTGTTTCATACCAAACAAATTATGATTCTCTTTGAACACCTGACTTTTGTAATGTCCTGTCTCGGCAATTGCCTGAGCCATCACAATATGTGGGAACTTAACATTTAACCTTTTCAACTCTGATACAAATTTCTCTTCCGAGAATTTGTTCTTTTCTTTTTCCAAGGAAATAACTATTAGTTCTTTTTCGTAGGTGTCCAAACTTTTGAATCTCATAAATCGACCCAAGATAAAAGAAGAGACAACCAATACAATTACAACCGATAGTGCTATCTTAACCTTTTTCCAATCCTTTTTCCAAAGGAGTAAGGAATCATCATATTTGTAAAACATAATTTTTGTGTTTGAGGATTAGACAATTATTGTTCCAGTTTTTAAATTTTTGTGAAATGGTCGACAACCATTCTTGCACTTGAGTAATTTGTTGCGAGTGCAACTTCATGAACATCACAAACTCTCATTAACATTTGTACATCGGGTTCGTGTGGGTGTTTATCCAACGGGTCTCTAAAAAATATGACAGCATCAATTTCTTTCCTTGATACCATGGACGCAATTTCCGCGTCACCACCCATTGGTCCTGAGTTTACTTGTTCTACTTTGGTTACACCTGCAAACATGATTCGTTTACCTGTTGTTCCTGTTGCAACAATGTCAACATCGTTTCGATTGAAGAAATCTAATCTCTTCATGACAAAGGCGACCATGTCAGCCTTTTTTCCATCGTGTGCAATTAATGCTATTTTCATAATTAAAAAAGGAATAGTTTACCACCAACCGTGAAGAATGGTTTTTCTGTTTGATAAAAAGAGAGTGTAATAAAAAAAGGGTTGGATACTCGTAGATTCGCCGAGGTCTTCAACATAAACTTATTATCATTGTTCATGGAATACCCAATACCACCATTCAAAACTAACCATCTGTAATCTTTATTGGTATAAACATAATTTAAACCAACATAAATTTCCTCGGGTCTCGCATTCATTGTTAATATGTTAGGGTTGAATAAATTCAATTCAGCCATTATCTTACCATAACCAACACCAATGTTTGCATTACTTCTGTCTTTCGCAAATTCATATCCAACAGAATAGAACATTGAATTACCTCGGGGTCCATAAGACAATGTGTAATTAAAGATTCTTTCAGGTATTCTTAGTCCCTGAGCAAATGTGTTATTCAATAATATCACACATAGTATTGTTAAGATATTTCTCATTTTTTTATGATTTGTATACAAATATATGTGCAATATTTGGAATATACAAATTTTTTAATAAAAAAAAAGAGGGACCGAAATCCCTCTCATTTGTTGATTGATTATTAATCGATTACCAATTTGTTTCCACAGCTTGAGTTGGTTCATCATATCCCGTTACTGACGGACCTCTCATTTCATAATCTCTTCTATCATACTCTCTTTCATCCTGTGGTTCAGATGATTCCGTGATGAATTCTTCCACCATAAGTTCTTCCCTTTCATCATCGGTATCTTCCATAATCACTTGTCTTCGAAGTTCGGCCATTGGTTGTGCCTCATCTTGTACGGCATGAATTTTATTGTAACTTTTCATCAAAGATTCTTCTTTATTTTTATCCTCATCACTAAGTAATGAATGATTAGTATAAGAATTGTTTTTAACTTCATTTCGAACCATATCTAAAATGAAATCTGGAAGTTCACTCTCAAGAGAATCAATACGAGAATCAATTTGATTCCAAAATGAAAATTCAGGTTCTGAATCAAGAGACTTGAAACAAGCCACTTTCAATCCTGTTATTTTGTTAATCATATAAATCAAGATACCTCTTTTAGAGTATCTTAAAAAGTAATCAGGATTATTTTCTGACGCGGTACACCACTTGGTGGATGAACCATATTTTTTTGATGCGTGAAAAGTTAGAGGTCTCAAAACAACCCATTCATCAGATGAATAAATGGTTTGGATTTGTTTCTCTAAATCTTTCTCATACGCTTTAATTTCCGCCAAACTCGTTGCGGTCATCACATCCTCAAATCCGCTGAACTTGGATAAATCATTCTCTTTGATTAATCCTCTTTCATTGTAATCACAGAATTTTTGGAAAGTTTTTAAATCTGAAAAGTTGAAGTTCATTTCCAAAAATCTATACGAAATGTATAGTTGGAATGGGGTCATATCCACAAGTTTATCTCTTGTAATCCCGAGCTCCCTTTCAAAATTTTCACGAATTTCTTCCACATATCTTTCAAGGTGTTTTGTGTTTTTAGAAAGTCTTAATAGAAATTCAATGTACTTTGTTTTACCCTCAGGGCATAAAACTTTAAAGACATCAACCATACTTATGTTGTTGTCTGGGTGTTGTTTGAGTTCTTTAATTCTTGACATGTTACTTATTTTTTGGTTTGTTATTGATTAATAAAATTTACGAAGTAATTCAATCACGTCCCACGCATCTTCAAGTGCGTTGTGTGTGACAATTCCTTCAATATTTGCACGTTCTTTACATTTGGTTAACGATGGTAAAGCGTTATCCTCAGACCAATCTACAAACAATATTGACGGGTCTATAATTCTTTGTCGAGTTCTAATTAATTTTTTCCACCATGGAAGGTCTTCAAGGAATAACTTATCAAATGTCCCAAAATTTTTACCCGCAACATTTAATGTAATTGGTGGAGTGTTACTGCCGAATACAGGAAATGGAACACCATCAACAATCCTTACTGTCTTTAACATATCAATGTGCATCATATAACCATTAGCCCACAAGAAGTCATAGAACTTCTGTACAACTTCATCTTCGGTACAAAAAATGTAATCAGTGTGATTAATCATGTTTGCCCTTGTTTCATCATCACCTTCTAAGTAATCTCCCATCATTCCAATGATTTGTTTGTTCATTGTTAATGCTCTTGGTGAACCCTGAATGTTGTGTTGAAGAATTATTGCGTTAAATTTTGGTAGTTCCTCATACGGTAATTTCTTTTCAGTATCTTCGATAATAGCACCAATAGATAAGATATTATTCATATCAGGATTCAAGCCTGACGTTTCAATATCGATACTTACGTATTTCATTAATCAAACGTTTTAACAATTGCAATAATCAAGAAAATTAAAAAGATAAGAGCAAAACCTCCCCATAATGGAGCGGTTACCCACCACCACGACCAATCGATGTAATTGGTTAACTTTAAAGTCATTAGAATTAAAAACATCAGACCGAAGAATCCTACTCCTCCTGATGATGAACTGTTATCCGCCATTAGTGTAAATTATATTTTTCTTTTAATGTTTTGATTGTGTCCGCCGCCGAAGTATGTAAAATCCCTTCACCACCATTTGCAATCCAACCGTCGATATTATCTTTTCTATCATCAATCAGAATAGCATTCGGTGACGCGAAATCTTTTTTGTGTTTCGCACTTCTTAAAATTAATGGTACTCCCGGTAGTTCACGATTTACCCAATCGACTTTCCCAACTCGAGAGTCATTTTGTCTTGAGGGGGCCGATAAAATTGTTGGGTTATATTTTGATATGTGGTCCCATAAATTATGACCATCGTTTAACCATTTTAGATTTATCCAAAAATCGTAACCAGCTTTTTCAATGGGTGACCAAAATTGTGCATCACTACGGTGTTCGTCTTTGTTCAATTCAATACCAGTAAGGTCTTTATAACCTTGATTGAAATCAACAAGTACTCCGTCTAAATCACAAAATATACGATACTCCGTCATATGAAATCTTTATATGACAAGTATACGAATAAAATTTAAAAATAAAAAATTTACGAAAAGATATTTTTAATAATCGTCGTCTTCAGTATCATCTTCAGAGTCATCTTCGTAATAATCCTCCTCCTCTTCTATGATTTCTTCTTCATCTAATTCGTCTAATTCTAACTCACCATATAGTGCTTCGTAAACGATATCTTCAGTTAACCAATTCGGTAATTCATCCACTTCGTTGTTCGGTTCATATGATTTAATATCAATCTCATCATCATCTACGAATAGATTATCCTCATCATATGAATCATCTATATTTATGTGTTCATACGTTACGAACAACTCAAATTCTTCATCGGTATCGGGATGGAAGACGATAATGTTTCGGGTTTTTAATCCTTTTTTGTTTCCCATATTAATTTTGAAATATTTATTATTATATGTTTAAGTATATATCTGAAATATTATCAAAATTCACACAGAGACAAAGAATTGTTGCTCTGTCTATTTTGTTAATATCAATTATAATTATATCGGTTGGACCCAAAATCACTGAGTCATTAACATATAACGATGAGGAACTAAAACTAAGGATTGAATCTCAGAATAATCAGATATTAGAGTTAAACAAAAGAGTTAATGAACTCAATTCTCAAGTAATATCAAATCAAAGAGAATGTACTGATGAAATGGTCAGAAGGGAAACTGAAATATTGGAGATGCTAACTGATATCGAAACTCACACCAATAAAATGAAAAACGAGACACGAATATTAAATTCAATGTCTCGTAGAACAGTTCAAATATCTTCAGAAGATACTTTAGAAAGAGTTATGGCGATGGTTCCTCAATCAAATACAACAACAATTATTGAAAATAAACGTGATGAGAAATTGATTGGGATGATTAAGAAATTAAAAAAGAAAGTATCTGACGATATCAAACAATAATTATTTGGTACCAAGTATTTCACCGGTTTCAATGTCGGTTACATAAATTTTACCGTCTTCACCTTTACCGATTGCAATTTTTCTATCAACCTCAACATTATCTTCATCGCTTGGTGTTACATCACCTTGCATATCGTTATCCAAATTTTCTAATTCAGATTCACTTATTGTTCTTTTTACGATATTTTCTAAATCTTTGATTGATAATTTTACTACTTTTTTCATTTTTTCTTTTATCTATAAATATCTTATCTAAACAAAAAACCCCTCTTTCGAGGGGTTCCTTTTATTTAATACCTATCATTGTATTGTTCTTGTCTCCTAACATCGTTTCAGGTAGTCGACCATTCCACTTATTAATCCATTCAAGTTGTAACAATAATGGAGTTAATGTTTGTTGTTTCATCCTATTGGCTTCAGCTTCCGCTTTGGCCGATGTTAACATGGCTTGGGCGTTACCATTAGCGGTTGCGATTTTAATCTTAGCTTGGGCTTCCGCGGTTTTTACTTCATTCTCCGCTCTTAAAGCCGCTTGTACCGCGTTGTTCTTAGCCTCAATAGATTTTTTAAAGGTTTCAGGATAAATTAAATTGGAGGTGAATTGATTTATAATAAATCCCTCTTTTAACAACTGACCCTCCAACATTTTACGTACTTCAACTTCGAAGACCGCTCTGTTTGAGATGAGTTCATCTGCAGTGTATTTATTGGTTGCTAAACGAAACGCGTCATATACCGCGGTTTTTAAGAAACCTTCCTCAATTTCGGGGAGTGACCTACGATACTTTGAGAAAATTGTTGGTACCTTTTCCCTTTGTACAGAATAGTTCATGATAGGTGATACCTGAAATTCTGAACCATCTTTTGAGTTAACCACAAAGGAATTATCCACCTCTTCCGTCTTCTTGTATTCTTTATGTTGAATAAAGGTCGGGAACTCGTAGATTTTGGTGGTGAATGGGTTGTAAAATACCATACCAGTACATTCAGTAACATCATCCACACCTTTACCATCACCGTAAAGATTTACCTTTACACCGACATGTCCAGCATCGATTCTCTCACATGAGAAAAATAGTACAGTTAATAATAGGAATGTTGAAATTCCAAAAACGATTCTTCTAATAATTGGGTCCATAATTTATTTGTTTTGTTTTTTTGTTTTATTTGATTCTTTAGGGGTTCTTTTTTTTGTTTTACCTTTTGGTGGAATGTAGTCTAATTCCGTTTCAGGTTGTTTATTAGGGTCGGGAGTAAATAACTCGAAAGATTCGTTATTAAAATACGCGTATCTGACGTAGTAGAATAAGAACATTAAAGTCATCACACCCCACAAGGCGGAAAGGATATTGATAATCGTGTTAGCCATAGTTAATCCCGGAAAGATTAAAAAATGAAACATGATGACAACAAAGAATCCGATTAAAAAACTCATCATGAGTCTCGATTTAATCATGGTGGTAAAAATTTTATTAAACATGTTAAGTGTTATTAAAGTATAAACAATTATTTTTAATTTACAAAATTATCCAACAACATTTTGCATATCATCCATGTGGTGGTCAAGGGGACCTAACTCAGAACCGATTTCTCGTTTCTTTAACATGTTAATTACCTCAAGTAAATCGTAAGGTGCAAAATCGGGGTTACCATCCATACCAATATCCATACGACGACCGTTACTAATCTTGGCGTGGTTAGGTAAGTGACAATGTCCATGTAAGTGAATACGACCTTTACGTAGACTATTCCAACTTGATATTGGATAATGACAACACTCAATCGTCTCACCCATATATTCAAATTGTTGGAACCATTGAACTGACTGAAACAAATTTTGACATCCTTGTCGATTCCTATCAATATGGTGGTCGTGGTTTCCTAAAACCAAATGAATGTTCTCACAAACAATTCGATTCCTAAATTCCTCAATATTTTCAAACCCACCAAATGACCAATCACCTAAATGAATTAATATATCATCTTGACCAACAAGTCCATTAATGTTATTGACGATTGATGCGTTCATGGTTTCAATAGTTGGGAAATCCCTCGTTTGTTCAACGGGAACCGAACCATCAGGCATTCTCCAATTAGTCACACCTCGACATATGTTTTTGTGACTGTAATGCGTATCGGATGTAATCCAAACTTTCTTTTCTTTATCTAACTTTATCATATCAACTAAATTCTGTTGCTGAACTTACTCTAAGTCCATCAATTATTAAATCATCGTACTTCTCATTATCCAACCAAAACATACCGTGACCCTTCGCTCTCTCTGCTCTACGGTATTCTTCATTCACGACTAAACCATCTGGTTGACCCCATTCGAAAGCCATAATAATGAATTCTTCGACATCCCACTCTTGACCATATTCATCAACAACTCTACCTGAACGAATGAATGAGAGTAGTTCCTCTTTGTTTGAATAATGTTTATTCTTGTGAAAATTCCAGCAAAATTTCCAACCACCACTTCGTTTACCTAAATGAATATTGGTTCCATCGAGAAAATCATCCCATATGGAACTCGATTCCCATGAATCATTCTTTGGGAAAGAAAAGTTTCTTTCAATATTTGATGGGGTTAACTCAAGTTTAGTAACCACCTCTATCAATTTTTGTTTACGAGATTCCATTTCACTCGCTAACGGTATTCTGTAATAATTCGTTCCCATACGAGAACAAAGATATGAAATATTTTGTGATATACAAAAAAATACAAAAAAAAAATCCCGATTTCTCGGGATTCCTTTTAATTTCTATTATTTGATTACTTTTTGGACCACTCTATGAATCAATTTCTTTTTAACGGATTCATTTAGTTCATCACCTCGGTTACCGATTTGGTATCTCTTTACCGTTGCGGCCTTTAATGTGTCTTTAGGATTCAAAGCTACGACTTGTGATTTTAAATCATCGATTGCTTGAACTAAAGCATCAACAACCTCCTTATTATCCATAACTGTATAGTTCTCATTAAATTCGGTACCTGGTCTAAGTTGAGCTGTTGAAGATGCTTGTATTAGTTTATCGTCTAAAAACCCACCTTTTAATCCACTCTCATCTTCAAGTTTCTTACCTAATTTAGAAACCATTCTTACATTCCATGTGTAACTATTGTCTCCAATTGGTTCACCCGTGATTTCGAAATCCATTCTTATTGTTACATCCAAGTTATCCTGTTCCAAACCATAAGCATCTAACATATACTTTTCAGTTTTCCCAACATATTGTTTTAACATTTTCTTATCTGCTCTCCAATTATTATATCTTGTATTATATTGACGAGCCATATAGAATGTTTTCATCTCAGGTGTTTCTTTACCCTGAACACGAGCAATTGCCGCAGTTAAGAAATCTTTAGCTGATGCATATGCGTTGTTGTTATGTGTAGAGTATTCTATTTTTTGATTTGTGAATCTACCGTATTGGTTTACGTTTGACCTATCTCTAGCAATGACTGCGGGAATACTTCTTTTATTTAACTCCTGAGCGAATGATTCATCTTCCAAATTACGTGCAATAACATCAAAGAATCTTCTCTTAATCTTTTCAGATTCACCCATTTTTTCACCAGTTGGTTTGTAACCACCCTCAACGTATTTCTCAACGGGTCTATGATATTTTCCACGTTTACATGCCGCAAGTTGTGGTTCTAAATTATGAAGTGCTTGAATACTATCCAACCAATCTTGGTTTGCATTTTTAAAATCCTCTAATTCTTGACAGTCCAATGGAACAACCAATATTTCCGCTCCCGGTTGTAAGGTTGGATTTGCAATCCAATAATCGGGAATATCTGTATCATTATCTTCTTTAAAAAATGGTTTGTATTTGACCATTTTACCTCTGTCATCTCTAACACCTTTTTGTTTGTACGCCATCTCTTCCACGTCAGAAATGTAGGATTCAGAGATTATACGTCTTAAATATTTTTCGGTTAATTTATCCATAAGAATAATTTCTTTACCTATAAATACCAACAAAAATAGAATTGTTAATACTTATCAGACAATCTTCTAACTTTTTCACCTAACTCCATATTGTTGGGTGTATTCTTAATTAATTCCATTGGGATGGTCACAAATTCAGTTCTATCAATGTCGTGACATTTTTGACACAATTGACCAACACCCTCAATGTAACCAAATCTCACATTAATATTTGTTTCAAAATCATATGGTGTTTCAACACCACACATTACACAGGTATCTTTTGCCATAAAAGTTATTTTATAGAAAGATATGTAAAAAAAAGTAAAAAGTAAAAGTAAAATTATGCTACGTCAGAACCCTGAGGTTTGGTAGTTGCTAATTTATCTGTAATAGGTTTTGCAATTCTATTTGCTTGTGATGCCAAGGTGTTCAAACTAGATTCATAACCTTTAGCGGTTGCATATCTGTTTCCACTTTTATTAACAAAATTAACTAATAAGTCTTTTGCTGTTTTACCCTTACCAATGTAATCACGTGCGATTAAATTATAGTATGCATTTATACCATCTTGAACATCATTTTGTTGGACATTTGAACCGTCATCAGTGTTACCCACGTTAAATGGATTTTTAGTTCTAATCGGTCTACTGTTCAAGTCTTTATTACCAATACCACCTTCCAAGGCCAACTGACTCAGAGCTAATTCAGGTGGTACATATCTTTGATATCTTTCATAGGCGGTTTTCGCACCTGTGGCCATCATATCACCAGTAATTCCTAATGGGTTTGGTTGTCTTGAATCTATAAATTTTTGACATATTTCACTATAAGCTTGGAAACCTTCGTTTGTCATGATATCAATATCTGTAAACTCAGCACCACCACCTGTTTTAACTACATCAATGTATTTTTTTAAATCTTCAGAAGTAACACCCTTTTGTTTTAATTTATCTAATAGAACCTTAACATCTTCGGGGGTCATAACAGAACCCGTTCCTGATGCAAGTGAAGTTAACTCACCAGTTGATGCTCCTGATTGATTAGAAACGTGTAAGTGATTGAAATGGTTACCACCAGTATTAGTTTGCCACAAAACCGCTTTATCGTTACCACTCTCACTATTCCAAGTATATCCTAATTGAACTAAGGCGTCTTTGAGTAAATTACCTTTTTCTCTAAAAGTCGGATTTCCGTTGGTTTCATTTGATGCCTTACCTGAACCTTCACCATCTAATATGGCGATGTCCACAGCCGTTTGGGTCATGTGTCTGCTCGGGTTTCCTGTTGTTGTTAATGCTCCGTGACCTGTTTTAGCGGTGGTTATTGTTGCAATAACACCAACAGATTCGGCAGCTTTCTGTAAATCATCTAAGAGAGCTTTATTTACTTCATCATATTGAGTACCGTCCTTATCAAATTTAACGTTTGGATATGAAGTATCATCTAACTGAATCATCTCCAATTTCTCCTTTATTAATTCAAAATCTTCTAAAATTGAAACAAGGATTGATTCGGTAATTGGTTCTGATTTTTTATCTAAATTATTGTCTTTTTTAAACTTTGATATTGCACTAGCGGTTTCGGGACCATATTTACCATCCACACCGTGTTTAGGTAAATCGTAACCTAATATCATCAATCCAATTTGAACTGACTCAACATCTTTTTGGAACTTATAATTACCAGCACTTTGTTGGTTCAAATCAGATTTTACATTTTCTAATGTTGAGTAAAATTGTTTGACATCATCAGAAACTAAATCCGCCTTTTTAGGGTCATCGATTTTTTTAACATCCTTTTCATCACTTTTTAGACCAACCTTTTTTAAAAGGTCATCTAAAAAATCTTCTGAAATGATGTTTTTATTACCACTTATTTCGTGAAATCTTTTTATTTCCTCAATTATATTAGGTCTTTTCATTATAAAACAATTCTATACTTAGATAAATATTCCCGTATTCGGAAATGGATTTATTAAGTTAGGTATTTGATTATTTTATCTTTTATACCCGATTGTTTTATACCTTCATTGCCTCTGGGTGTTAAAACAAAATTATCTAAACCCCAATCGTGTTCAAATTTGGTACCTTCATGTATACCCGTTTTACCCATATCTAAATCATCAATAGAAACCCAATGGGTTATTTCGGGATGGTCATGGAGATATTGTTTTATTTCAATCACTCTAGTCATTTCTAAATCCCAAACAGGGGACCAAACCCAAGTTCCATACCAATTACATTGACCTAAATTAGGTGTAAATGCAATAGGTTTTTTAATGATTCCTTTTGATTCATAGTACTCACCCATCTCCTCAACATTTGCCCATCTCTTCCAATCAGAAGATACCACAATCTCCGCTCCCGTTTTTTCTATAATCTCATTAAGAATTTTAACGGCCTTCTGATTGAAATTATCGAATCGATACTCAACCGGCATTTCTAAATTCGGTTGTTTATGGTTAATCCCATTCTTTTCTCTTTTTTTGTATCGACCTCCCCACTCTGTTGATAGACAGATTACACCGTCATGGTCTAAAAATATAACTTTCATATCAGTAATTAATTATATGTACCTCCAAACCTTTTTGAGTTGAGGTATCAATCATGTGCTTTGTACCTTTACTTTTACCGTCCCAAAACGCAATCAATCCATTGGCATACTCGGCCATCTGTGTATTTCTTTTGTAACCAGCAGATTTACCGTATTTATTCCAATTAGCGGGAAAAAGTGTGACTTTTATTTTATTCTCTGTTGCCCATTTTTCGCCTAAAGAGTCCGCACCTCGAGCTTCACCCGAAATGATTTCATTAACTTTATCAAGTATTAAATCGTCACATGACTTCTTTAATAATTCATAATCGTTAAAGTCTCTACCACCAGCAATTATAAATTTCATTTACCTAAAATATATTTTTCTTGGGAAATCACCAAATACGAATTTAGTAACATCACATAACCACATTTGTAATCGGAAATCTATACCGAGATAATTTTCAAGTTTATACCACGCACCCTCACCATTTTCGGGACCTTCAATTCTACCAAGACCCACAAAAATAAGTTCATAACACCCATCAAAAGGTTCATCCGATAGTGCAACGTATTTTTCACTTTCTCCTTGAGACAATATGTCCAAGAAAGAATCTGCACCCATTATCATTTGGAGGTCATATCTTGAACCTTCCCATTCAGGTAAATCTACAAACCAACCAATATCATCTCTATAGAACCTAAATAACCTCACGTTTATTTATTGAACTTTTTAAATATTTTTATAAATTCTTGAGAGTATTTTTGATAAATCGAGTCATTCCACTCAGTGTGTTTTCCTGTTGACATGTACGCTTGTATCTCATCATCGATTATTGACTTATCATCAGAATAACCACCCTTTACTAAAATTTTCTTTAAGTGTTCATAATGTTTTGGGTTGATGTCTCCAATCAAATAATCCATCTCAACTTTGTAATGTGGATTTGTGAAATAGAAACCATGAGCAATCTCATGATTCATGACACCACTTTTTAATTTATCAACACCAATAAGGTACCAAGAATGTTGTTCTCCCCGATTTTGTATTCTAGATTCCCTTTCACAATACTCAATTATTTCATTCATTGTAGTATCGTACTGTGTAATTGGGGGACCGAAAATATTTCTCGCCTCGAGTAAAACTTTAGATGGTATATTATAACCTGTCCAATCACTTTGATAAGTAAAATGTGGTTTCTTATTCTGTGTAGTATAGAGTTTCATATACTCTTCAATAGTAAAAAACTTACCCCTTATCTGTGGATATGGTGACTCGTAAAATTCCTGATATCTACAAAATAATGAGGACCTATCATATTGGTTTTTTATTATTGTTGCAAATATGAAAGGTTTGATTTCTCTTACTTCACCCTCAATCAATGAATTTGATATACGCATCTATGTTGTTTTTATAAAATACTCTTTTTCAATAAAAATGTTGTTCTGTGTGTTGTTTGTTATCGTCCCAAGTGTAGTCATCGTCTACGTTTGGGTCTTCTTGAATCACGTGTTCAATACTTGCGATGTCGTCATTGATAATGACTTGATTATTAACCTCTTTTGGACTTTTCATGAAAATAAATATTAAGGTCCGACAAAATATTTTGACTTCCAAAATTGGTACCATTTTCTTTTTTGAACTGGCTTACAATTTGAAAAGGGGTTGTCACCAAAATTAACTCTACCCTGATATCTGGCAGATAAAACATTCAAGAATATTTCGTGATATTCTTTCGGGATTGTATTAAAATCCGCGGTGATGTTAACCTTGAGTTGGATGGGTCCATCATCATGTTGAACGACCAAATAATCGTTTAAAGTGATTACTGTGGACTGTCTAATGTTAATCCAATCTCCGCTAAAACCAATGTCTTGGTTATTTTCATTTGAGGGGTCTACGATTACCATAATTTAAAATTCTTCTGCGATTCCTAATAGTTCCGCCACAAAAAACAAGATTGCGGCACTCTCTAAATTAGAGAAAAACAAAAAATAACAAGCGACAATCCTTAGTCCTGATTTCGCTAAACTTATGTTAAAGTGTGAGTTAGATTTAGATTCTTTTGGTTGCATAGTTAATAAAATTTACTGACCAAATATATAAAAAAATTTTGGATTTCCAAAAAAATAAAAATTTATTTTGTAATATATTCATATTTTTCTTTAACCCATGTGGTACCTGAGTATTTTAACATTCTCTTAGTTAATTCAGAAATTGCTGGATTAAAATGTGGTTCAACAGGGGTATTGGCTTTACCATATGACATGATTAAATTACCCTTTTTATATTCTAAATTGATATTTGTTCGATTGTGTTTCATCGACAAATAAATGTACACAACCCCTTTATGAAATTGTTTTGAAAGACAATTCTTCATTGTGTAACCCTCTTTAATAAAATCCTCCTCGGCTTTCAGAATTCTAACTTTGAATGTTTTATCGCCAACAACAATGTCGGATTCAATTTCATTTAAAAAATTTTCGTCAAATGAATATCTAACTTTATATCCCTTTTTAAAATGATTTTTTATATTATCTAAATCATTTAAAAGTAATTCTAATGAAATTAAATCTTTAGCATTAAATTTAGAAACAATATTTTTAGTTTCTAAAAATTCTCTTAGGGTCAACACTTTATTTATTGTTTCAAGTAAATCACATCTTTGAATCTCATGTGATGAAATTTCGCCCCAATTTTTGATTATACTAACCAAACAAGCTCTTTCCTTTTCATTCTTCAAAGAATGATATTTTTTAAACTGAATTCTGTTGGATGTTAATTCAACCCAATTAATCTGTCTTAAATAGTCGACATACCCTTCACCAAATAATTTACACAAATAGGTTAGTGTTTTTATATCAACATTTCGATTCTCATACTCGTTCAACCCCCCTATTAGATATTTTGATTTAATACCATAGGAATCCAAAACTGCCGGTAAAAACTTGTTCTCATTAATTTTTAACCATTTTGATTTTGGGTAATCCTTAAGGATTGAAATGTATATCGCGTCATGATATTTTATCTTCTTTTTATGAAGATGAAAATCGACTAATAAATCATATAATGGGTTTATTGAAAAATTTTTTTGATGAGGTACTTCTATCGATTGATTTATTTCTGATTCGATTTTTGAAATTATGATTTTGGTAACTTGTTCAACCATTAAGTCATATTTCTTACCCCAAAATCCTCTCCTTTTTTCACCCTTATAAAAACCATGTTCTATTAGGTATAAAATCGACTCGAAATTATTCTTCTTTATACTGTTTTTACCTCGAGCTCTTTCAGTTGGTGATTGGTTGGAGAGTTGGTAATAAACATTTATGTCCCCATTCTTTAGGTTAATCGTAAAACCGTGATGTACAGTTAAAATATTTTTGGTCCCGTAACGAAGATAATCAAATGAAAAATCTGCAATATAGTGTAGTAAATTATCGAACTGATAAAGTTGGATTTCAGAAATTGAAGTTGTGTTATTGACTTTTGATTTCTTGTTTTGGTAATGCCTATATAGTAAATCCATGTATAAAATATACATGGACTAAATTTTATTTTGTACTCTTAAAAATTGGCATCATTGATACCATACATCAATTGGTCAAATAAATCCATCTCCGCTCTTTCGGGAACTTCTTTACCATTAATTTTAATTTTGACTTTTTTAACATCAATATGGTTTAAAAGTCGTTGAGTTGCGAATCTCTTTATTCTTTTTTTCAATACTTCCAAAGAATCAATGAAATAAACCGGTGGTAATTTGTTACAGAAGTATCTTTCCTGAATACAATCACCTGTTTTTTTATTGAACTCACATGTAACTCTATCGGTGTTATCCGCAGACCTTAATGAAACAATCATCGACGATTCTTTATTTGCGTATGTTGCAACACAATGGTGCATAAATGACCCCTCTTCTGAATACTCCTCTTCTCTTTTTAAGATAGTTGGGTTAAATGTGTATTCATTATCCTCAAAAGAAGTTTTAATTTCCTCTTGGACCAATCTAACCATTCTATTATCATACTGATATTCAATTGACCAACCTTTTTTAATCAATGAGCACATTTTTGATAATTCCAAATGCTCTATGTGAAAGTCAGAGTAATTTGTTGCTCTCATTTTTATATTAGGGTCATAATCTCTGATTTTTTCAATCATATCAAAATGGTCTTTAAATAAGGTATACAACCCCTGAATTGTATTTTGTTGTGCGCGGTTTTGGTCAGATGGAGTTATTAAAGAATTGACTATTTTAATAATATTTTCTTTTTCATTTTTATCAATGTATAATTGTCTCACACTACTATGGGGACCCCTTAACTCTAAAGGTACCGACGTAACCGTTGTTCCAGATTTATATGAAAAAAACTTAAGAAAATCTGGATGTAAAGAACCAAGATACTTTGGATAATCCTTTCCAAATAAAGAACAAAAAGATGAAAACTCTTGTAGATGTAATCTTGGATTGGAGTGAAAAAGTTTACTGACAAATTTTGAATTTATTCCAAAACTATCCAAAATTGATTGTACCAATTTCCGTTCATTTTTCTTCAAGAATTTTTCAGTTGGGTAATATAATTTAATTAAGTCCGTGAAATTATTTGGTGTTTTTATTTTTTTCTTTTCAACAAAAAATTCAATAAACTTATTTGTAAATTGGT
>JACCDG010691233.1_pt1 | contig 34577 bp, 17 predicted proteins | sample 7442471 | NCBI WGS metagenome assembly JACCDG01 (sample SAMN15323444, study PRJNA562643) | freshwater metagenome | isolation source: river surface water | place: USA:Blue River Watershed | collected 2017-08-17 | reverse complement strand
TTTTTTATAAAAAGCTCAAAATAGAATGACGTCAACTCTACGTATCAATGCGGCCAATACGGCGCGTACCAAACCGACGACTGGAGATACAAAAATGTCGTTTGTGAATGTGGATCATTTGGGATGGCTTCTGTGTGATGGTCGCGCAATGGACAAGACTGCGGATAATTTGCTCTTTCAAGTGATAGGATATTCTTTTGGTGGTTCAGGTAATGTGTTTAACTTACCGAATCCGGCAGGACGTGTGATGGGTACGATTGGTACCGTGACAGATGCTAATACTCCAGCAATGGTGCGAACCTATACAGCAGGTCAGAGTGTGGGTGAACTGGAACATAAACTAACGGTACCTGAAATGCCTGCACATAATCACGATAAAAACACACCGTCACCTGGTGCGAATACCACAGTAGATGGAACAACCTCTGCAAACGGTGGCCATAATCATACACTTACTGATAATGGACATAGCCATGCAGTTTCCTATTATACTCCATCATCTACAACAACGGCGTCACTACCAGGACATGAGGTAGCAGATAATACTACTATAGTTTCAAGTACAAGTCCAGCCGTCACAGGTATTAGCATTGCGGCGGTAGGCGATCATACTCATACCATCAGTTCCAACGGTGGCAACCAGTTCCACAACAACGTACAGCCGACTCTCTTCTACGGCAACACCTTTATCTATTGTGGCGTTCCGATGCGCGGCGAGTTCCCGTTTAAGACGGGTCTCGCGCCGGTTCTCATATAGTGGAGACGCAAGCGTCCCCATACCCCTCTACCGATAAAATCACTAAAAATAATGATATCCTATTATTTATTTTAGGTTTTTCGCTTTCCATATTTAAACACTCCGTGTCTCATCTATAATAATGTCATTTGGAAAGTACACGTATGGACAACCCAATGTTGTCTGGCAAAATAACAACGCAACGCTAACGATAGGGAATTTTTGTTCAATTGCCACGAATGTAACGATCTACTTGGGTGGAAATCACCGAACAGATTGGGTAACTACTTATCCATTTGGACATATTCATCAAAACATATTCAATCATTTTAACGGGGAAGGACATCCCTCTACGAAAGGTAACGTCGTCATTGGCAACGATGTATGGATTGGTTCTAATGTCACCATTATGTCAGGTGTTACGATTGGCGACGGCGCAGTCATCGCAAATAATAGTCATGTTGTAAAACACGTTGAATCATATAGCACGGTTGGTGGAAATCCAGCAAAATTAATCAAATATCGATTTACACCACAACAAATCGAAAAATTACTAGAAATTAAATGGTGGTATTGGGATGACGAAAAAATAAATAAAATGACACCATTATTGTGTCATCATGATATTGATCAATTTATCGCATCTGCTATGATATCAGACTGAACCTGGTTCCACATCTTCTTTAATAACATTCACTGCCACCACTGCGCTTGATTTCTCAGAACATACCCCTTTTACATCAGGAGAGGGGTGTGGGGACGCTTGCATCCCCACTGACAACCTTCGGATTTGATCGCGGACCTCTGGTTTCATCTCTGCGCATACAAGTCCCTTATAAAACGCCTTGACTGTCGGATGGGCACGGAATGCGGCCGGATCAAAGTCATGAACAAATAGACCCTCTAGTGTTCTCGCACGAGACAGTGCGACATACGCCTGGCCATATTCGAAATTACCCGACCCAATATCAACGAGCGCACAATCGAGTGATGACCCTTGGCACTTGTGCGTTGTAACGGCCCACGCCAGTCGCAACGGAATCTGCGTACGTGATACAAACGGATAGTCTTCGATGGGCCACGAGTGAGTCCCAATCACCCGTCGAATCCCATTGACAAATTCTACAATCGGTAGATTGGTTGCCGCACAGAATCCAACCAGAACACCACGCGAACCATTGACGAGGCCCGCACCTGGATCCACATTCGCAATGAGCATGACCTGTGAGTCTTGAACCAGTTCTAATTGAACCGTGTAGGCCGCATCGGTATCGTATCGAGTGAGTGCTTGTTGGAACCCCTCATCCGATTCCACAAACCCAGCAGGCATTTTGCCATCATACGCAAGACGCGCCTTGTATGTTTCTCGTTTTCCTTTCAGCGCTTTCAAATTGGATTCATTGATCAATTCGACTTCCGCTCGGCGAGGAAAGAGAAGGGTGGGCTTGATTTTATTCTTACGCCAGTCGAGACCTTCTCGTGCTCGTAGAATCGCACATGACTCCATGGACAATTGACCTATGCGCGCTTCTTTCATAATGGTTTGAAATCCTACATCCTTTTGTCGTTGAATTTGAGTAAGTTCGACGCACACGGAGATTCCCTCTTTCCACGCCGATGATTCAAAGGCAAATCGCGTGGCTTCATCACTACGATTGACGGGAGGGAGCTGGAAGAAATCGCCGACAAGAAGGACTTGAAGCCCGCCGAAGGCAGACTTGGATCCCCTTATTTTCTTGCCGAGTTCGTTCAGTTTATCTAGCAGTTCAGCGGTGAGCATGGAGACTTCATCGATGACCAGCAGATCAGTAAGAAGCCAGTGTTGAAGGACTTTGCGGTTTCGACGTATTTTTGTGTAGAGTTCTTGAACGGTTCCTTTACCGAGTCCGATACCGGCCCAGGAATGAAGGGTTTTTGCTTTGTGACCCAATAGAAGCGCCGCACAACCGGTCAGGGCGCACATTTGAATGCGAGGAAGTTTTACATGCTCTGCACCGCTGGCGAGTTCTAACCTTCGTGACATGCCTGGAAATTCGGAATCAATGACGGAAAGCAAGTAACTTTTACCGACGCCGGCGGGTCCCAAGAGTGCTACATTCTCGCCACGTAATAAGAAGTCAAAGGCTGTTTTTTGTTCATCGTTGAGGGTATCATAAGGAGTGGAAATAGCAGCCATATTGAGGTATCTTTCTTTTACAAAAAAGATAATTCAATTTTATGTATTAGCAATCAGTGTATTAGCATTCAGTGATACGATTGATTTGAGCGATGCGACTAGGGGTTTCCATGACAATTTGTACCGTTTTTCCATATTGGTCTAAGAATTGATACACTGTGTCGCGCACATGTGTAAAGTAGGCATAAAACTGGCCGCCAGCTTCATGATCCGCACAGATGAATGCTCCTTTAGGAACCTGCCCAGGTTCAAGAGGTGTGACATGGAGGAATAGATAGGATTTCAATGCGATTTCGTGGTGTCTCTTTGAGCGCACCCATGGATTATTCTCACGGCGAATATAACAATGGGTGTCCTGGCGGACACCCACACTCCCATCTTGATGACATGATTCCATTTTGTGTGACATTTCCATGTGAAAACGTTACGTTTCAATTTTTTTCTGACAGACGTGCGAGGAGTTTGGCACCAAATGAGCAGTCACCCGTTTCTTCAATTTCTTTTAATGCTTCTTCATGAAGTTCTTCCAGTATGGCATCTAATGGATTGACCTGACGGATATGATCTTGAATCCATTGCAGTTTTTCGATGGATGTCTCATACGATAGTTGAATGGCTGTAATCTGATTTACCGCCTCATCAAAATCAGCGACAAGATCAAATTCGGCAACGTGATCGATATCAGATGTATCACTTTCCGACATATTATATGTATCACGACATTTTTGTTTAGACTTCCAAGATCTAAGTGAATGGTGATGCATGAAACGCCAATAGACTGATCGGTGAATGATACGAAATCGTGCCTACCATGGGAATTTTTCCCTCCGAGCGGCCCTTCCATGATACAAACCAGTGAGCGGGCATAAATAGTCCATTTCCAGGTCGTAAGATAATGTCCATAAATTTCAAATCGGCTAGGAACGGTGTATCTTTTGCCGTAAACTCATCTGGAAATCCATCGAGCCATGTGGCAGGTAGCGCTGTTTCTACGTTTTCTGTCATGATACTGACTGTGATTTCACCGTCGACAGGAAAGAGATAAGTCCATGTAGCAATGGTTTTTCGCAATCCCACATTTCCAGCCCAACAATGATAACGAGGATGCCACCATCCCTTCAACCATCGAGGAATAATGACAGGATGGAGCCATTTGGTAGCCCAGACAGACATTCCTGATATCGCGGCAATCTTTTCGGCCTGCTGGTATTTCCAGGGACATATGGATCGATCGTTTGCATGAGAGACCCATTCGACTAGACTCATTTCTTGGAAAATGGGAATATTCGCATAACATTCTCTTGATAAAACGTCTTCTACACTCCAAAAGGTAGCAGGTGGAAGGGTTCGAACCACAAGTGGAATTTTTTCATGAAGTAAGGTGGATAGATTTTCTTTTTGTGACCATTCGATTTGATTAACACGGAATTCACAGACGGCCTGTTTATAAAAAAAAGTGAGAATCACAAAGATCACACCGAGAACTAAAAGTATCTCCATCGGAGCCCTATTATCTTCCGCATATCAAAACGATACGTTTATTACACAGTGGTTTTGGTAGAACGGCGTGTGGTGGAAAGAATTCTCTTTGGAGTGGATATAACAAGTTTCTTTCGACGAGTGGACGCAAACATACGTTTTGGATTATCTTTGTGCTTTTCGAGAAGAGATGCCGCGCTGACTGGTTTTACCGGATCCTCTTTTTTGAGTTCTCCAGTGCTAACAGCAGCGCTAACACTCGCGCTAACACCCGCGCTAACACCAGTAGTAACAAGAAGAAGCGATAAGGCACGATCCACCCATTGTGGTGGTAGCGTACCTGTTTCAGCAGTATTGACAAAAAACCCCTCGTCTTCGGGAATCAGTTCTTGAATGATTTCATTTACCTTTTCCTCCAACATATCAACCTCTTCCAGGGAAGATAGAGTGGTAAAGACATGGACCCATGCTGCTTGATAATCAGGTGGACAAGGGGTAAGCAATAACTGAGTATCCATTGCAAATCCATATCGAAGACCAATTTCCGCAAATTGTTTGTTGAGATCAAATGTACCATGCTGGCGTTGAACGATAGTTCCAGTGAGTGTTACGTTTTTCTGGACAATGTCTTCCAATAAAAGATAACATCCGTAGAGATGATTTTGAAGACGCAAGGAGGGTAGGCCATGTACACCTGATAAATGCGTGCGAATGGTATGGTACAGTGCCTCCATAATCTATTAGACACGCCTCTTGTTGGAACTCCCATTTATCCGCGTATTATGTCACATACGTGACATGTGCTAACGCTTAAACCATCCAGCCCATCATAATATAACATGACAACTCTAGAGTTCTCAAAAGGTTCTGTCGAATTAAATGAGGAACAGTTTCGAGTCGTAACCAGTCCACCCACTGAAAATCAGCGTATTTTAGCCTCCGCCGGATCAGGGAAAACCACAACAATCACCGCACGGATCGCATATCTAGTAGAGGAATATGGATGGGATCCAAGTAAGATTCTACTCGTTTCCTTTAGCCGATCCGCAGCACAGGAAATGATCCATCGTGTTCATCGACTGATCGGTGATGTGAATCTCTATACAGGAACCTTTCATGCACTGAGTTCACGGATTTTGAGAGAACAAGCGCCAAATTGTGTAGTGGATCAACCCTTTATCGATGAATTGCCTTATCGTCTTGTGAAATGGCTCGAAACGGATCAAGGAAAACAATGGTCGAAACGGTTTCGAACGATCATCGTGGATGAATTTCAAGACATCAATGAGATTCAGTGGCAGATTTTGAAAAGATGTTATCATTCGCACACAACCATGACGATTGTAGGCGATGATGCTCAAAATATTTATACATGGCGTGGATCATCTGTTGATTTCATTCTAAACTTTCACGACCATCTCCAGAATGTACAGGATTATCAGCTTTGTCGGAATTATCGATCCAGTGAAGCGATTGTCACGATCGCAAATTCGGTCATGCGATTCATCCCCACGTTACCATTCAAAGAAAAGATGATGGCAAATACGAAAGGAGGTAAAAAACCAGAGGTTCATTATTTCTTTCGATCATCGGATGAATGGGATTGGATCGTTCAATCACTGGAAAAGATGATCCGTCAATTGCCCACATTCACGTTCGCGGTTCTTTCTAGATACAATTCGGATCTGTTTCGGATCGAAGAGCGTCTTCATCTTCGCGGTCTTCCTTATCAATTGTGTACGAGTTATCATCCTGATTCGAGTACAAAAACCAAAAAACGGATCACACTTGCTACGATCCATGCTAGTAAGGGTCTGGAATGGGATGTGGTATTTTTCATGAATCTTCATGACGACGTCTTTCCCGCACGTAAATCAGATGATGATATTGTATGCGAACGCCGACTTTTTTATGTAGGAGTAACGCGTGCGAAGAAAGCCCTGTATCTCACATATTCTAAGCAAGAACGATCCCTATCCCGATTTGTTCGAGAAATCCCGCGCCCATTTCTTCGATATCATAATGTGGCATCGTTCAAACTAAGCACGGTAGAGGGTACAACGGGACTCATGAACATCGAGGAGATGCTGCGAGGACTAGACGGCGCGGATTGGAATACGTTGCGTGATCAAGGTGATGTCCCGCGCATCGAGCGTCAAATCACCGAATCCATTTTCCAGTTTGGACAGTTCTTTTCACTCCCTGAATGGGTAAAAACGCATGATGTGCGAGAAACATGGTTCGAAATGCTTCGCCTGGTAACCTTGCGAGAATGCGCCATGTATCAGAACAAACTCCACGAACTTTGTACGCCTGAAATACAAGAAGGTCTATTGACTCTACGAATCTATCGAGAGGACATTGCTTTCTGGGAAGAACACGAGGCGGAATTCGAGCATCTGGTTCGCAAGTTTATGAAACATACGCAACAAATGCCGGCCGTGGAATATGCACAGCTGGAACAATATGTCCAGGCCAAACTACCGCATCTTCAATGGTCGACACAGGACATGTGTCATGCGCTTGTCATCTTGGCAAAGATCCGCGGTCAGCTTCGTCCCTTGAGGTACAAAGGATTTGATCTGGACGAGTTTACCTTTGGCGTAGTACGAAATTCGGTACCGACGGAGTTGCGACCGGACGCATTGACGAGCTGGCATAATTTGATCGATCCCACCAAGAAAACAGCGGATATCATGGGGGATATGTGGAGAATGGCGGCGATTCCTATGGTGGTGGAAGGGAGAAACATTCCGTTATATCAATATGTGTCGATTGTTCCGCTATTACTACAAGAAGAACAACAAACCATTGCGCATGCGCTATCAAAGGCGCTACCGATCTGGATGGCAACCCAGGAGAATCCTACATTTCATTTTTTGTTTGAGGTGGAGGGTATACGACCGATCCAATTTGACATTTTGACGGAGAAATGTGCATATGATGTCTTTTTTGATCCGAGTTTTGTACCGAGCCAGGAAGATAAGATCCGACTACTCTTGAAACAGTATGTGTATGAAGAGACATTTGATCGGGCACTCGATTCGATCGGTTTTCTGAATGTGGCGACGGGACTCATTTTACAGTACGAAGTGTCGCCTACCATACGCGAGCAGCTGAGCCACTTGTGGCAATACCTAGAACAGAAGTATCATCTGGTGTAGCGGTGCGAAGAGAGTGTTCTTTTAACGCGTGTCGGGCCATGGGATGATTGGCGGGAAGAGAGCCACCAGGCTGGGTAAAAGGACCGCGTGCTTTGGCCGCTTGAACCGTCTTGGGAACAGAGGGGACGCCGCCGTGAGGCATCGGCTCACCTTGAGGAAGTCCATCCTTGTGCGCATAATATTTCTGCGCACCATAACGGTCCTGTTTGGTGGGATTATTGAAGAGACGAGCACTGCGTTCAAAGTAGGCCGTATCATTGGATGTGCGGCAGGTATAACCATCGATGCGAAGAAGCGCTTTGGGCATCGCTAGTTCAGAGACAAACGAGTTGGACATGGCCTTGCGGTCGGGCAAGGTACTTCCGCTGCGATACAGGTCACTGGATTGCTTGGGAATGTATTGAGAGGTAGGACACCATGTATCAAGAGGCTGATCCAGGGTGCGAAGGGACGACTCTTGATCGATCGCGGCAGCATAACGACCGGGTGGATAAAAGGAACCGCCCGTGGGGAACACCATATCTTTCGGAGGCATGGGGGCGGCGACAGCGGGAGCGCTGGTGACGTAATTTTTACAGACTTTGACCCATGGACGGAAGGATTCGGGTAATGTCACACGCTGCTGAGGGATGATGTGACGGAGCATTTGTGTGGGGTCCCAGTGTGTCTTCAAACAGACAGGAGGGAAAAGATTGCCCTCCACATTTTGAAAGGGGTACTGACTGACGAAGGGAGAGGGAGGCTGGCTCATTACTTAGGACTTTTTTTTAAAAAAATGGACTTTTGTGCAAAAGTCCGCAAAACCATTTCTTTAGGGGTTTATTTGTTATCCTGGCTTTTTGCTCACTTTTTAGAAAAAAAGCCCTTAGTTGTTAGGATTATCCTTATGTGTATAATACAAATAGGGAGTAGCATCAGGATTGGCGGGTACTGCAACGGTAGGTCGCTTGCCCCATCCTGAATCCTGACTGGCGAGTCCGACTTGTTCATCGATTTGAAAGGTTGCATTCCACTCGTTGAGACTCAGAAAGTAGGGCATATAGAGCCACGCAGGTGTCATCGCGTAATCGTCGTAATAGATTTTAAAATCAAGACGATCTAATTTACCCAACGCATTTTCGAAAATCGACGGATTTTGAATGACAGTCTGGGACACACCCGTGTTTCCAATATCCGCCATCAGAATTTTACCTGAAACGAATTTCACCTGACCTGTTCCTTCATTGCTTACATTATAATTTTCAGGCATGGTTAGATCCATATTATTAAATCCCTGTTCGTCATTGATTTGCATTAAAAAATTCATATTCGTCGTAGAAGTAATCTGTGCCACTGTACTTAATATATTAAATTGAGTGGGTTTTATATTTAGCAGTCCAAGACGATACGTCAATGAATTGATGACTGTATTTACAGGAAGACATGAATACCATGAATTGACCATCGATTGAAGAACGGCGCAACAGGTCGAAATACATGCAATCGTACTGGCGCTCGGTGGAACTACTGGGCCTAAACGTGGTTGTAATGTCTGTAGCGTTTGTAAGGGAACTGCTTGGCCTGGAACGTACATCGTTTGATCGGTTACGAACGCAACGGGAACGCCCTGATTCGACAAGTAGGTTCGATTGGCGATCATAGAAGAGGGTAATACACCACTATATTTATAGGATACGAAGGAATGATAATCACGATAGACCGCTCCATGAATGGAAGAAATAGTCTGTGACGTACTTTGTACAATCTGATGATAACTCGACATCGTACTGTGATAATCCATAAAGTTCGTAAAGGTCATGCGTACCCCTGCGCAATTATTAAAGATTCTACCCATCGTGCTGGTATAACAGAACATGGCTGAGAAATCAGAATCAGCTGCCAAACCCGCAGCGTGAAACGTGGAACCTGTGGTAACATGGGTGGAACCACCCGAATAGGAATATCCACTTGTCAATGAATAGCTTCCGAGTACACTACTCAGATTTCGCTCCATATGAGTCAAAATCGATTGGTATCCCATTAGATCGGATTTAAGTGTTCGAAAGGAATGATGATTGAGATCCGCCATTGACAATTCCTGTTGAAGAATGAATTGATACTGCTTGGATAGATCGCGTTGAATCGAGGGATGAAGGGTATCATGAAGGGTTGTATAACGTCGTTCATTGGAATTATAGACCCATGTATAATTGTTAATATTTCGAACTTCAAAGGTGAGATGACGGCGATAGGAATCGAGTGACCCTTGATTCTGCTGACATAAAGCGAGATAGACCGTACTATCAAACCCCTGGAAGGGGCCCATGACGACCTGTACGATATCACCATGAGAGAGCGTATTAGAATGAAGAAAGGGCTGTGAACGACCCGATGCCACCATTTCTTTCAGAATGGGGAAGTAATAGGCCACATACGCAATCGATTCTGTAATCTCGGGTAGAATATCAATATGTTGCTGGTTATAATAGGTATTCATAATGTTCTCTTTGGTATGCGCGTTATATCGCACATTGGTAATGGCAGAGTAATAGGAATTGCCAGGCTCAGTGAATAAGATAGAGATATCCCTTGTTGTCATGAATACATCCTTGAAATCCTCATAAGAAACAAGATTCAAAGGGGGCGTTGAATTGGCTCGAAAGGTTAGTTCCGAGGCCATTTGTGGTTCGCTATAATTCCCGTGAGGGACGGAGATGGTTCCTAAGAGGGGTTCGCCGGCAGGCGTGAGTCGACCTTGTTCCACAACACCGAGCGAATGAGAGGCGAGCGAGCAATCAATAACGGATACACATGTACTAAGACAGGAGGAAGGAACACCTTGTGTCAAAAGTTTGAGAACCAAACTAGAAGTAAACAAATTGGTAGGGATAACATTATTGGCACCGTTAGGGAAGGACATTTGGACCAATTGAAACTTAGTGACATCTTTATAGACACGGGGAAGTTTGAGTTGAAATCGAAATGGAGTGGGAAAAACATTCGTATCACGATCCGTCGATTTAATACTGATTAGACTTGTTTTGGTCGTTTTGGGCGGGTCCAAATAGACGTGATCCGCAAGGGAACGAATATTAGTAGTTTCATCCCATGGCGCACCGACGTCAATGGGATTAATCGTGGTATTTTGAGCGGAGAGATTGGGACCAGGGGCAACCAAAATGGCATAACGTGGATCTTGTTCACGGCGAATACGGGCATCTTCTATGGAATCCGTATCGGAGTCCAGATCCGTATCTGTATCCGTATCAAGGTCCGTATTAGAATCATAAGGTTGATAAGTGACTTCCTTTTGAACCCGACTCATTCTATCTACCGGTTCTTTTCTTTTCTTTAGATCCATAATATAAAGAAATTCCAGTAGGATAGAAGCAATGGAACAAACAACCTACCTCGAAAAGGATCGTTATAAAAATCAAGCCAAAAAAGGCGCCGATAACTTTGCCTCGAATAATAACAATCCATTTCTTGTTTCTCCTTATTCACCTGTTAACTTGGGAGCATTTGCAACAAACTCTTTCGTTAATGAAGTAGCCTCGCTTGTTTCTACCCTATTTGGTAACTTGTCGTCTATCGTTGATATTACAACATATACACTGTCGATTTCAACGATTAAACCTATGCCGTCCGATATCGCTCAAACGGTTACATTAGATGCTACCAACGTGAAGATCACTAATAATTTACTCGTTTCTAATATTTATTTTACGAATGCGAGCGGTGGAACGATTACAACTATGACGGCAACGACGGGGGGACTGTCGACAGATAGTATGGTGGGAAAAGTGATGACTGCAAGTACATTTAATGCGTCTACAATAAGCAGTCTGAGTTCCATTTATTTGAGTACAGGGAGTACAATCCAATTTACAACTCCAAATGTAACAGTAAGTAATGTTCTTACAACAAGTACTCTTAATTTTATCAATGCCACAGGTCAGGTAGTTACAGCGCTAACAACAACAACGACAGGATTAACCACTGATAATATGGGATTTCAAACGATGGCGGGTAATACAGTTACCACGAGTACACTGAATGTATCTACGATAAGCAGTTTGAGTTCTATTTATTTGAATACAGGGAGTACGATCCAATTTACAACGCCAAATGTGGTAGTTAGTAATAATTTAACGGCTGCGAACTTATATTTTACCAATGCAACCGGTCAGGTTGTCACTGCATTCACTACAAATACCACGGGTCTGTCTGCGAGTAATATGGGATTTCAGACAATGGTGGGTGATGTTATTACAACAAGCACCATCACTGTAAATTCTACGATAACGGTTAGTACAGTAAGAACGAATAATATATCGACAAGTATGATTGCTTTTTCTACAATGGTGGGGAATGCTATTGTTGCCAGTACCTTGACTACGAATTTTACTATCAGAGCATCCACTCTAAGCACGATTTCTATTTCCACATCCCAAATTGCCTTTTCTACCATGCTAGGAAACGCCATTACAATTAGCACGTTAACAGTGAACTCTACACTGAATAGTTCAACATTGATTGGAATGAATGGCGCGTTATCATCATTAACAGTAAGTACATTACAAGTTTCAACATTATTTGGATCAGTTGTTGCCATATCAAGTGCCACTGTTTCAAGTATTGATGCATCTAATATGATCTCTACCCTTACTCTGAGTACGAACAGACTTGGCGCATTCACTATTAGCACAAGTAATCTAGGAGCAGTCAATATTAGCACAATCGACCTTAATGTTTCCAGTAAGATCAGCACAAACAGCATTGGCGCATTTACTATTAGCACAAGTAATCTAGGAGCAGTCAATATCAGCACAATCGATCTCAATGTTTCCAGTAAGATCAGCACAAATAGCCTTGGCACATTTACTATTAGCACAAGTAATCTTGGAGCAGTTAGTATTAGTACAAACACCCTTAATGTGTTCGATAAGCTCAGTACAAACAGCCTTGGCGCAGTTATTATTAGTACAAATAATCTCGGAGCAGTCAATCTTAGCACAACGAACTTAACCTTTACTTCGTTGAGTGCGACAACATTTGTTGCGGGTAGCGCTTCCACATTATTTGGCGGAGGAAAATATCTCACGATTACTATTGGAACAACTAACTATAAAATTCCACTTTACGATTCCTGAGTAGCAAAAGACTGCTTGTCAATAGATATCTGTTTTGGTATATCGTAACGGCTACAGTACTATCCCTTACCTCTTTTTTATGGTGGTGGAACCACGATAGAAAAGCGTATTTGTTGTGAGTTTAGCTATAACAATAACATGTATGTTACGGAAGGCGTGATAATATATTCGCATAGCCGATATATTTTAATAAGAATATGGTTTAAGTCATAGCATTCAAAAAATTACATCCAATACGACCACGTGTGTCGTAGTTACAAGATGATGTTGTAGCATAAAAGCCATTATCACGCACATTCAAGTAACTGAAGTCACTAGCTCTCGAAAAAATAGTAACCGGCGTATTAACAGTATATTTCCAATCTGCTACTTCACCTTGGTATATATCTAATGTACGCCAACCTGACTTATTTTTAATGGTCAGTCTTTGACCACCTTCACCGGCACGACTAGAATCTGTACTTAATTCAAATTTAAACCTGTTATCACTATCCTTATCTTTCAGTGTCATCCCTTTACCACTAATGAGTAACGTTCCATCGCCCGCATCACTTATCACAATACTCCCAATTGTAATTGATGCCGCACTGAGATTGCCAGTTAAGGTTCCAGAAAATGCCTGCGCTGTCACTGTACCCGCAACATTTAATGCAGAATTCATAGTAACACTGCCATAAAACTGATGACTATTCGCATTTCCATCTTGATTGGCATAAAATCCATAATACATAGCTGAACTGCCGCTGCTACGCCGAGATGCGTCTAAATGTAGATTTCCATCAGTCACAATGACTCCTGCTTGATTAAGAGAATACATAGGAGTCGTTCCCGTCTTACAGCCTATGTATAATGATGGATTAGTAGAATATTGAGTGCCTGTAAATATTGTGTATGATTCAGCTCCAACTATTTTCATACAGCAGTCCATATAGGAACTAAATCGGCTAGTAGAACCAAACGCTGCTTGATACTGGCGAATACCGAATCCATTCTTATAAATCATCAATAAGTTTGAATTACCGCCTGAAGAATCCGTATAGCTATTAAATCCAATCACATCGGCGTAAAATCCGCCACTGTTATTATCCCATGAACCAAAGAAAGGCTTCAATGTATTTGCTGGTATTTCGCTTGGGTTAATGCTTCTATCATCGGTAGCAAAATATGCGTTTGCTGTCATACGACTTGAAACTGTTAGATTTCCAGTAATAGAAAGATCGCCATTAAAAGCAGACGATGCTGAGCCGATACGAAGTCCTGCGGTTTGATCCTGAGATGCTATAACAATTCCATTTGCTCCTGTTACTCCAGCACTGACATCCTTTGATATTAAGAGATGGTCGCCTGTTTGCGTAAGTGCGTGATACGCACCAGCAGTTGTCGCTTTCTGGACAAATCCAAATTGCGATGGAATGGCTTGATTATTTGTCATCATTAGTGAAAAGGTATTGGAATACGATGTATTATTATTATTAATAGTAAGTGTAGTTGCAGATCCAGAACCAACAACAAGAAGTTTTGAAGAAGCACTATTTGTCCCAATTCCTACATTTCCACCCAGTGGATTTAAAATAAGAGCGGAGGGTGTATCGTTTCCTGTAGCAAACTGACTACTCTGAATTGCCGCACCAAACGATAAGCCTGTAAAATAGGTGCCAATTTTTAACACGCCAGTATTAGTCTGACCCTTAATTACTAGTGCGGCATCCAGTGGATTGGACATCATGGCTGCAAATGACATATCTTTGGCTACTGTCAAGGGCCAACTGGGAGAAGTCGTTCCTACACCGAGAGCCGTATTCTGGAAATAGGTTTTGATCGAATCCATATAAAACATGGCACCAGTGGCTGTACCAGTTGTATCGCTACCAAATGTTCCTGAATTCGCAACATCAATCGCATAATATCCATCTGCTTGACTCTGTGAGGCAATTGCTAGGGTTTTTGCACCGCCAAACGCATAGGCATATTTACCCTTAAAGTTATTATTTGCCGGATCCGTTACGGTATATACGGTACCTGCGCCGTAAAAACTAGTTGTTGTACTGATGCGATTAAGTTCCATAGCGCCAAATGCTGTATGAGAAACAGTTAGTGGATAATTCGCAACAGTCGTGCCGATTCCGACGTTCGTGGCGGTCAGTAAATTGGAGACATTCATTGTGCTTCCTTGGAGCGATAGTGGAAACATCACATTCGCCGTCATGGTGGACGCAAGAAGTGTGGAAAACGTCAGGTTGTCAAAGTTGATCGTGGAACCAGATAGAGTAGACGCTATCATGGACTGTGATTGGATGGCACCACCCTGGAGTGTCGAATAGGACATATTAACTGCGTTTAGAGACGATGCCGTCACAGTCGAGCCAACCGTCAACATATTCGACACCATACTGCTTCCCGCTAATGTCGAGAATCCGATAGAACCAGTCGTTGTGTTCGCAACGCTCAGTGTAGATAGTAGAAGCGTGGAACCCGATATAGATGACACAACGAGCGTGGACTGAATGACAACTGTATTTGCCGAAAACGTGGAGCATCCGATGTTAACCGCATTGACAGTGGACGCGGTCAATGTACTTTGAACCGTAATGTTATTGGCAATAAGTGTGCTTCCTTGAATCGTCGAATACGTCACGTAAATCGCATTCAGAGTCGAACCGATTAGCGTGGAGTTCCACACGACGGTATTGGCATTCAGGGTGGATCCCGCCAACGTCGAATAGGTCGCATTGATCATGTTGAGGGTTGAGCCGATAAGGGTAGAATTCCAGACACCAGTGTTCATTGTCAATGTGCTTCCCTGGAGGGTGGAATATCCAATGTTCACGACGTTTACCGTGCTTCCTGCGATAGTAGATCTAACAATAACGGTGTTGACGGCAAGTGTACTTCCGACCATGGTAGAATATCCGATATTCATGACATTCGCCGTGGATCCGAGAAGAGTGGACTGGATCACGATCGCATTCGCTGAAAAGGTGCTTCCTGATAACGTCGAATAGGCCGCGCTTGTCATCAGTACCGTGGATGCGTTCAAGGTAGATTGGACGTTGGCGGCATTGATGGTAAGGGTATTTCCTTGTATGACTCCACTAATCATAGAACCAGTTGTTAATGTTGATACGGTAAGGGATGAGCCGAGAATGGTGGAAAGGGCGGTGAGAGAGTTAGTGGTGAGAGAGTTGGTGGAAAGTGTTGATCCGACACCACTCATAAAGCCCATGTTCGTGGTGGAAATAGTCGAACCAGATAAGGTAGATTGAACAGTAACAGCATTACCCACAAGCGTGCTTCCTACGAGTGTTAAAAACGAGAAGTTTGTTGCGGACAGATTCGTAGCACGAGCAGTGGATATTGTGGCATCCGATGCGACAAAAACCCTACTGTTCATACTGGATGCACCGATGGATTCGAATGTAACGGATGGGAAAAGAAGAGTAGAAGCAGTGAGCGTACACGTAATAATGTCTGTTACGACAACTGTCGAGGTAGTAATACTGGATGCTGATAAGGTGCTTACAGCAAGTGTGGATACCGCGGTACGATCAAAAATGGAACTGGAGACGTAGAGTTGGGAATTGAGCGTGACGGTACTGAGAACGAGATTGTTTAGTTTCAAATCAGATGTCCAACTCTGTTTTCCGTTAGAGCCGACCGTAAAGATGTATCCATCTTTAATAAAGGAGCCATCTGGATTGTATGCCGTGGCCCTTCGGATGACGAGATTACTGAAATCTCCCGAAGACATACTACTGTTATTTCATCATAATATTTTTGTAATAAATACACTAATATTATAATGAATTGTTTTCCATCATTGATAATGAAAGAGGAATCATACTTAGGTTTTCATAATATAACATAATGCGTAGTATAGCGGTATAATGGTAATTGCTGCGCCAGTGCCACTGCCACCACCTGATGTTAGAGTACCTGAACCACCCGATGTTAGAACTCCTGAACCACCCGATGTTCCACCACCACCGTTATTGATGCTTATACCTGTTGTTGCTGAGTATGTATTCGTTTCCTGTACGTACCCTCCCAATGCACTTCCCATGTCGGCTGATACACCATAATTATAGGCTCCGCGTCCATGAAAATGCCCAGGATCGTAAATAGTGTGTGTATGGTCTGGTGTACTGTGTGTATGATTTGGTACAGTGTGGGTATGGTCTGGTACAGTATGTGTATGACTTGGCAGATTTCCAACAGAAAGTGTAACGGTATTTGAGCCACCTGTACCATTACCAGTTCCACCAGTAGTATAGGTAGAACCCGCACCAACAATAAATCGATCCATTAAATTAGGTGCACCATTTGTACCATTACATAACACCCATCCAGCTGGCACATTTGAGGTAGACCCGCTCCACATGACAATGATTCCCATTGGTATGATATTCGTGCTACCACTGGTAATTAATCCAGTTACACGAACATCTCCAACCACGTCTAATGCATAGGTTGGATTTGTTTTACCAATACCGACATTACCACCGTTGTAATATGCCACCGCACCTGAACCTGCAGTCCAAATGGAACCGGTTCCCGTGGTAATTGCCACACCGTTATATAAAATACTACCTGTCAAATTAATATTGCCTGTAACATGAAGGGGATATCCAGGATTCGTCGTACCAACACCAACATTGCCACCTCTGGTTTGAAGGCATACTGGCTGATAGCTACCATTTCCTGCTGCATTGATATATCCAATACCATGTGTTTGATCCATACCAATTGCCATCGCATAAGGTGATATACCCGATTTATTATTTGTGACAATCAACTGATGATTGGTTGGATTTACATCGGGTGGCGCATTTTGATTCGCATTCGTAGTATAGGATGTGAGACGTCCAGAAGGATTATTTGTCCCAATCCCCACATATCCTGCGTTTGTAATACGCATTACTTCATTGAGTGATGTATTGTATTGTGTAAAAAATGATAAATCACCTTGAAATACACTGGGAGAAACCGACACATCGGTGGCTACGATTTTTGCGATTGGATTACTAGCAGTGATACTATCAAAAAGAATAGTCGCTGTGCCAGAGTTATATACAGTAGTAGAGGTTCGAATACGAAACGTCGGATTGGAACCATAAATATCAAATAGATATACAGGATTCGTCCCAATCCCCACATTACCAGTGCTCGTAATGCGTATGCGTTCGGTGGCGCCAGCCACGAGAGACATATTTTGACCGGCATAGGCCGCCACTACCATATCAACCCCAGACGCGCCAGTACCGATGTATCCTCGGTCTGTACCTTGTGTTGCGAACGTGATATACGTTTGCGCAGCAGAATTTCCGTCTAAGCGGATGCTCTGACCAGAACCATATATATGTAAAGGTGATGTGGCTACATTTGTCCCGATACCAACATTACCGATCACATAGTAAATATTGGAACCCGAGGTAATCCACTGCGAACCACCTCCACCGCCTCCACCACCGCTCACGCTAATGGGGGCGCCATTCTGTAGAAACTGAGATGCATTGACGACTCCATCAACGTCTAGTTTATACGTAGTGGCAGTTTTGCCAATACCAACATTTCCGCTATTTGAATAAATGTTCGCCAAACCCGAGATGGATACGACGGTGAGTGCGCCGATGGGTATCATTGCTGCAGCCACAGGATCATAGAGAATATTACTACCTGAAGCACCTGATACCACAAGATCGTAGACAATGGGTGTTGCTGATTTAATATAAATGTAAATGTCGTATTGAGAACTTGTATTTAAACAGTATACAATGTCGCACTGTAATGCCGCACTGCTTTGATTGCCATACACTGATCCCCATACAGTCAGACCGCCGCGGCTCATAACGGCAACATCGACATACATGGTGTTAGTATTCGTTGAACCACCGATCTGGCCGCGCACATTGATCATACCATACCCTGTTGTAGTGGTACCCAACGTTGCCACTTTATAGAGACCCGCACCTGTCGCAGGATTGTACCCTAATCGATTATTCGACTGTGTATTGATCCATTCAAATTGTTGAAAGTTGTAGGCTTGGATCGAACCTTTCGGTACATGAAGGGAATATTGAGGATTGGTAGTGCCGATGCCAAGTCCGCCGATCATTTGATTGTCAAATGCACGGAGTTGAACGCCATAATAAGAAAATGTAGTACCACCCTGTGAAATACAGGAAAGGGAAAATGAACCAGAGGGTGCGGTAAAGGTAATCATATAGGTTGCGTATGTAGCAGAGAGTGGTTGTTCGGCAGTGCCGGCAATCAGTGCATCATTCGCGATATGATCGCATAACGTAAATTTGGGCGAGGTACCTGACATCTTAGCGGTAATGGTGAACTGATAGACGTTTCCAGGAATCACATTATTATTAAAGGTAATGACTGCGTTATTAATACCCGCTGTGACGAGTACATTCATTGCCAACGGAGATCCTGATGGACCCGTTTGCGTACCATTAAAGGTAGGTATGAACGCAGTAGAATCTGAATTTGTCAAAATTGTCACCCAATCTTGAATGTAATTTCCAGATAAATTCACGGTATTCAGTGTCGAGGCCTGAAGAGCATAGCTGGGATTGGTCATACCGATACCGAGTAGACCGATGACATTCATAGTGCTGGCGGTGATTGTACTTCCGCTCATAGTGGAATAGCCAAGTGATGTTGTTTGGATACTGGAGGCATTTAGAGTCGATCCGATGGTTAGTGCGCTCAATGCCATTGTATTGGTTGTGATAGTAGAACCCTGAAGCGTGGAGAAGCCAATATTGATCGCATTCACTGTGCTTCCCGTCAGTGTAGAATTCGAAACAGCTGTGTTATAAATAATGGTACTACCGACCAGTGTGGAGAAGCCAATGTTCACTGCGTTCACTGTGCTCCCCGTCAGTGTAGAATTCGAGACAGCCGTGTTGTAAGTGAGTGTACTACCGACTAATGTGGAGAAGCCAATGTTAATGGCATTCACGGTGGAACCGAGAAGTGTGGATTGGACAATTGCCGTTGCGGCAATCATGGTGCTTCCCTGTGCGGTGGAGAAGCCGATAGAGGACCCAAATAGGGTTGATGTAGTAATTGTCGAACCACCGAGCGTCGAATAGATGCCGCTATTCACATTTGCGAGCATTACATTCAATGTGCTTCCTGTCATCGTTGAAAACCCAAGCGTGGATACGGTAAGAGATGACGTAATTAGTGTGGAGCCCTGTGAAGTTGAATAGTATAAGGATGAGACCGACAGGGTTGATGTGACTAGACTGCTCCCTGTCAGCGTGGAATAGAACCCGCTGTCCACGTTCGTCATCGCAGCATTTAGGGTGCTACCTGTCATGGTCGAGAAGCCGAGTGTGGACGCCGTAAGAGTAGACGTCTGAATCGTTGAACCGACCATGGTAGAATAATAGAGAGATGAGATAGACAAGGTCGACGTTGTGATACTGCTTCCTGTCAGCGTCGAGTAGAGGCCATTGTTCACATTCGCACGCGTCACATGTAGAAGATTTGTCGTCAATGTACTTCCTGTGGTAGTAGAGAAGTCGATGGTGGATCCAAATAGTGTGGATGTCGTCAAAGTACTTCCTTGTATGGTGGAATAGTTCAGATTGATCCCGTTAAGAGTCGATGTGACAATCGAAGAATTCACAACGATGTTGTTCATGTTAAGAAGAAGACCCATACCGCTCGAAAATCCGAGCGTGGATACATTGACTGTATCTGCCGTGAGCAATGATGTTTTTCCTACTAATCCTGTAAGTGTTGAATAGGTAACATTGCCGGCATTGATTGTAGAGGCAATGATAGTAGATGTTGTTCTTAGATTTGTAGTTGATAATGTACTAATAGTGCCTGTTGACACACCCAATGTAATAAAATCACCAGCAACCAATGCAAGGGTGGAATTCACCAGAATACTACTGACCACAATGTGTTTCAGTCTCAAATCATTGGTCCAGTATTGTTTGGCGTTGGAACTGACAGTAAGAACATAATCGGCATGAACCAGTGAACCATCTGCGTTGGTCGGCGCGACGTTTCGGAGGGTCACATTATTAAAGTCCGCAGACGACATGTTCTATCTACTGTGAATAAGAATAACCGTATGCGATTGCGCACTGTAGATAGAATATATGGAAGGAAGAGTAATGGCATTTGAATAACTATCTCATCAATTAAAAATGTATTCATACATGTTATAGGTGTACGCGGTACCAGTAAAGGAAAAGGAATAATTATCTGTGTCAGCGCTTACCCCAAATTGATACCGAATCCGATAATACTTGTCAGTGGTTAATAATAATATACCATTTTTCTGTAGAAGTATAAATACCTCCATTACTTACAATAGAATTCGCAGCGGTGTATCCTGAATTCGCATAGATTTCAATCCATACATAGGATACATCGCTAGAGTTAGTATAGAATGTATAAGATGTTCCGTTTATCAATCCTATTGCTACCATCGATATGGTAGTTATTTCAAGAATGGCAGAGGTATATCCAGCAGGGGATGATAACGACCTGATAGGATATAATCGCACCTCCTTCATTACTACTTGACGCTGCCCATATAATCGTTGTAGTATTAAGTGTTACAGATGGACTGGTTTAATACAATGTCGGTCCAAAAGCGGCAGATGCGACACTTGATACAGACGGATTAGATGCTGCCACACGATAGGTATAGGACGTTCCAGTGGTAAGCCCTGTAATTTTGAGCGGACTCGCGCTGCCTGTTGCGCTTGAAACAACCGCCAAGTTCGAATCGTATGCGATTGCGACATACGTTAGGACACCGCCGCCTGTATCACCATTCGTCGTGAATGCGACATTGACACCCGTTGGCATCGAAGGAGGATCGAGTGTGACACTAGACACAGTAGGAGCATCAGGTTTGGTGTAGTAGGTAATGGACGAACTGGCAGCGGATCCTGTACCGCCTGTATTGGTTCCATATGCTGAGAAGGTATAGACGCTTCCAGGTGTAAATCCAGTAAATGTATAGGACAATGAGGTACCTGTCTGTGCCGAACCAAAACTGGGCGTGACGGTATAATTCGTGATTCCGCCTGAAATTGCAGGCGCCGTGAAGGACACAACAATCTCCGTCGGATTCGATGGAGGGTTAAGGACAACCGAATAATTCTGAGGAGCAGAGGGAGCAACCTGAAAGAACAGATTGGAAGTGGACGCGGTAGGCGCGCTTTGACCCGCGGAGTTAGAGGAATAGACCTGGAACAGATAGGTTGTTCCAGGAACGAGACCCGTGATCGTAATGGGTTGCGATGGAGAGGACGTTGTGACGGTTGGCTGTACTCCACCGACATCAATGGCGCTGGCATAATACGCGTCAACACCACCACCTGTATTGATAGGATAGGTAAATGATACACGGATACCGATGGCCGCACCAGAAGGATACAGTGCGCCAACCACGTTCGTGGGCGCACCAGGCACGGTTTGGATCACCGTTGCATCGTTATTCACGTCAACTGTGTATGTCCGTGATTGAATCGTAGCGGAAAAGTTGGTGTAACCTGTGTTATAATAGGTATCGCTGACCACGTCTAAAGGATCCGACAGAGCCACTTGGCTATCAGACACAGTAGCACCAAGACGAGAATTGCCAGCCACATCGTTTCCTTGTGTGCTAAAAATACCGCTTACTGCGGTATACCACATGATACCATCCTGAGAATAACCAATCATAGAGCCGTCTCCGACGGCGACGAATCGTGAACCGGTCCAACACACGCCGTTGCCGGCCGTGGGAAAGATTGTTTTACCGAATCCTGTCCATGTGGTTCCGTTGGCAGAATAAGCAATCGTATGAGCGCTACCCGTGCCGACCGCGACCCATCGTGTACCGTTCCAGCAAATACCGTTTCCAGATACGCTAAAAATGGTGGTACCGAGACCGGTCCAATTGGACCCATCGGAAGAATAAGCGATGGTATTTGTTCCCGCACCGACCGCAACCCAGAGAGAGCCGGTCCAGGCCACCCCGTTACCCTGCGTACTAAAGATGGTAGAAGAAATCGTAGTCCAAGTGATACCATTGGTAGAATAAGCAATGGAGTTGGTTCCTTGACCAACGGCGACCCACAGTTTCCCATTCCACGCAACCGCATTACAACTTGTAAAAATGGCATTGCCCTGTACAGAATTCGTCCATGCGAACCCATCTGTCGAATATGCGACCGAGTTCGTTCCAGTACCAACGGCAACCCATAGCGATCCATTCCACGCGATACCATTCGCCTGGACGGAAAAGATGGTAGCACCGAGACCGGTCCATCGAATACCGTCGTAGGAATAGGCAAGAGTATTGGCACCGAGTCCACCTGCGATCCATTTTGACCCATTCCAGCACACGCAGTATCCTGTGGTAAACACCGATGTACCGAGACCGGTCCATTGAACCCCATCAGGCGAATAGGCGAGCGAATGCGTTCCTTGACCGACAGCAACAACTGGATGCTGGATCATAACGGTGCCAGAAAGACTGGTATTGGAGGCGATACCTGAACCAGCGGTAGAGAATGTCGTATTATAGGTGCTATCATATACGCTGCCCGAATAGATCGTATTCACTTGTGAAGCAGTCAGCACACTATTATATATTCTGTAATCGTCAATATTACCGTTATAATAGGCATCTGCACTCCAATTGCTTCTTCCAATATAAGATATTGTTCTTGTTACTGCTGGATTCGGATAAGACTTTGAAGTTCCAGTTGTTTTTAACGCACCGTTAATATAAATATTCCATGTACTTGTGTTACTACCTGCTGCTGCATAGGTTAGTGTCCACACGACGTGTCTCCATGTATTATCGTTGTAATTGATATCGGTTAATGAAATATTCGTTGCAACTGTGCCATAATAATCTTCAAAATATAAGTAATTAAAATTCGCACCATTGATCGAGCACAATATATCATTATTTGCAGGTCCGTTACCAAAATCAAAGACTCTGGCCCATGCTCCGCTTGTATTTGATTTATACCAAAAGGCGAATGTAAGACCCGCGGTGGTAGGTGTAAAATTAGCGGTTTGTAGATATTGAGAAGAAGCAGAGGCTAATGTGATAGAGGGTGTATATGGTTTGATCGCAGATGAAGTCACAGTTGCCCCATTATATAATGTATAATGATAGTAATATCTAGAAGGATCGAAAATATTAAATACAAAGGGAGAGCCAAACCTAAAGTATAATTCATTATACTCCGCCACACCTGTACTAGAGGGCCATAATGAGCGAACAATGAGACGAAAATAGGTATATGATGCTGTGGTATATGAATATGCAGTAGTTGATCCAGATCCTGCTAGATTGCCAATAATGGTCTGTGTTCCTGTGTAATTCATTTGTATATATGTCGAACACGCAGTAAATACGGTATTACATGGATTAATGGACATAAGAACATATTGGAGCGGATACCATGTTGAGCCATTATTTGAACCGACAATGTAATATTCTTTTGGAAGTGTTGCAACTCCCCAACAAGCATATGTATATGATTGAAGAACAAGAGGAGTAGATAATTGAAGTTGAAGCCATTCGCCAAATATTGTGCCAATTTCTTGTATGGCGGTATTCACCGATCCTGTGTATGCCCCAGATGTTGTATTATAGATAAGAGCACTACCCCATGTATTTACGCTACTTGAATTATTAGTAAATGCACTATATGCGTAATTAGTTCCTAGATATTCGGTACTCGCACTTGCTCTCCATGCCACGCCATTCTGTATCCAGGTATAGGCTGCTAGACCGGTCAATTGGGGAGAAATGGTGTTCGTTCTATCTTGAACGATTCCACCTGTCCATGTCGATCCATCGCTCGAATATCCAATTCCAATGGTTCCTGTACCCGTCGCCACCCATCGCGTCCCATTCCATGTTACGCCATTTCCAGCGGTTGTAAAACAACTGGATGCGGCAGGAGTCCATGTGATTCCGTTTGTAGAATATACAATCGTATTTCCACCTGACCCTACAGCAACCCAACGATTGCCGTTCCACGAGACACCATTTCCAGAGGTGGTAAAAGGAGGCGAGGTCTCACTAAGATAAGATGGAGGAGAAGTTGAGTTATACAGTGCTGTAATGAGAGATGGTGGAAGAGTGGATGTATAGATGCGAACATCATCGACATAACCCGCATATGCACCAGTCCATGCTGTCTGACAACCGATATTAAGGCGTGTCATTGGACCACTGTTACTACCCATACAGAGCCCGCCTGTTCCTCCCGTATTACGGGTAGATCGAGCGATACCATTTACATACAATGTACCGATTCCTGATCCATTCACTATTGCAAACGTAAATGCCACATGCGTCCATGTAAGATATGTGTTTGTTGTAGAATAAAACATACCCCCAAATGATGAAGTGGTAGTTGAATAGTACACAGTTATTCCATAATCTGTTGCAAAAAAATAAAGCCCACTGTCTCCAGTAGCATTATTAAAACTAACAGGTACTGCTGCATAAAGCATATATTGAGCCGTGTGATACATCCAGAACGATACTGTGAACGCAGTCGGATTATGAAAGGATGGAGGAGTTAGATAATCAAGATAATTGGTGGGGGCGTAGTTGCCAGGTGTATTATTAAAATATGCGGAGTATGTTCCAATTTTACAGATGGAAGTAGAATAGGTAACGCTTCCTACCATCGTAGGAGATGTCAAACTACCGAATGTGTCGGCAAATGAGTTTTCGAGTGGAAGGTAGGCTGACGGAACAAATACACTGCTGATACTGGTCCAGTTGATCCCATCATAGGAATACGCCATGATATGTGGCCCTGAGCCAACAGCGATCCACATCGAACCGTTCCATGCGACACCATTCCATTGTGCGTTATAGAAGCTAGACCCTGTCCATGTGATACCATTATACGAATACGCAATGGAGTTCGCACCAGAACCCACCGCCACCCACATGGAACCGCTCCATGCCACAGCATTGCCTTGTGTCAATACCGATAATCCAAGCCCGATCCAGGTCACACCATCATACGAATACGCAATCGAATTTGTTCCAGAGCCAACCGCCACCCACATGGTGCCATTCCACGCGACGCTCTTGCCTTGTGTCGAAAAGATGGATGTCCCCAATCCTCGCCAGGTAATACTTGAATTCACGGTAATCGCATAGTTGTAAATGCGCACATCGTCAACATGCCCGTTGAACGCGGATGCTCCACCAGCAAGATTATAGCCGATACGCAGATTAGTAATTGGTATATATAGTCCACCGCCAGGATTGCTTCCAACAAATGTATTATTCAAATACACGGAACATATTCCAGCGCTCTGAAAAACAACGGTACATTGATACCATATACCAGCTGACACGCTGATTCTACCTACGATACTTGCAGCAGCACCTCCTGATTGTATATACTGAACATAGAATCCAGTATATCCTGCCAATGTTAAATAAATGATTTGAAGTGACATGACACTAGAGGATCCAAGTGTGATAATGCTAGATATCGTACTATCGGTGGCAGGAAGGGTATTGAATTTAAACCATAAGGATACGCTAAAATTAGAACCTAGAGTACAATTTCCATCCAAATATTGTGATCCGGTTGAACTACCTGCAGTATTGATCAAGTTTACTGCTTTGGAGCCAATTGGGCCCGTCACAAACGCAGGAGAACCTACTGCTGTGATGGTACTATTTCCCATTACATCTGCATATAATCCATTCTCAAAGGGCAGATGGATATAAGGAGTTTCAATATCGGCAGTAGAATAGGCAAGGGTGTTCGTTCCTGAACCAGTGGCGACCCATATGGAGCCATTCGTTGCTACACCATTTCCTTGTGTACTGAAAATACCCAACCCATTCCCAGTCCAGTTTACTCCGTCTGGGGAATACGAGAGAGTATTTAACCCTGAACCTGTCGCAACTGACATAGAGGTAGGAAAGGTGATTCGATGAGGACGAGCGGAATTAAAATAAGCGGACATACCTGTACTACCTGTACCAAGTACGTTCCCCAATCCAGCCCAATTAATTCCATTATAGGAATATGCAATATTATTGATTCCGACTCCTGTTGCGAGCCACATGTTTCCGTTCCAAGCAAGTCGACGAGCACTTGAAAAAACACTAGTTTCAAACATAAACGGAGAGGAATCGCTTCCATAAGAGGTCGTGCTTGTTCCAGGAAACCAAGTGTAATAGAGATATCCTTCATTTCCAGTGGATTCTTGATAGGCTGTTGTGATATTGTCTTTCAATGTCATTAAATTGGATGTATATACAACAGTACCAGCGGTATTCTTCAGAACCATACGTGCTCCAGCAATACGACCACGACAACAATCAGGGCGATTCACAAATTCTACTTTATAGATATCCTGATTGGATCCCAGATCGATTTCGAGCCATGGAGATGTTACAAAATCGCTATGATACATTGTACTATTGTTTCCATCTACCACATTGGACGCAGGATAACCAACATTCACAAAAGAAGCAGTTACTGTAGTAGAGGGTGTAATGATATTGATTCCCGCAGCAGTATAGGCACGAACTTCCGCAATTTGTAGATAACGATTCACAGAAGCATCACCATACTCAAAACGGAGATATCGTGTGGCAACAGTAGCCTGAGTTCCTTCACCCGTCCAGTTGATTCCATCATAGGAATACGCGATGGCATTGGTTCCTCCTCCTACTGCCACCCACATGGTTCCATTCCATGCCACACCTGTACCGCTTGTAAATAGAATGTTTCCCAGTCCTGTCCAGTTGACTCCATTATAAGAATATGCAATGGTATTACCCCCTTGGCCGACGGCAATCCATATACGTCCATTCCATGCTACTCCAAAGGCACCGCCACTAAAGATGGCCACCCCTAGACCTGTCCAGTTGATTCCATCATAGGAATAAGCAAGGGTATCAGATCCAAGACCTGTTGCGACCCACATGGACCCGTTCCATGCAATGGCATGACCATATGTACTAAAGACACCCGTTCCAAGACCCGACCAGTTAATACCATCATAGGAATACGCAATCGAATTGGTTCCACCACCAACAGCGACCCACATAGACCCGTTCCACGCCATTTCGAGTCCATAATTCGTAAAGATATTGCTACCCAAGCCCGTCCATTTGATCCCATCATAGGAGTAAGCGATGGTGTTTCGAGCAAACGTAATGGACCATTCGCCTGTCTCAAAATACGTATTGCTGACACCATTCGTACCCGCAATATTTTGTATACCAATCATACGAAAATAGGTATATTTACTATCACTGTATGTAGCTGAGACTGTTGTGGCATTCACTGATACATTTCCCGTTACTTGTTGTGTTCCTGTATAATACGCAAATAAGGGTGTAGAGATGGCTACATAACCAGTAGTACAAGGACTGGACGGATAGATTACGTATTGAATGAAATACCACGTAGTTCCATCGTTGGAGCCTACAAGACAAAATGATTTGGATTGATTGGAGACATTTGCGGATCCCCATGTATAGGATAAAATCGTAAGAGGGGTGGAGGATTGAAGTTGGAGCCAATCACCTGCCACCGATGATCCGCTGCTTGGAGATGGAAAGGATACACCACTCGGTATACCATTAACTGTTGTAGTGATAGCGCCTACATACGTTCCTGCAGAATTGTAGTTATTTGTGGCGGCCGCCCATGCGTTATTATCGGACCCAACAGAACCATCAAACGCAAAATAGTTCGACCATCCGCTAAGAGTAGTACTGGCAGTCGCCGTCCATGTCACGTTGTTTTGCGTCCAGGTATTGGTTGTGATACCCGATTTGGCGGGTGAGATTGCAGCAGAATCCCCTACCGCGACCCACATGGATCCATTCCATATCGCAATTCGTCCGTTACCAAGAATCGTCGATCCTATCCCAACCCAATTGAACCCATCATTGGAATACGATAAGACGTTGTTCGTCGTATTGGCTGCTGCGACCCAGCGATTGGGAGTGGCTTGGCCAAATGTATATGTCTGTGGAAGAGTAGGCATTTGATCAACGGTCCCGCGAATTTCACTGGTGCGAACAACCGACCATCCAGACGCAACAACAGAATCGGTTTTCACGCTGTTTCCATACACTGGCTGATTCACAATGGATCTTGAAAGATTCATCGCATTCACTGTCAAAGAGGAACAGACAAGTAATCCAGTGGCGGTATTCGCTTGGAGTCCGCCGCTAAGAGTGAGGGTGGACGTGGTGAAACTAGGGGGGTTGATGCGATTCAAGGTAGAAACGGTAAGCGTAGAGGTAACAACAAGCGTGCTCAAAAAAGCGGACGATGTTTGTTGAGTAGAAAAAGAAAAGGATGAAATAAACTGAGTACCTGCGTAGGTAAACGTTGAGTTTGCAGTAATATAATCAGTAATAATCGTGCTTCCAATAAGTGTGGAATAGGCGAGTTGACCACTGATAATAGTAGAACCAGCTAAGGTAGATACACTGACCGTGCTCCCTTGAAGGGTAGAGACACTTATGGTCTGAGCATTAATGGTACAACTCGTTAGGGTCGATAGAAGAAGGGTGCTTCCTTGAAGAGTAGAGAAGATGATTCCATCGCTCTGTATGCTAGAGGTAGTAAGAGTGCTGCCAGCGACACTGCTTCCGTTCAATGTAGACACCATCATGGTAGAAACAGAAAGAGTGGATACAGTCAAGGTAGAAAGGGTGGCGGTACTGCCTTCAAGCGTGGAATAGATTGCAGAACCACTAACGAGTGTCGAGACAGACAATGTGGAAAAGAAGAGGGAATCGGACACGATTGTTGAAGCAGAAACAAAGTTGGTATTCATACTGGAGCCAGCGACCGTAGAAACAACCATTGTGCTTCCTTGAAGAGACGCCGTCGAGAAAGCACTTCCAAGAACAGTTGATGTGGTCACGGAAGAAACGGTGGCGTTGGATCCTTGAAGAGTAGAAAGTACAACACGGTTCCATGAAATGGTAGAGCCAGTTAATGTAGATGCTAGAAGAATCGTATTTGTCATCATCGAACTTCCCGATAGTGTAGAATAGGTGAATGCACCGACAACAAGAGTAGATACACCGATCGTAGAAACGAGCATCGTGTTCCCTTGTGCCGTTGAATAGATGAGTTCAGAGGTATTGATGGAAGATGTCGTAAGAGTAGAGAATAGAATGGTATTTGATTGTATGGTGGATCCGACAAGGAGTGACGTGTAGAGAGATGACACCGTTGCACTAGAAACGGTCACTGTACTTCCTTGCGCAGTAGAGAAGGAGAGCGAATAGGAGAAAAGAAGAGGAACAGTCACAGTGCTCATGGCCATCAATGATCCAGTGGTGGTGGAAAAGACAAGTTCAGAAGCATATAGACTGGAGATAGAAAGGGTAGTACAAGAGATTGTGCTCGTGACGAGCAATCCGCTAGCCAGTGTAGAAACGGTGAGTGGATTGGTATAGATGCTCGAACCTGATAAGGTGGTTACGACAAGCGTGCTCCCTTGAAGGGTAGAAAAAGACAGATATCCGACGATCGTGCTATCCATGACAAGAGTACTCAAACGACTTGTATCGCTTGCTGTGACAGCTGTAAAGGCCGATTTCGCATAAAGTGAGGAGACGGACAAGGTGGAGATGGATCCAGTGTTGACAAATAAGGAATCACCGATCAATGTCGAATAGGTCATGGAGGAGGTTTGAACGGTAGAGCCAAGGGTTGTATAGGCAACCGTCACACCATTTGGCGAAAAGGTGGAAGCATTCATGGTACATATATTCAGCACATTGAGGAAGATGGTGGATGCAGTAACAGTACTGGCGGTCATCGTCGTTTTTACAATAGTATCAAATACACCTGACGGGAGAAATAGAGCAACAGAACTGAATGTGTCGTATACCATCGTGCTTCCGAAATGGTTGAAAATGGTCATGGATGACATACCCATCGTGGTCTGGGTAAGGGCGTCGGATGGAGCCAGTGACCCGTTGGTAGACGTGCGTAATACATAATTACTAGAAACAGGATAATCATATCGTGTTAATAGAAATGTATTGTCCGCAGAATCATCGTTGTAGGTACGAATGATAAGCGGCGCAGAGTCGATGGGGTCAATACCGGTTGACATCACAGTATCTATTATGTATTCATAATCCGTACAGAATGTTTTTACAACTAAGTAAGTGTTTGTGATTGAATCGTGGCGGACATTTCAGTATACCCTGTGTTGTAATAGGTATCGCTTGCTATATCAAGAGTGGATGAGCCATTGCTTAATGTAACTTGGCTGTCGCATACGGTTGCACCGATACGTGAATTGCCGGCGACACCGTTTCCTTGTGTAAATATGGTTGTTGTCAAGTCAGTGCTTGAAACGGCAAAGTTATAGATTCGCAGATCATCGATATAACCGTTAAAGGCGCCATATGCCGCATGACAATAACTTCCAATACTATATGTTGTCATGGTATTCAATAGCGCCGCTCCTGCTACGCTTCCAACGAGTATATTATTAAGATAAAAGAAACAAGTGCCCGTTTGATTATAAATGATAACAAAGTTGTACCATGTACCTGTGCTAATACTCGTTTGTGTTCCAACCGTGACGGTAGCACTGCTTGAATTCAAAAACTGAAATTGTAATCCTGTACCGTTCACGTAATATAAAAACAGAAATGTTTGAGTATTAGTTCCAATACTGAAGACCGTATTAGGTACAGTTCCAGACGTCGAAACAGTTTGAAAATTAACCCATCCAGATACAGTCAATGCCGACATAGCGGGAATGGTGCCGCGAATGTAATTAGAAGGTGTAGTACCCGCGGTGTTTGCGATAATCGCAGCCTGTGGTCCTATTATTCCAGTCGTATAAGTGATAGAACCTGTTGCGGCGGGTGAACTATTACCTAGTATATCGACGAGAGATCCATCAAATGGTAGATAGAAAGATGGGGTGACAGGACTGACGATGTTCCATGTCAGGCCATCTGAAGAATAGATAATCGGATTGGAACCTGAACCGACAGCGACGAACCGTGAGCCAGTCCAGCACACCCCATTACCAGAAACAGAAAAGAGGTTGGTTCCGAATCCAGTCCACGTGGTACCATTTGCGGAATAAGCGAGCGTATTGGTCCCTGAACCAACGGCGATCCAGCGCGTTCCGTTCCAGCAAATATCGTTTCCTGATGTGGTAAAAACAGCATTACCTGTTGGAGACGACGACCATGCGATACCATCTGAAGAATACGCAATGCTATTGGTTCCCGTACCAACGGCCACATATAGGGAGCCGGTCCATGCCACACCGTTGCCCTTTGTGGAGAAGATGGTGGAACTAATCGCGGTCCAATTGGACCCATCGGTAGAATACGCAATCGAATTGGTTCCCTGGCCGACTGCGACCCATCGTGTTCCACTCCATGCGATATCGTTTGCACTTGTAGTAAAAATGGCATTACCCGATGTAGAACCAGTCCATGTCATACCGTCGGCTGAATAGGCGATGGAATTCGTTCCTTGGCCGACCGCAACCCATCGTGACCCGTTCCAGTCTACCCAGTTGGCTTGAGTAGAAAACACATTTGTACCCATTCCTGTCCAACGAAGTCCGTCGACGGAATACGCAAGCGTATTAGTTCCTGACCCACATGCAATCCATAGGGAACCGTTCCAGGCGATGCCATTTCCACTCCCGCTAAAGATATTCTTACCAAGACCGGTCCATGAAACGCCATCAGGCGAATAAGCAAGTGAGTTCGCACCGCTTCCAACAGCAACAACGGGGTGCTGAATGGTCACTGTTCCAGGAAGACTGTTATTCGAGATGATTCCTGAGCCCGCAGTAGAGAAAATCGTGTTACCATTAAAATTAAGATACAGTTCACCGGCTTCCATGGGACCACCGTTTCCCACTGTCCATAAGGCCAGACCAATGAGACGAAAATACGTATAAGCTGCGGTAGTATTCGACGAATAGGTTGTAAATGTACCAGAACCAATTTGCCCACCGACAATCGTTTGTACACCGCTTTGATTCACGATCACATTTGTAGAACAAACGGTAAAATTAGCCGTTAATGGATTTACACTCATCACACATCTTTGAATCGGATACCATGTAGTACCATCAGTAGAACCAACAATATAATAGGATTGAGGGAAATGACCATAGCCTCCACATCCATACCGATATGAATTCAATACCAAAGGTACCGAACTTTGTATTTGTAGCCATTCACCTGATAGCGATCCTATACCGCCTTGAACCGTCGTCGTGGTAGCAACAGGGATAGTGGCAGGTCCGAGAGTATATGCGCCTGTTGTTGTATTATAATAACTAGGGGATGCCCAAGAATAGATCGGTGTACTTCCCGTATAATTGTTAAAAGCGCCATAGGCAGGATAGTCGGAATTAAGTGTACGCGACGCACTTGCGGTCCATGTGACACCACTCTGTGTCCACGTATTGGATGCTAGCCCGAATTGATTCGGTATAATCAATTGACTGGCTGTCCATGTGGATCCATCTACCGAATATCCGATTGTGTTTCCTCCTGACCCAACGGCAACCCATCTTGTCCCATTCCATGTCACGCCATTTCCAGCGGTTGTAAAACAACTGGATGCGGCAGCAGTCCATGCGATTCCGTCGGTAGAATACAACATGGTATTTCCTCCTGTACCAGCTGCGACCCAACGCGATCCGTTCCATGCGATACCGTTTCCAGAGGAGGTAAATAATGAGAAGACTTCAACAAGATAAACTTGAGATGGTGAATTGTACAATGATGTGATAAAGGGAGGTGTAAGAGCAGTCGTGTAAACGCGGACATCATCAACATAACCTGCATAGACAAAGTTAGATGCGTACATGCATCCAATCGTAAGTCGTGTCATGGCAGCACCTGTTCCAACAATTCCAAGTCCACCAGATCCGGTCGTTCCAATGGTTCCTTGTACTACACCATTAATATATAATGTACCTATACCATTGCCACTTACAATAGAAAAAGTAAATAGAACATGTGTCCATGTAAATGATGGTATCGCCGCAAGGGAATTAATAGTATAAACACCAGTTGTGGTGCTAGTCCCAAAACGTACCATAAAGGTTCCATCGGATAATTGATGTAAAAAATGAAGACCTTCTGCTGTACTATTATTAAATCCAAGGGGTGATGTAGTAAAAAATGAATTACCAATCGCAATAGTAGTATACATCCAAAAAGATACAGTAAATGTAGTCGGATTATAAAATGACGAAGGAGTCGCATATACAAGATAATTAGCGGGTGGAACAGTGCCAGGCGTGTTATCAAAATAGGCCGAATAGGAACCGACTTTATAGATGGAATTAGAATAGGTAACAGTTCCCACAGTACTAAGCAATGTTAACGCGTTGAATGTATCAGTAGATGAATTTTCTAATGGTAGGTACGCGGACGGAAAAATTCTATTATTAAGACCAGTCCACGAAATACCATTATACGAATATGAAATGGTATCTGCTCCTGAGCCAACCGCGACCCAGAGGCTACCGTTCCATGCCACGCCGTTTCCTTGTGTGGCAAAGATATAGGAACCTAGACCGGTCCATTGAATGCCATTATACGAATAGGCGACGGTATTTGCTCCTGAACCGACTGCGACCCACATCGAGCCACTCCATGCCACACCATTACCAGATGTAAAGATACTATTCCCTAGTCCAATCCAGGAGATACCATCATAGGAATAGGCGATGGAGTTGGCACCGCTACCGACCGCCACCCACATGGCACCGCTCCACGCGACACCATTACCCTGACCCGAAAAGATTGATGTTCCTAACCCTCGCCACGTGATACGCTGATTCATAGATATCGCATAGTTGTAAAT
>JACCDG011097212.1_pt1 | contig 34587 bp, 44 predicted proteins | sample 7442471 | NCBI WGS metagenome assembly JACCDG01 (sample SAMN15323444, study PRJNA562643) | freshwater metagenome | isolation source: river surface water | place: USA:Blue River Watershed | collected 2017-08-17 | reverse complement strand
GGTGGAGGAAAGTACACGTTCGGCTCGCCGTGGATCGCATCGAACACCGCGCGGACCGCCTCCCGCACCCGATCCTCGCTCGGCGCGGGCTCGGAGTCGTAGGCCGAGAGGGCGGCGCGGAGGGCGAACTTCTCGGGCTGGTTGTATGGGTCGGGATCTCCGTAAGACATCACTCACCTCCTTCGTCTCTTCCTTGGCCGAGCTTAACCCCGGCGTCCTTCATGGTCTTGTCCTTGACCGCAGTCATCAATGACAGCACGGCAAGGAACAGCACGTACACGACGAAGACTCCGACGAGGATGGCTCCGTCCACAGCAGCGACGACCTTAGCTTGGTGCATTGTCGTTGGTGCCGGAAAGGGCGTTGATCGCTGACAACACACGACAACGAAAGAGCGATTGGTTTGCAAACCGCTCAAACTGATTTGGGTGTACGATGTAGTACGAGTTGTGGTCAACGACTGGGGTTTCCACGATCGGAATGTCGTTGAACCTGTACCTCCAGGTATATTCATACTGCGCACGACCGACGCCCATGAAGTCATCGCGCCTTGCCATGCATTCGATTTCATCTGGCTTGACCTCGATGGGATTCCCATTCGCATCTATCTCGATCGGAGGCGACGAACTCCTGGCCGAATCCATCGTGCACTTCATCAAAGAAGTGCACGACGCCATGTCGGCGCCGAGTGATGCGATCACCGTGACAAGCTCATTGCTCTTTGTTGCAACAACGAAGTGTCTGTTCGTTCGCAACTCGCCGCGCTTCACTGCATCGCAGAACTCACTGTATGAAATCCACATTCATGTCCACTTCTCGCACCGACTAGCCTTCATTCCATGATCATGTTGATCAAGCGCTCGTACGCCTTGGACCTCTCCTCGCCAACCGTGTTGATGGATCCGACGTATCGCTCCAGCCAATCATCTTGCAGATGCTCGATGAAATCACATCTGTACGATTCGATGCCTGCCACCCCTCCGCAAAGCGATCGGACTGCGAACAGAGTCTCTGAGCACACCAGCGCGTGAACCCTTCTGATCGGATTCACGTATTGCATCATCGCTCCAGGAATCTCTACCTCCATGGTGATGACGCTGTTCACGATCGCGCACTCTGCGCTGATGACCCTGACGAACATGGCTCCAACGCCGAGCCAGGTTCCGATGACCTGGCCCAGCTCGAATTCGATCTGAGTGAATTGGCCCTTGATCGCTTCGAGAGCCGATGTTGCCACGGAAGACGAAGCGGCGAGTGGACGAAGGATTTGGTCTGCCAACTTCCTTTCACTCCCAATCTTTCCAATCAGATTGAATCCAGCTGACGATCCGCGACCGCTTGGGGGCATTGCGTTCGCGATGGATGCGTACCTCCATTCGAGGTACGCGGAGATCCGCTCCCTCTCCCCCCAGCGAACGGACGGTCGAATCAGCTCAACTGCTTCCATCTTCCGCTCCATTCGAGAACGCTCTTGATGTGTTCACGAGCGGCTTCGCTCTTGAGTTCTCCGCTTGCGACGATGTTCTCGATCTCGCCGATCACGGACTTGATCTGGTCATGGTTGTCGATGCCGCTGTCGACTCTTGTTGTGTCCAAGAGGAACATGAAGTCGGTGCCAACCGCGCTCAGGTACCCACCATCTACATCGTGAAGGTACGGGCAGTGAGACATCCAAGCGAGAAGTGCAGACGCTGCCTTTCCAGCCATGACTGCAACTCGCGCTGCGGTGATGATGTCTCTTGTCTCCATCGAGACGCAATGGGCAGAGATCCCACGCAACGTCATCAGCTCGAACCTGGTGGTTGCGATCAGGGCCTCGCATACACCGTTCCACCGAGTTATGCGCTGCCTACATCCAGACAAGCTGGTCAGATGCGTCATTCGTGGGAATGGATGCGCGAACGTCTCGCACATTCGACCCGTTGCTCCAGACTTGGACAGCTCGTCGAGCCTCGTCTTGCTGAGCACCGAGAAGTCCGGATCCAGCTCCACCAGGTAGCCGTGGTCGGTAGCCACAGACGACGTGATCCTTGCGATCGCATTGGCGATCTTGCGCGGGCCGCCGTCGGCTCTGCCAACTGGCCTGGCCAGCATGATTGCTCTTGCTGATACTGTCATCGACACCTCCTACTGCACATACGTGCATTTCCAAGCTCGGCCTGAATAGCGAATGTCATGCTGATACATGATCACCCACCATCCAGGCCGAATCGAGCATCGGTGTGTTGGCTACCGACGAAGCCGAGCCATCAGCTCAGGGTCATCGGCTGCTCGACGGCGTTCGTCGTCGTGGTCGCCGTGACCGGAGGCGCGATGACGTTGTTCGCGTACCCCTCCTTCTTGAAGTTGCGGGCGACGCCGAACACGAGGGGCGAGTTCGACCCCGTGATCTCGGCCATCACCTTGCCGCCGTGCATGATGCACAGGCGGGTGCGGACACCGGCGATCCCGATCGACAGCCGGACCGCCTCGTGGGCGACCTGCTGACGACGCAGGATCTCGGACAGGACCTGCGAGACCAGGTTCTCGGTCTGGCTGTCGCGCTTGAACGTGTAGCCACGTTCACGCAGCGCGACGCCGAGAGCGATGACCTGCTCCTCGGTCAGTCCGACGAGTTGCCGGACGGCGGTCTTGATCCGGTTCACCTGGTCCTCGATCAAGTTCTCCGCGAACTCGACCGTGACGGTGGACGGACCGGCGACCGTGGCCGCGACGCTCATGGGCTTGAACGACATGCTCTACTCTCCTTCTTTGCGACGGTCTCTGGCGAAGTGCCTTCGATCGCGTCGCGGTCTTCGATTGCTGTCAATCCAGAAGCGACTGCTTCTGTTCGCCACCGGCATCGGTGGACTTGCTCAACTCGGACTCGAGATTGGTGTTCTCGATCATGATCTCGATCTCACGGTCGGTGAACAGGTGGTACGGTGGCTTGTCCTTCCACCGACTTTTGAGCACCTCCGCGATCAGGGTTCGCTCTCCTTCGTCCCAGATGCCGTGGAACTTGAAGAACATCTGCCAGTCATTGGCATCCCACGCTGACGGTCGGATCTTCATCAGGATCCGTATCTTCTCGATCTCGAACGTGCCCGAGGTCCTGGCGTCCTTGTACTTGCACCACTTCTTGGTGCGCTTGCTGCCGATCTTGCTCGAGCGCTCGTACCACTCGTCGCCGCCGTAGCTGTCGCTGGACTTCGCGACGTACAAGGTCCGCGGCTCGTAGTTCTTGTTCGAGAACCACAGGCCGTCCTTCCAGTGACCGGCATCCTCGTTGATGATGCGAAGCTCGCCGCGGTGATCGAGAAGCACGAACTTGTTCGCGCTACCGATCAGCCTTCCGAGATGCTTCGCGAACTCCTGGTCCATGATGTTCTTCGGATGTCGAAACGACATCACGTACCAAGCGAACTCCAAGGTGTCGCTCAGACCATTTCCGTTGTACCCGCCGAACTTGGACAAGACCCCGTTGTGCACGAGGCCGACCATTCCGTTGGCCAGCGAGTACGGATGCGTCATCTGAGCATCCTTGGTTCCGTGGGTTGCCAGCCGAAGGTGCGACACGAACGTGACGTCGGGGTGCGAAGAGCGGTCAAGCTCGTACGCACCGGCGAAGTCGTCCCACTTCATGAACCCCTTGTTGATGCGAAGGCGTCCATTGATGGCGTACATGTACCCGGCGCCGTCGTTGTTCCCGTTCGTCCACGCATTGTGGATCAGATCGAGACTGAGCGGCACGCCGGGCGGCTGCACCGTGATTAGGCACATGGGCGTGCCTCTCCTTTCTGCTTACTCTTCTTCTGCGAAGTCCACGTCGAAGTCGTTGACCCACTTGGCCAACGATGCCGCGACGCGCTTGCTGCCGATCTCCTTGCCAACGAGATCGGACTTGACGAATGCCTGGAACGCAGCCAGCGAAGTCACGTTCTTGGTCGGGGCGGATCGACAGAACTCGATCAGAGCCCAGATGAACGCGAGGTTGCGCTTGATGGCGATCGGACGCAGCGTGCCGCGGAAGAACCGGAACTCGATCGTGGAGCCGTTCTGTAGGTTCAGCGCCATGTACCGATCTTCGTTCCGACCACTCGCGTCACGGATTGCCTTCGACACGCCGATCTTGTTCGACAGCTTGGCGTAGTTGTTCAGCGGCTGCGACTTCCTGCGGCTGATGTAGTAGATGAACTGCTTGTTGGCAGACATGAACAACAGCAGCCTGGCGATGATGGTTCGACTGAGCGCAGATCGCCCGACGTGGACGTGCATTCCGCACGAATCCGTGTCGTACGATCGGTACCCCATGCTCACCATCTTCGGACACCACGGAAGCTCGTGCTTCATCCAGAACCTCACGGTTCCAGGGTGAGACACGACCTCGATGCCATCGCGTACCGAACCGTCGAGCTTGATGTAGAACTGCTTTCGCAGCTCTCCTTGACCGAAGCCGATCCTTCGGACGTGGTCCTCGGTGTTTCCGCCGAGATCGGCCTCGAGTTCGAACCCCATGAACACCGATGAAGTGTCCAGAGGATCGAGCCGCATGAACCTCGGCGTTGGCTTGTAGCTGTGCTGACGGATCAACCGTCCATCGCTACCGCAGGACCAGCATCGAGGCGAAGCCCGGTGCTTCATGGCTTCGCATTCGAAGCACTGGACGTACGCCAGCGAACACGCCTTGCAGGTGTTTCGGGAAGCGCCCTCAGCCGAGACGAACTTCACGATGACTGACTTGTGGAAGCTCGACATGCAGTCCTGACACTTCAGGACAGCACCCGAGTACTTACAAGCAATCTGCTTGTTTCCGTCCTGGTCGACGAACGAGTAACCGGTCTCGCACGGATGCGGATTGCTGCACGACGTACAGATCCAGCTGCACTTGAGGCACAGCACGCGATCCTGTCCGGTGATGGAGTAATCCGCACTGACCGTTAGAGTCTGGTCAGCTGCGTTATGCTGGCCGCAGTTCTCGCACTCCACGCTGCCGGGTGAGATTGGTGCAGGATGAAGCTCACGGATTTGTCCGTATCGCTCCAACATGCGAACCAGGATTCCCATCACGACAGCCGGAGACGCTTCCCGCTGTCGGGAGCTACTGACTTCGGCTGGCATTGGTTCCAGGTTTCATGGTTGGGTCCATGACTCCTCTCCTTGACTACCCGGCCGAACTGGCCGGGGCTTGATCATGCGATTTCTTTCGCCTTCTTCATCAGGGACAGGGCGTAGCATCCACCACGAAGAGCGGCGATGGCGCCGAGATACCCCGACACTTGACCATCACGGAAACTGACTCCGTGGAGGTCTCCGTTGAGTTCGGCTTCCGCTTTGTCGCGGAGTGCCTTGACCAGCTCACGCAAGACCGGACTCTCGATCCGATCGAGCTGAATCTTGTCTTCCAGCTTCATTGGGTTGCACCTCAGTTGGGAAGGAACTGGTTTGTAGGGTGGCGACCACGGCACTTCTGGCCTGGACGAAGGTGCGTGATGAACCTGACCAGCGGTCATGGTCACCATTGGAAGGTTGGGACAGCGGGCTTCGTTGCCAGGCGGTCATTTCAATCCACGACTTGGCCGTGGCCGAGGGTAACTAGTATGCTCGTTGTTGCTTCTCGCCTTGCTTCGAGACCGGGCTGTCCCTGAGTATGGAGCGATCATCAGGAATCGAACCTGAATGCACCAACAACTATCTTGGCGCCCCAAGATGCCATTTGCTTCCAGCCAGAAGGAAGGCACGCGCTCAGCCATAGACGAGTCTATGGATGGCCCCCTCGGGGACTACCTGAGCGGCCTACGAACAATCGGCAATGTGCTCCGAAGAGTTTGACGATGCATCTGACTGGAATGGCGACCATTGGTGATCGCGTTTGGATGGTGCGTCCGAAGGGAGTCGAACCCTGCCGTGGCTGATGAGACCACGGACCCATTTGCTACATGCTGCAGTCTCTTTCACCGAAGCGCGTTGAGCTAGACCGAAACTTCGCCATAGCTTGCTGAATCATGGTGGATTGCTCCACGATAAGACAGGGCATAGGTTACTGGCCGGTCCGTTGTCGGCAACCATGGGCTACAATAGACCGCGTAGCGACCATTGGGCATCAGACGCCTGTTGTATTGGTGGTGGGGTTGATGACGAAGGTGCCCACCATTCTTCGACGTGCGTCTTTGCCCGACACGTTGGGCACTTCGTCGCTTTGGCGAAGGTATCCACGCCCGTTCATGACCAGGGCGGTACGTCGCTACTCACGACGGTTTCAGTTGATCAAGTCGCCGATCACCAGGAAGATGAAGGCGATCAGTGCGTAGAACGCGAGCAGGCATCCGATGAAGATGATGCAGTCCATCACGTTCCGAGCGATTCGGTTCATTGGGTACACCTCCTAGACAAGTTGGATCAGAAGATGATGCCAACGATCGAAATGACGATTCCAGCCACGAATGCAACCACGAAGACGACTTCGAACTCGTCGAGCCTGCACCCACGTTCGAAGACGGAGTACAGTCCAAACGAGCACAGTGCGATCGTCATGATCTGCATGGCTGTGCAGATGTTCATTGGGTACACCTCCTAGACAACTCGAGTTGGTGGCAGGGTTGTTGAAGCGGGTTCCTGCCATTCCGCTGCTCGTTGGTGGTGAAGTTGCGACGTGGAGCGTTACTCCACGATGCCGCGCTCCACGGCGAGCGCCACGGCGTCGTCGGCCAGCTTCGCCGCTTCGACGACGTTGTGTCCACGCATGATGAGCGTTGCCCATGCGTTCTTCCAGAAAGCGTCGAGCTTGCACTCGACGACTTGCTCCGTCTTCGTCTTGACCTTCATTGGGTATCCAGACTCCCCGGTGGGTAGTGGTCACCGAGAGGAGGGTTTTCGAACACGCTCTTGTTGACGTCGAAGAGGCGCTCCACTACTTCGCCCCCAGACTCACGACGAACGATCAGGCACCACTTCTCCGGATGATGGACGGGGACCATGTGGCCACCTCCATTCCGTCCATGGCTGATCCAGACGTACGACGTGTACGCATCGCGGTGGTACTTACCCACCACTTCGCCACTGAAGCGATCGTCACCGCACGAAGCGATGAAGAGCGCCAAGACGGCGGCGGATAATCGTTTCGAGATACCTTGTGCCATTGGGCTGCACCTCTTAGACAACGGGGAGCATGATTCGTTCATGCCACGGGCATGATAGCGCCCGTGGACGATGGGTTCAGTACCGAGTTCCGCGGACGGCGGCGTTGATCGCGTCGATGTGCCGCGTTGCCATGCTCGCGATGATGTCCTCGACGTTCCGGCCTTCGCGGAGCCGCGCAAGCCGATCGCTGGTCTTCGAGTCGCATCGACCGGAGCACTCGATCTCGAGGATTTCGCGCCCCATCCGATGCGACCGGTTCATCGCTTCGTGTCGTGTCGTCGTGAGTTCCAGCAGGACCATTGCGACGTCGTGCTGAGCGACTCGGAACGAGTCGATCGCTTGTTGAGACCGTTCGATGATCGAGTCTTCGACCACCTTGTAGTTTCGCTTCTCGACCTTCCGGACCTTCTTTTGTGCCATTGGGTGCACCTTTCTCCATTGGGAACAGGAACAGGACTCGTTCATGCCATGGACGGGATAGCGTCCATGGACAATGGAAATGATCTCGTAGTCTTCGGAGACTACGGGTTCGAGTCGAAGCCGTGGCCAGTGGTCGATTCCCACGGGAACGGCTCGTAGTCGTCGGGATCGAACTCGGAGTGTGGATCGTAGTAAGCCACCACTCGGTCGACTCGGACAACGGTTCCGTAGTCGTCAGTGACGTACGCATAGTCGACGTACGGAATCAGCTTGTTTTGCATTGGGTTGCACCTCTTAGACAACGGGGAACAAGTCTCGTTCAAGCCACGAACGCGGATAGCGTCCATGGACAAGGTTGTCGTTACTTCAAGTCGTTCCATTCCTCCAGGATCTGCTTGTACAGGAGGTCCTTCGGAACGTCGGAATGGTCGGTCCACGATTCGGGGATTCGCTCGACGACGTGCGTCGGCCAATCCCAACATCGACCGCTGAACTTGACCGCCAACCAATCGGTGACGGAAAGGAACAAGTCGATCGTTCGTGAGAACGTCCATCGAATCAGAGTTCGCATTGGGTGCACCTCGATAGGGAACAGGAACATGATTCGTTCAATGGCGGGAGTGCCGATAAGCACTCCCGCACAAGTTCAATCCTCGTACGCACCTTCCGACAGGCTACCGACGTTCGCGGGAGTCCAGTTGAACTCCCGTCCTTCGACGTTCGGGCGCCGAACACCGTATTCGTCACGCTTGATTTCGAGCGTGGTCGGTTTCGTCGTGGCGCTCGATTCCTTCTTCGGTTTCGAGTTCAGTCCACGACCGTTGCGGATGTTTCCGGCGGCCTTGTCCTTCTCTCGGAGTTCGTTCGACAGCTTCCGGATTTCGCGTGCAGCGTCCGAGATGATCGGCTCGACCTTGCCTCGGTAGTACCAAGCAAGATCGACCATTTTCAGCATCGGAAGCCGCTCACGACCGAGTTGGCGAATGGTCTTACCGCGCTTCGCGGCAAGCTCCTCGTTCAACTTCTTCCGTCGCTCGTTCTCGGCTCGCCGCACCGAGTTTTCTCGATCGACTTCCCATTTTGCCACGCTTTCGAGTTCTCGCGTGACTTCCGGTTCGGGATTGAACTCGATGCCGCGCAGGAACTGCGCAGCGACCGAGTATCGGTCACGACCAGCATCGAGTCCCACGGTTCGGACCGTTTCACGGTTCAAATCGCGGGTTTCGATCGAGCGAATGTAGCGGCGGGCTTTGACGACAAGCGGGTTATCTTCGTTCATGGTAGGCACTATCTACCGACGCGATGATCGGCGAATTGCCGATCTTCCGTCGGTGCGCATAGCGGGGCGAATCATCCGGATGATTCCGGACAATCCGCCCCGCCGTTCACGCTTGCGCATGAATCACGATCTGCCCTTGATTCGAACGTGGGATAGAATCCCAAACTCGAATCAGCCCAATAGGCTCCCTCGCCTCGCGAGGAATAGAACAATCCCGCCCCGTCCGATTGACGTTGCGTTCGCGTTCTAGATCGTGGGTGTTCGCCGGGTTCGTCTTTCCGCCCTTGTGCCGGGTTTCGCGTCGACGCCAACTCTAATGCAGCTGACTAGCGTTTGACCCGGTAGTGCGTCCGGAACTCCGAACGGCGATACCATCCTGGAAACGATCGGTGGAACAGTCCACCGTTCGGAGCACCGACACGAAGCGACGATCCAAGGTGGATCGGTCTACAGCCAGTGCTTTGTTCGCATCGTGATTCGTCACCGATTGAACGGCGCGACGTTCACTAGCGGCACTCCTATTCGAGCGACTATCGGCGGGAGAGTCCGAACGCGCGAACCGTTCAGGGAACGCGCGGTGCGGGATACTCTCCCCGCATGAACCGCACGGCTTGAGCCGTTCGCGCCTCACGGAAACCGCACCGGAATCACCCCCCAAACGCGAGACGAAATCCGAAACCCTGGCCGACCGACAGGCAACGCGATATCCAGCAACGGGTTACGTCGATTCCCCCTTCCTCTCGAATCGCGCCCGCGCCCGCGCTTCCTTCATCGCGCGCGCGCCCGCGCGCGGGGGAGGGTCGGTTCACACACGCGCGCACGCGCACGGGTCCCCGTGAAATGAATCCCCCCTCTCAAAAAACTTCACGCCAACCACTTACACTCACTCTCTCCCTCCAAGCCTCATGGCCACTCCCACCCAGCCAGCTCTTCCAAAAGGAGAAATCCGAAGGCCAGTGCTGCACTACTGACGCGCGCGAGTGCGCGCGTGCGTGCGAGGGTCCCATCCGTCATCTGGAGGGGGTGGGATCTCACTTGGCCATGGACGTTGGATGGGGTGGAACTGCGAGTCGGCAGTTGGTGGACAGAGTTTCCCCTACGGGGTGGTGAGTCTTTTCTCCAGAGGGGGCAGAGAGTGGAACTCTGCGTCTGGGACTCAGTCGCCCTTCAGGCTTGAGGCGATGCCTGACCGGTAGTGGCCGGGGGTAGTCCGACATTGGAGCTGAAGTACTGCACAGCTCCTGGCCCTGGCTGTCGGAGTGCGGATGGGTAGAGGTGGCCGGGGAGACTCGGGGACCACAAGTCGGTTCGAGCCTTTGAGCGCAAGGGTGAGGTGGCCACGTCCCCCAAGGCACGATGTCGCCTATGTGGGGCCTTGAACCCGACTGGAAGCAGCGGGTCCCATCTGCTGGTCATGGACTGGAGCTTGGCTCCAACACGCTTCGCCGTGGTGAAGGGAGGATGTTCTCCCTGTCCATGCCTGTGGGTGGGATTGGGGTGAAAAGAGGAGGGGGCCGAGAGGACAAGAAGGCTTGCACCGGTCTTGTTCATCTCGACCCCCTTGCTCCAACAGGACACCACCCAGGGCCTGTGGGGAGAACTGTAGTCCAGGTCTCCGTGAAGGCAAGTGGCGCTGGAGGTTTTTCTTCAGCAGCCGTTGATCGTCTCCGGTGGGACGCACCGGGTCTTGCCGACGGCCCTGATCTTGGTGACGGCGGCGAAGACGATGTCGTTGATCTCTTCGCGGCACTTCGGGCAGGTGTCGGAGATGAACCTCGGGATGCGCATCGAGCCGCACAGGCCAGCGCTCTCCGTGCTGATGTATTCGCTCCGACGCCCGTCCGCCGTGTAGACACTGACCCAGCGAGATGGGGCGCTCCCGCTCGAGCTGGTCGGAGCCCCGCAGCAGTCGCAGCGGATGTATTCGACCCTCATGCTTCGACGTCCTTCTTCGGGAGGCCTTCGATCTGCGGGAAGTCCTCGGTCTTGGACAAGCGCAGGACCGACATGCTCTCGTTCTTGTAGAAGGCGTTCCAGGCCTTGATGAACAGAGCCGCGATCTCCCGGCGCCCGGACGGGCGGTTGACCGATCCGCGCTCCAACCGGCGTCGGAGGTGGTAGATCGGGTTCGTTTCCGTCAGTTCCAGGCCGCTGGCGACCCTCTCGAGGAACTCGGCGTAGCGTTCGTCGGCATTGACGTCTTCGGACTCCTCGCCCAGGAGGTAGCCGATGGCCGCGGCGATCGTCACGCAGCCGATTCCGACGGCATTCAGGTGCCCGAACCTCACCCAGGTCTGGATTTCGGGGTTGAGCCTCACGAACTCGGCGATTTCACGGGGTTCGTAGCGCCCCCAGGACGCGAAAGCGGCCGAGATGTTGCCGTTGTAGTACGCCAGGACGAAGTTCGTGGCAGCAGCCGTGTGATTCACGTCCTTGAAGCCCATGATCGAGAGGATGTCGGGCGCTCGACGGCTCTTTCCGGTGTCCAAAGTGGCCATCGCACCCTCGTCGGCGCCGGTCACGATCACCGTGGTGAACGGAACCTTGCCCTGAACGCAGGCGTAGAGGCGGTGCTGACCGTCCAAGAGGCGCCCGCTGTCAGCAACGACGATCGGCTGACCGTTCAGCTCCCACTTTCCAGCCTGCATCTCGCGGACGTAGTGGTTCACGCGGTCCCAAGAGACCGATCGGTTGCTCTTGTTCTCGTCCAGCAGCTTCTGGGCGTACGCGGGGGTGATTTCCTTGACCTGGGTCTTGAACGACATACTCAACTCCATTCACAGGAGCCCCAACTCGGGGCTCGAATGGTGAGAAGATTAGGAGATGATCACAGGTGGTCAACCTGAAAAGTCGATTTCATTCTCGACCGAGGTACTTTCGCGTGGTCAACTACGCGCACCTGGGCGTAGCGTAGCTTGGTAGCGCGTCTGCTTTGGAAGCAGAAGGTCGCTGGTTCAAATCCAGCCGCCCAGACCAGTCAATGGAGGTAGTGGTGGATCAGACTGAGTCGCACGAAGCGTGGGAGTGTGGGTGCCTAGCGCGACCGCAGTGCCGGTCGATCGCTCCGTCCAGGTTCAGGTGGAACTGCACGCGGAGACAGAACCACAAGGGCAACCACATGGCGTGCACCCCGACCGAACACCGGTTCGCGGAGTGGAACGACACCCAGATGTGGGAGCCGGGCGAGGTGTTCGCGACCGATGTCGTTCGTGGCCAGAGGAAGGATCTGCCAGGCCAGACCCTCTTCCCGTTCGCGGAGAAGTGAATGGTCGGAAGAACAAAGGCCACCAGGAGAGCAATCGAGCTGCGCACGATCGTGGAGCAGCGCACCACTCCGTACCCGGAAGGGACGATCGGGTGGGCGTTCCACCTCGGCAGGCTCGACACTGATCACGAGACTGGCAAGCTGATCGACGAGGACGTGAAGAACTACAACGAGGTGTGGGACAACGGATGGAGAAAGGCATGAGAGGCATCAGGGTTCTGGTCTGTGGAAGCAGGGCGCTTTGGGACTACTGGTTCGTGGACCAGATCCTGAGCAGGCTCCAGAAGAACGATGTCCATCACGACGTCGTGGAGCTTGCTGAAGGCGGCGCCACCGGGATCGACGCCTGCGCCGCGGCGTGGGCCATCACCAACGGCGTGAAGTACGTCACGTACAACGCCGACTGGAAGAAGCTCGGCCCTGCGGCCGGCCCGATGCGGAACATGCGGATGCTCCGGGAGTTCGGCCCTGAGCTGGTCGTCGCCTTCCCCGGCGGGAAGGGCACTCGGAACATGATCAAGCTGGCCACGGCTGCCGGGATCCCGGTGCTGGAGGCGACCTACGAAACCCTCGTCCCGGAGCGCATGTGATGAACATCATGGACAAGCTGATCCTGATCGACAGCTACATGGCCAGGAAGATGACCGGTCCGGTGGTGGAGGGCGCCATCGCCGTGCTCACGTCAGAGATCAGGGAGGTCCTGCCGCCACAGCTCCGGGAGATCGCGGCGATCAAGAGCCTACCGAAGGATCAGAAGATCGTCGGGAAGGATCCGCTGCCGCCATGCCCGCACCCTTCGGAGTTCGTGCGCGAGGTCATGGATCTCGAGGGGAGGCCAGCGGACGTGACGTACTGTTTCTGGTGCCTCACCGAACTCGGCAGGGAATCTTGGTTCCGAAGGTACCAGGGTTGAGTTATACATCTGCCGCTCGCTGGCGTTGGCATCCGACGGCGAGTCGTCCGTAGAACGACCGGACGGAAACTCCTCCTGGCCCGCCGCTTCATTGGGGCGGCGGGCCATCTTCTTCGGAGAGCAGCGTGAATACGTACGGCATGATCACGGTTGGAGACGGGGCTTGTTCCATCGGGGACTACAACGCGACGGACGCGGTCTTCGACGGTGACTTCGGGAAGCTGCTCACGCACGCGGCTGCGAGGGGGAAGCCGGTCGCCGTGCTGCCGGGTATCTACAACGCGAAGACGTGCGGAACGATCTCGTACTCGGGGATCCAGATCGTCGGCATCGGCAATCCAGAGGTCAGGATCCCGACGACCAACACGTCCAGCCCAGCGGTGATCTCGATCGAGTCGCTGAACGACGTGAAGGTGACCGGGATCAAGTTCAGTTGGGACGCCTTTGTCGCGTCCCAGGTCGTGATCGCAGCCTCTCCATCCGTCGGAACTACCCAGCTCGCGATCGCCATCGAGGAGAACACGTTCACCGCGGGCAATGCCGTGGCGTCTGGATTCGTCGGCGGCACGAACGAGATGATCGCCGTCAGCCTCACCAACAGCGCGTACTCGGTCGTTCGAAGGAACCGCTTCTACCCGTCGATCGGTCTGACCTGCGTGAAGGCCACGGACGGATACGGCAACACGGTGTCGGAGAACATCTTCTCTGCCCAGGCCAACATCTTCTTCCCGACCATCGGAAACGAGGGTCGCCGCCCGATGTGGCGCGGCGTTCACCTCCAGGACGAGGCAGGTTGGACCGTCGAGAACAACAAGTTCCGCAACCTCGGGCTGACTGGATACGGCGCTGACTACTACGTCAGCAGCTGCGTCTACGTCGATAACGCGGATGTGGCGTCGAGCACGGAAGAACTCGGTCACGGGATCATGCAGAACAACCGGATCGAGGACTGCCTTTCTTCGACCGACTGCCTCGTTGTTCTCCGAGGCGTCCGCTGGGCGAACATCGTCGGCAACTGGTGGTGCTTCAACGGTGTCGCGGCCACTCGCGGAACTGGCTTCCTGAAGATCGAAGGCGCTACCGGCAAGACGGGCGAAGTCTCGTACAAGGTCAGCGTCACAGGTTGCCACTTCCACAACCCAGGCACGACCGACGCTGCCGCGATCTACATCCGAAGGTCTACCAGCGTGTCGATAAAGGCCTGCGACTTCTTCGAGCTTCAGACCAAGCAGGCGATCTTCATCGACAGCAGCGCGGATGATGGCGGTCTGGTCAACGATCTCGCGGTTGTCGGTTGCCACTTCGAGTGGTTCTCGACCGCGCCTTCGGTCAGGTACGTCGTCCTGCGTGACGGTTCGACCACGGCGCTGGAGAACTACGCGGCTATGGCGAACATCGCGTACTCGGGCGCGGCGTCGGAAGTCGTGGACAGCTTCTACAACGGCAATGCGCCGACTGGCGTATACACCACGACCAAGGGCGTGATGGACGTGAGCACGGGGATCGACGTGGCGACTTCCGCCGACACGGCGAACCTGCGTACGAACATCATCATGATCAAGTCATGAGTGACATCTCCCAACGAATGGCCGAGACTCTGTCGAAGCCGATCGTTCCGGAGGAGATCGAGAGGGTCACGCGGAACGAGACGATGCGCCTGTACAGGGAGGGCATCATCGCTCCGGACCTCAAGTTCTCGGAGTCGAAGATTCCGCAGTCACTCCGTCGATGGCTCGGCGGGTCGGATGTCATCTCGTCGAAGAGCCTGAGCATCCAGCTGTTTGGTCAGATCACGGAGAACAGGCTCGAACAGATCCGCACGCACTCCTTGCCCACAATCAAGGAGGCGCGGATCCTGTCGGAGTTCTTCTCGAACTTCAGCCCCGAGTACTTGACCAACTTCATCTTCCGGCGCCATCTGAAGAAGATGCGGTCGGAGTTGACCAAGGCTGTGCTCAGTCCTTCGGAGCTGGTGATCAACACCGACGAGGGCAAGCGGAAGGACATGGTCTTGTGTTTGGTGTCCAAAGCTGTTGCCATAAAGAACGGCTACAGGATCTTCCGACTGGTCGACACCAAGCGAATGCCGAAGGGCAAGAATGCTCAGTGCGGAGAAGAAGCTCGAGGAACTGAGGGTCATCAAGGAGCAGATGCTCCGGGCGGATCAGCTACGTAAGCTGAACGTCGACGGGAAGCTCCACGACTTCTACTCGTTCAGGCCGGAGAAGAAGGGGACCGCAGAAGTCCCCATGGACCAGGTCGACTTCATGACCTCGGAGGCTGCGAACCAGGCGTTCGTGGCCGCGAACCGCTGCGGGAAGACGCTGTGCGGTGACCAGAAGCTCCTGATCTACGTCCTTGGCAAGGACCCGAATCGACCGCACTGGAAGCCCAAGCCGGTCACGGACAGGCCGTTCATCGTCTGGATCTGCGTCCCTCCGAAGTTCACCAGGGACGCGCTCCGCGACTTCGCCGCGCGCATTCCGCCAGGAACTCAGCACGAGGTCTTCTGGGCCAAGGGCGAGGAGCGCATCGAGTTTGCGCCAGTCCCAGGCCGCCCCCGCGGGATGATCGTGCGCATCAAGTCGTACGGCATGAAGCGCGAGGAGTTCCAGCGCGAGGCCGTGCACATCGTTCGCTTCGACGAGGAGCCGCCGGAGGCGATCTGGGCCGAGTGCGAGCAGCGCCTGGTCTCCACGAATGGTCAGCTGTGGCTGACGCTGACCCCGGTCCTCGGGACCACCTGGCTCCACAAGAAGCTGCGCCAGCTCGATCCAAAGTACAGGTGCGCGCAGACGGGCGACTTCGCGTGGTTCACGGCGTCGCAGTTCGGCAACTCGCACCTCGACCACAAGGCGATCGCGCTGCGCTCTTCGGACATGACCGACGAGGAGTACCGAATCCGCGTCCTCGGGCACTACATCAACATGGCTGGCTCGCAGTTCTTCCCGACCGCCGTCCTCGGCTGGATCGTGGAGAACGACGTCAAGAAGCCGACCATGTCGCTGGAGTTCAACCGCAAGGGAGTCGGAGAGGTCGTTGACCTCAGTCAGCGCAGCGAGTGGGTGATATGGAAGGCGCCAGAGCCATTCATGTCGTACGCGATCGGCGCCGACGTCGCTGGCGGCAGGGAGGGCGACTTCTCCTGCGCGTACGTCTACTGCGTCAACACCGGAGAGGTGGTCGGAAGGTTCTACTCGAACACGACGGAGCCGATGGACTTCGCCGAAGAGCTGGCCATGGCTGGCAAGCTCTACAACTCAGCCGTGATCGCGGTCGAGTCGAACAACATGGGCGCAGGCGTGAACGAGTGGTTGCGCAAGATGACCTACCCGAGCATCTACCACAGGCAGTCGTTCGGCGGGAAGATCGACAACATTCAGGACACGCTTGGTTGGTACACCGACAAGCGGTCGAAGCCGACCTCGTTGAAGGAGCTGTACGCGGCGCTTCGGGCGCGCGTACAGGGCAAGCCAGGCGGCATCATCGTCCCTGACGAGATGGCAGTCGAAGAGCTGCGGATGTTCGGAAGCCTCCGGGAGAAGCGTCCTGGGTCCTACGGGCTTGGCGCCTTGTCAGGTCACGACGACATGGTCATGGCCCTGGCCATCACCATCCAGGCGGCGACTCAGGCGCAGGTCAGCAAGAGAATCAAGGTCAAAAGCAACTTCCTCACGCCACTCGAGGAATGGTACAGTCAACACGAGAAGGACCTCCGCGAGCAGCGCAGGAGCGAGTCCGAACACGTACTTGATGACTGAGGTTCAAAATGGCTGATGGCGTCACGATTCCACAGAGCACGCTGGACTACGACGTCGAGGGGACGAAGTTCGAGAGCGGCGAGAACGTCCAGATGCTCGGCTATCTGCCTGGCATCTCTGGCTACAACGACTCGGGCACCGCGCAGAGCGGCACCGCGTACACGTTCGCCATCGTTCCTGGTGGGCTGTACGAGATCAGGTTCTTCGATGCGTCCGTGATCAACGGCACTCCGGACAACGTGTACTGGGTGATCAGCGAGACGGCGAGCACCGACGCCACGGCGAACAACGACTACCTGTTCCCATCCTCGGCGATCAGGGTCACGCGCTTCCGCGCGCGCTCGAAGCAGGTCAGCTGCTCGTTCCTCTCGACTTCGTCCAACGTGATCGTGGTCTGGTATCGGATCTGCTGATGTCTGGCTCCGAGGATGTGATCGCAAGCGTCTACGACTGGAAGGGCTTTGAGAAGTTCGGGGCTGTGAGCACCGACCCGATCACTTCCGGTGCGTTCACGTCCAGGACCACCACTGGCGGAACCAACGCCTTCCAGAGCGGCGCGGCCGATTCGGCAGATCCGTACGGCACCGGATTTGGACTCCGCACTCCGTACAACGGAAGCGGTTCGTGCAACGTGATTCAGTCGGTGGGGGTCAAGATTCCCGGATACTGGAAGCGCATCTTCCTGCGGTCGAGAATCCGCGTCGCCACGAATGCGGTCACGTCTGGAAACAAGCACGAGCTGATGGCGCTGCGCGACTCGTCTGGAAACGCGCTGTTCGGCGTTCAGTGGGAGAGGACCGTGTCTGGTCTCCACTTCCGGCAGTTCATCGGACACCCGACGGCGAGCGGCCATCCAGCTGGATCGACCAGCTACACTGCGGGCACCCAGACCACGAATCGGGCGACGAATACGTGGTTCGATGTCCTGGTGGTCGCAGAGGCGCAGACCACTGGCGGGAACCAGACCAACCTGACGCTCTACGTCGGCGGAACCGCAAGCGGATCGGCCATCAATGACTCGGCGTTCTCGGGCGGGCCGTACCACCCGAACTCGTTCATCGCCGGCGGCAACTATCAGGTCATCCTCGGTCGTTTCGGGATGAACACGCCGCCCAACACGCACAACGTTCACTACGACGTCACGCGCGTTGGTGTGTACCCCAATCTGTCAGTTCAGTCAGTTTCAATGGGAATGATGCCATGAGCGATACCGTCACCGCGATCTTCGTGCTCGGCCTTCTGGGCACGTTCATCATCGACCGGCTCTTCTGGATCAGGGAGAGGATCGTCACCAGGAAGGATCAGTCCGACATCCTGATCAAGTCGATCGAGGCCCTTGGTCGACAGTGGGATCGCGACCGCGAGGAGTACAAGGCGAGGATCTCGCAGATGTTCGAGCAGAACGTCGTGCTCAGGGCTCAGCTCCAGGACGCCCTCAGCGCGATGGCTGGCAGGGCTCCGGTTCGCCCAACGGCAGCGCCAGTTGGCGATCCCGAGCCTGACCACGGGATGTTGATCGACCCGAAGAACCTGGACTGAGGAGCGAGCGTGTACGACATCGACCTGAACCCAGTCTCCGACGCGCTGATGGACGAGGTCTATCAGTCGCTTCAGCCTGTCCAGCCGAGCCAGTTCAACGTCCAGATGCCATCCATGCCGGACTACGGCGGCGGGCAGGAGGGCGGCAGCATGTTCGGCGGCGCTGGCGGCGAGATGGGGAGTATCGCCGGGAAGTTCCTGCGCGGGCAGGCGAACGACGCAGGTGGCTTCGGCAACATGATGACCAACTGGTCCGAGGGAACTCAGGCCGGTTGGCAGAAGGCGAAGGACTTCTTCGCCCCGACCAACTCGATCACCCCGCAGGTCAGCACCCCAGTTCAGGCTCCAATGAACTTCGGAATCGGCACCCCGAGCGCCGGTCTCGAAGGCCTCGGTGGAATGGCTGGCGGCGCAGGCGCAACCGGAGCCGCTGCTTCCGGGATGGCTGGGGCCGCTGGCGGCGCGATGCCGTTCGTCGGGCCGGCCATGAACCTCGCGTCTGGCAAGAAGAAGTCGGCGATGACCGGGGCGCTTGGCGCCGCGGCGGGAGTCGCTCTGATTCCATTTCTCGGCCCTGCGGCTCCGTTCGTCGGAAGCGCGCTCGGCTCTCTCTTCGGCGGTGGCGAGTGAAGGTCATCTGCCCATCGTGTCGGAAGATCGTGACCGTCAAGGACGGCCTCAATCGCTGCGCGTGTGGCAGGAAGACTTTGTTCAGCTCTGTCGGTAACGTTGGGTTTCAAGAGCAACGACAGGATCGACTTCGCGCGGGGCGCGTGGTGATCGACGGCAGGCTCAAGGAAGTTCGGTGATGCTCAGCTACGGACCAGGTGGACAGCGAAGCTCGTTCAAGGTCTCCACGGAGACGCCTGGACTGAAGCTGGTGTCTGACTGCTACACCTCGCAGCGGCACTCCATGTACCCACTCCACGCCGAGTGGTGGCACAACATCGAGTTCTGCCACGGTCGGCAGGACTCGAACATCAACATGAACGATGGTCGCTTCCTGTCTGGCGGTCCAGGCCGCAGTCGCGGGAAGCCGACGATCAACTTCACGCTCAGCATCATTGACCAGCAGAAGGCGATCTTCTCCTCGATCGAACCGCTGTTCGAGGCCTTCGCGATCACGGACACTGAGTTCGACATCGAGGCTGCGAAGCTCCACTCCGCAATCATCGAGGGCACGTACTACTCGAAGAAGATCGCGCAGCTCGAGTCTCGACTGCTCGACTGCAAGCTGAAGACAGGCAACTGCGTTCTCTTCGTTGGCTGGGATCCGAACGCTGGCGAGATCATGCCGGACGGATCTCCGCGCGGCGATCTCGTGCTCGAAGCCGATCTACCGTTCCGCTGGTACTGGGACCCAAGGGCCACGTACTACAAGGAAGCTCGCTGGGCGATCCGCGAGACGCTTCAGTCCCAGGAGTGGGTTGAGGTCACGTTCCCCGAAGGCGCTCAGAAGATCAGCTTCCACAAGGGATCATCTCAGGGCGGCAAGTACTGGGAGCGAGCCCTGATGGAGAACGTGTCGCTGTCCTCGTCCGGCACTGGGATGGTCAACTACCCAGAGGGCAAGGGCGCCGTCACCATCTACGAGTACTTCGAGAAGCCAAGCAGGCTGAACCCAGAGGGCAGGCTGATCGTGGCCGCTGGCTACGACTCGCCGTCCATCTTGCTCAGCGACGGACCGAACCCGTACGGCACCATCCCTGCCGTTCTGTTCGGGATGATTCCGGTCACCGGAAGGCTCCACTTCGAAAGCTACGTCGTCCACCTCAAGGACGCGCAGACGATGTACAACCGTCGCGTGCGCGACATCGACGCCAACTGCCGCGCGATGGCGAAGACGAAGTGGTGGATCCCGAACGACGGGCCTCCGGACTCCGAGATCACTGACGCTCCGGATGGAATCATCCGAGGTGGCAACAACCCACCAGTCCAGCTCCAGGCCATGGCCCTCCCTCCGCAGGTCTTCGAATCGAAGAACAGCTCGATGGAGATGGCCGGAGTCATCGCTTCTCCAGCGAACCCACAGGGGATGGAGAACGCGACGAAGGCATCGTCCGGAATCCTGCTCGCTCAGATCGAGGATCGCGAGAAGGCCCTGATCGCTCCTCTGGTTCGATCGCACATCGAGTGCTGGATCGACGCCTACGAGCTGATCATCAAGAACTACAAGACGTTCTGCGGCGACGACCCGCTCAAGATCGCGTGGCTCGGCCCTGACAACAGGGCTCGCTACCACTGGATCACTTCGAGCAAGCTGTCCGACAACGTCGTGGTCAGGTTCACCGCGAAGGAACCGCTGCCGACTTCGAGGATGGCGAAGTTCGCCATGATCAACGAGAGCATGAAGATGCTCTTGCTGAACCCGGAAGACCCGTACGAGAAGCAGGCCGCGGCGTCTGCCGTTGGTCTCGGAGACCTCGTTCGTCCGTTCAGGGACATGAAGCTCGACTACGAGCGCGCTGGTCGAAACATCATGCGCGCCAGGATCGAGATGGCGATCCCGACCCCAGAGATCCAGGACATGAACCTGGAATCGCTGAAGACCCACGTCGATCGCTACGAAGACTTCATGAAGTCGCCTGAGTTCGAAGAGATGGCTGGCTCGATGACGCAGCCTGGGTACGACGTCCAGGCAGCCATGCGCATCAGGCAGATGCACAAGTTCTTCAAGATGTCCCAGATGCAGATGGAGATGCAGATGCTCCAGGCGCAGATGGCACAGCAGCAGCAGGTCATGAACGCCAGGCTCGGCCAGCAGCGCGCAGGCGCAACCGCGCCGCAGGGCTCCAAGGGAACTCAGGGCCACTCTGGCGAGAGCATGAAGCCGTACGAAAACCAGGGCGGAAATCCTGGTTGACATTGAAGATCCACGGAACTTGAATACAAAGTGAGCGGAAGAAGTCGCTCAGGAGAAAGACATGGCGGTCACCTTCACTCAGGATCAGAACAACGGTTCGCATACGATGGGGCACTTCAAGGTGCGCGTCGGATTGCTGACGATCGCGTCCGGCACCTCGTACAGCGGAACCGCTGGCGGTGAGGGTGTCGCGGTCACCGCCGCCGACTTCGATCTCTCCGAGCTGTGCGAGATCGTGTTCTGCGGTGCGTTCATGAACACCACGTCCACGGACGACCCGACCGACTTCGTGGTCCCGACCTGGCGCAAGGGCTCGACCGACGCTCTGCACCGCATCCGCCTGGCGCAGTCCGACGACGCCGTCGACGAACTCGACGAGTACACCACGGTCGCCACGGACCTCGGCGTCCGGGTGTTCGTCTACGGGATCGAATGATGGGTCAGGGGATCGACGGGAAGGTCATGGTGCGCAAGAAGTACACGGTCGCTCTGACGACCGGCGCGAACACTTCTGGCACTGAGACCTGGCCGGAGGCGTTCACGCGCATCCCGGTCACCTGCGTGATCCCACCCGCCTTCATCGACGGAACGATCGAGATTCAGACGGTCACCACGACCGGATTCACTTGGAACATCCAGAGCACGGGGCTCGGGTCCACGAACATCGAAGTGGGCGTCATCGCCCACGAATACCTGTGAGGTAATCAGACATGGGAACCATCGCCGCTTCTCAGACCACGGCAAAGATCGTCTACCGACTTCCATTCGCCCCTGACTCGTCGCAGCCGGTGGGTCAGCCGCTGATCATGGTCGTTGCCGACGTCACCTACAACATCGCGTCCGGCGACAACTACGCGGCTGGCGGCATCCCGATCGACCTGCTCTTCACGAGCAGCGACGCGAGCGACACGAAGCTCGACACGGCTCAGCCGATCATCCACGTCAACGAGATGTGCGCGCTGCGCTACGACGCAACGCCGGACAGGGTGTTGTTCGGCAAGCTGAAGCAGACCTCGGCTGGCGTGATGACGCTCGAGATGTTCTACGTCCCTGCCGATGGCGGCTCCAACCCGACCTCGGCGATCGAAGTCACGGCTGCTGCTGACATCTCCGGCGCCACGGCGTTCACCGACCACACCAACGACGTGACCTTCCGCCTTGTCCTGGTCGGGCGCCTCCGCTACGGCCAGACCCTGTAACCAAAGGAGCTGAGAGATGCCAAGCCCAGAGGGTGTTGAATCCTTCCTCTCGCGAATGAACGAGGCCGGAATGGCCGCGCTCGAAGGTGCCGTGAACAGTGCCGGCGCGAAGCCAGCGGATGAAACCGCTGCGCCTCCGCAGGCGCGAGATCCCGACACCGGAAAGTTCACCGGCCAGACCGAAGAGCCGAAGCAGGACACCAAGCCAGGGACTCAGGAAGAGCCCGCGGCCACGGAAGACCGAGAGGTCGAAGTCCTCGGAGGCAAGTGGAAGGAGTCCGAGGTCGCCCGGTGGCGTGACGTCGCCGAGCGCGAAAAGGCTGGGCTCTCTGACTTCCAGCAGTTCCAGCTGAAGGTCCGGCAGGAGGCCGAAGCGGTCGAGGCCGAGAGGGCTCGTCTGACGAAGCTCGAGTTCGAAGCGAAGCGCAAGGAGGAGGAGGCCGAATCCATCCTCGCCTTGGCGATGGAGGACGAGGAAGGGTTCCTGCGTCAGGCCGAGAGGCTGAAGGCGCAGGGCTACCGTCCGGACGTGAAGAAGCAGGAGCCGAAGGCTCCGGTCACCGCCGAGTCCATCGCTGCCGAGCTGGCGAAGATCAACGCCCAGGGCGAGTCCGAGAGGGCTCGCGCTCAGGCCGAGGCCAACTCGAACAAGACCTACGTCGAGACGCTGACCAACGCGATCAAGGAGAAGGCTGGCGGAAGCCAGACCAAGACCCGAATGCTCTGGGCCGCGGTGAACACCCTGGAGCGTCAGAAGCACCTGCGCCCTGGCATGGAGCCGAGCTTCATCCAGTACGCAGTCGAGTCGATCAGCGCCCAGCTCAACAAGGAGCTGGACCAGGAGTTCGGGCAGAAGAAGCCCGCGGCGAAGGCCGCTGGCGCCCCTGCTGCGAAGCCGGTTCCTCCTTCGACTGGTGGCGGGACTCCGGCCCCGACTCCACCGAAGATGGACAGGAAGATTCTGGCTGGGGACCCTGGCTCGTACGCCAGTGCCCTGATGGAAAAGTACAAGACGCTCGGTATGCTTGAACCGAGCAACTGAAGGAGCCCTGAAGAGCAATGGCAACTACGGTCACGGACATCATCAACAACCTCAAGACGCAGTTCGGCGAGCGGTTCGAGGCCGTGACCGTCGATCGCGCGTTCATCTACAACATGTTCAACGTCGCCAGGCGCGACTTCACCGGTGGTGACCTCAAGGAGTTCATCAGCGGTTCGCGCCAGGGCTCGGTGCTCGCGACGGGTGAAAAGCCCTCGCGCGTCCCGGCTCCTTCGCCGCAGAAGGGCGTTCAGATGACGATCAAGAAGCACGTCATCTTCGCCTCGATCGGCTGGGACTGGGTGGCGCAGGAACTCACCAAGTCGAACATGGGCGCGTTCATCTCGCAGGGCGTCTTCTCGCTGGAGAGGATGCTGGACGAGATGGTCGTCGAACTCGAGCGACAGTCGGTCGGCAACGGCACCGGCGTCCTGACCGAGGGCGGCGCTTCGGTCGGCATCAACGTGGGCACCACGGACGCGACGAACTCGCCGTGGTACTTCGACGTGCCGATCAACGACGCGGTCAACTACTACATCAACCAGCGCGTTCAGTTCTGGGACGGCTCCGACGACGACTTCGACGACCTGACGATGCGCGACTACCCGGTGGCCACTGGCTACTACACGGTCGCCAACGTCGTGCCGGGCAAGGACGCGGACAACGCCGACTCGACGACCCGCGCTCGCATCACGATCACCGAGAACTCGCCGAACCTGAACAAGCCGGTCGACAACGACTGGTGCATCAAGGTCGACGCGATGATCGAGAACGCGGGCAACGGCGGCAAGAACATCACGCGCGAGCTGTACGGCCTGCGTGACCTCGTCGGTGTCGGTGGCCACGCCTGCCAGACCGACTCGGACTCGGGTACGGCTGGCACGACCGGCTACCACCAGGGCATCGACCCGTCGACGAACGGCTTCTGGCGCGGCAACCGCGTCGACGCCAACAGCACGAGGAAGCTCGGCCCGTCGGTTCTCCGCGAACTGACGCGACGGATGCAGATCAACTCCTCGAAGGGTCCCGGCGCGATCACTGCGTACTTCACGCACCCCGACCGCGTCGCCGACTACGAGGGCGAGCTTGGTTCGCAGACGCGCATCAAGATCGAGGGCGCTCAGACTCCGGACGCGACGGGCGGCTTCAAGTCGTCGGTCGTGACGGACAACGAGGAAGTCCCGACGTACGGTGGCAAGAAGATCCTGGCGTCGCGGTTCATCAAGGACACGCACTGCTACGCCCCGAACTTCAACCACCTGAAGCGGTTCGTGCTGAAGGACTTCGAGTTCCGTCCTGCGCACGATGACTACTCGGGCCGCCCTGCGACGCAGCAGGAAGGCTTCATGATCTGCTCGCTCGCGACGGACGACCGTTCGGCGCACGGCTTCATCGACGAACTGAAGAAGCCGAGCTGATCATGAGGAGCTTGGGCGAGTGCGGCGCTCCTATCCTGCCGCCTGGCGTGCTGAAGGAACTGAAGCTCTACGACAAGTCCCTGGACTTGCTGTGGAACAAGGACCGAGGCCGCTGGGTGGTGGTCCAGGATCGCCGCCTCGACCCCACCGCGAAGTTCGTTTGGGTGCCCCTCATGGAGTGCCCAGACGAGCTTCGTGGTTGCCCCGCCGCTCAGGACCCAAGCCCGTACGAAGCCCTGTTGATCCTGGACTTCGAAGGCGCGATGACGTCCATGAGCGCGGAGTTCATCGTCAGGCTGGTCGACTCGATGACCGAGCGTGGCGGTGACGTGGAGAAGCGGGAGAAGAGGAAGGCCAGGAACAGGATGCGCGAAGTCCGCAAGGAGCGCGTCCAACAGGACTGGCTCGACAACATGCGCGACGAGATGAAGTTCATGTATCGCGCGTACGCCAAGAACTCGATCCTGGTGCCAGACTTGAACTTCCAGTTCTGAAGGAGCGTCGATGTCGTACCCCGCAACTCTCGAGGAGCTTCGGGGTATCCTGTCCTCGACGCTCGGGACCAGTGAGTCCGGCGACTACGACCACTGGCCGACCGCACGCAAGAACTCCCTGATCAATCAGGCGCAGCGAGCAGTCGAGAACGAGATCCATCAGGTCTTCGAGAACTACTACTTCACCACCATGGCCGACGGCCTGGTGCCGGTCGACAACACCATCGACCTCAGTGCGCTGCTGCCGAAGTTCAAGCGACTGGTCCAGCTGCTGAAGAAGAACTCGGCTGGCAACTACGACCCCGTCATCGTTCTCGATGCGCACGAGTCGTGGAAGGCCAAGTTCGCCACTGCCGAGATTTGGTTCAACGTCGGCGACAAGCTGCGGATGGACAGCACCAGCACGACCACCAGCACCTACCGCCTGATCTACAACTTCAAGCTCGACAACCTCGTCAACGACGGTGACGTCTGCCAGATCCCAGCTGAGTACCAGGAGGCTGTGGTCTGGCGGGCGGCTCACGTTGCCGCGATCCAGGAGAAGGCTCCTGACGCAGGCCGCTACGAAGCCGAGTACGAGAAGCTGATCTCCCGAATGCGGTCGCAGGCGATGCACGTCATCAAGGTCCTGAACAGGCGCGTTCGTCAGGTCGACGAGGGCGGCGACGGCTTCTCCACCAACGATGCGTTCTTCCGCTTCATCAGCGGTCCATTCGTGAGCTGACCATGGTCGATCGCGTTCCGTTCAAGCGCCTCGACGCAGGCCTTGTCACCAAGCTGCGCCCGTCCAAGATCCCGTTCGGCGCCTGCCAGGCTGGAAGCAAGAACTTCAGCCTGTACGGCGGAAGGCTGTCTTCGAACAAGGGCTACAAGCGCGTCACGAAGAACAGGGTCAACCAGCACGGCTACAAGCTCGCCGGTCAGTACTGGATCGGCAGGACCAACTCCTCGACCTCGAACATCTCGTTCGACAACTCCGGCCTGAGCACGGACGACTTCACCTGGGAGATCGACTTCACCGCTGGTCGGGTCGAGTCCAGGCAGGTTCTGCTCTACAAGGGGTTCGGAGAGGCTGAGGGCTACACCGCGTTCGATGCGACGAGGTTCGACATCGCCGCGGATCTCCGGATCGACTCGACCAACGCCACTGTCTCGCTGTACTGGTCGATCTCCGACGGGGTGAGCGTCGAGGAGAGCTTCAGCTTCGAGGACGGTGACGGCGATCCAATCGTCCCTGGCCAGAAGTACAGCGCCGCGCTCGTCTTCGAGGATGGCGTTGGATCCAAGTGCTACCTGCGCAAGATCGGCGGGGCCACTGGAACTGTAGGCGGCGGGTTCTCGACGGCGAACACCTACCAGAACACCGCGTCCGATCTGTACATCGCGGCGATGCCGGTCAGGCGAAACAACACGCCGACCAGCGCCAAGAACGATCAGGGCCTGGTGCAGAGCCAGTTCGTCGGATCAGTTCAGGAGATCAGGTTCTGGCGATCCGCCAGGAGCGCCTCTGACATCGCGAACAACCATGCGTCCCAGCTCTCCACTCCGTACCCAGCTTCGCTGAACTGCTACTGGAAGATGACGGGAGCGCTGGACGACACGTACTTCAGCGTGTCTGAGGTCGGCGCTGCTGGACAGGGTTCGGCCGAGTCTCCAATCCTCGAGCTTCGCCCAAGGCAGGCGACCTGGCTGAGTGACGGGCATGCGCTCGGCGACCCGCTGACTGGGTACGACTCCTCGCTGCATTTCAATGGCCGCGATGACGGGTTCTTCGTCCGAGACAGCTACCTGTATCGCAAGCAGGAGCTGGACGATGACGGCATCCACCAGTTCTACGACCAGTTCTATTTCTCCACGAAGATGAAGGTCAAGCGCCTCAAGGACAGGGCGTTCATCTTCCACTGGACGCACGTCCCTGACGACGATTTCGGATCAACGATCGCGAGGCACTCGTCCGCGTACACGTCGAGCGGCACGTCGACGATCACGAACGAGCTGTTCACTTGCTACCTGGAGATGGTGAACAACGCCGGTACGTACCAGCTGTGCTGGGTCGTCGGCACCAACACGAGCGGCGGCAACTTCACGGCCAACCGAGTTGTCAGCGCTGTCAGCGGCGGACTCAACATCACCGACGAGTACACGGTGACCGCAACCTATGACTACACCGCTGGCCAACTGCACCTGATCATCAGTGCTGACGGAGCCCTGGAAAGCGACACCAGCCAGGCCCTCGTTGCCAACGACCTGCTCCCGAACGGAACTCCAAACGATCCGGTCGGCAGCAATCGCAAGTACGCGATGGCGATTGGTCGTGGCATCTACCGCGTCAGGAAGATGGGGACGTTCGAGACCGACCCGAACTCCGTCGACGTCGAGTACGACTTCAGCAACACGTTCGAAGGCGTGCTCGCCGAAGTCTCGATCGGAACGTGGGACGGCACGTCGAACGCCGAGTACGTGATCCACTCCCGCACTGAGCAGAGCCCAGTCGGGAAGAACTACATCCGCAGCAACGACATCCGCTCGCTGTCGACCTGGATCTTCGATGACGGCGTCGGGTCCTCCGTTGCCGATCTCGGCTCGGTTCAGAGCGGGCTTCAGTTCACCGACGACCCTGGGCACACCTGGTCTGACGGGATGATCACGACCACGCGCAAGGACAAGGTCCTCGGCGTGTTCGATCACCGCTACCGCTCGCCATCTGGGGAAGTGAAGAAGGTCGTCGCCGTTGCCGGAGGCAGCGTCTACGAGGTGAACCTGAGCACCGGCGCCATGACGCTGCTGGATGACGGACTCAGGAACGATCAGCTCAACATCGTGTCCGCGGCGAAGTTCCAGGACTCGCTGATCCTGTGCTGTGGTGGCAAGGGCGGGAACTACCAGCTCTACAAGGACAGGCTCTTCAATCTGTCAATCGCCCCTCCGACCGGAGTCCTTCCGTTCGGCCTTCAGGATCAGCTGAACCAGGAGTCCGCAGCCCTGAAGCAGGGCGTGTACAGGTACGCGCTCGCCTACTACTCGGCGTTCCAGGACAAGTGGTCGCCTGTAGGCATCCTGCTGACCATCGACATCAAGTGCCCTGGCGGGGCCAACGTCGCATTCGGCACGATCGCCGAGATGAACCAGACCTACCCAGAGACGGCAGAGAGCGCGAACAAGCCGACCTGGGACATGGAGTCGTCTGTCGGCACCTCTGGCGACAAGGCGCAAATCTGGATGTCCGCCTGGTGGGGACAGTCGTCCGGCACAACGTTCGACAACGACTGGGAAGAGACGGCTCCGGCCACGGCCCTCACCACCAGGGACGCTCCGATCCAGAAGGCTGGCTTCTCGCACATGCCAGCGAGCGGCACCCTCAGCGTCAGCCCGCAGGTCGAGGACCCAGAGGCCGTCACCGGTGACGAGGCTGTCAACCTGATCACGCTCAGGGCCGATCGCATCGAGCCGGTGATGACCGTGAACAGCACGCTGAAGCTGCGTGGAAGGTTCTGCGGTGCGAAGGCCAGGTTGAGGATCGACGACCACTCCACCGAAAACGTGGTGAACTCCAGCGGCATCATCGACTTCAGCGCTGGAGGCACTGTCTCTCACCCGACGGTGATCTCCGGAACTGGAGTGTCCAATCACGGAATCAGGCTTCCTCGGTCTCTCGACCCGCAGACGACCCACCTTGGATTCTTCAGGACCGTGGCGAACGGCTCTGTGTTCAGGCTCGCCGCTCTGTTGCCAAACGGCACCGAGGACTTCCTCGACAACGTTAAGGACTCCGATCTCGGGAGCCTGACAATCGACGTCGATACGGCGGCTGTCCCTGCGGTCAGGAAGGCTGTGGACTTCGCCGGTCGCATGTTCTTCATGCTGGACGACAACAACCCGCAGAGGATGTACATCTCCGATCCGGCACTGCCGTGGTCGGTGCGTACCGACTCGACGATCGACTTCCTCGACGGATCCACGCTCGCCATCACCGGCGCTGCGAGGACCGAGAACTCGATGACCGTGTTCAAGGACGACACGACGTTCGTGATCATCCCGACGTCTGACCCGAACTTCCCGTTCGATGTCGACACCAGGGTCAGGGACGTTGGCTGCGTCTCTCCTCACGGCATCGCCAATGTCTCGGAGACGTTCTTCTTCCCGAGCCAGCGCGGCATCTTCAGCTACGACACCTCCGCTCTGGCTGAAGTGTCCGACGTGATTCAGCCGACTTGGGACGACGTCGATCCTCTGAACTTCAAGAACATCACCGCGGTCCACGACCGGATGAACGATCGCGTACTGTTCTCCGCGCCGTCTGGGTCCATGCTGGACGATGATGACGAAGTCGTGAACGACTTGATGCTGGCCTTTCACTACAAGGTCGGCGCCGACGAGAATGGATCAAGGCTCGGCTGGAGCTACCTCGAGATTCCGTGCCGACTCATGGCCGAAGTCCACGACTCCAATGACGCGGTCATTGTCTTGTTCGTCGACCCAATGGGGTACATCAACCAACTCAACTACGGTTACAACTACGGCCTCGGAGACAACGGATCGCTTGGCGCTCCTGCGCTGTCTGCTGGTTCGTACAGCGCATCCCAGCTGGTGATGGCACCGCTCAGCACCACCCCGTTCCCAGAGGGGTACGTTGGTCTTCCGATCACGGTCATCAGGACCTCAACCGGAGACCGCTACTACCGAATGATCGTGTCCGACACGCAGGCCACGCCGAGCGTTGTCGGGCTTGATCACGATCTCCCGTTCACCCCGAGCGAGACCAACTGCACCGTCCTCGTCGGATCCGTCGAGTTCGTCTGGAAGAGCGGCAACCACTCTCCGTTCGGTCAGGACATCGAGTCCATCTTCAACGGGCTCCATCTCCAGATGACTCCGGTCGGATCGGCGAAGACGATCACGATCCAGTACTCGGCCTTCAACGGCAAGGGCGACGAGACATCCACTGGCACCGAGAACACGATCTCGTACACTTCGGGAAACCAGGAGTACGACCGCCTCTTCGGTTTCAATCCACAGCCACGCGGGTTCCGCCAGAGGATCACGTTCAAGAGCCTCGGCATCGACGCCCCGTGGGAGGTCTTGTCGATGGTGTGGATGCTGGTCAAGAAGGACCGCGGCGCGTTCGGACAGTGAGGTGTCATGGGCTTCAAGGTCAGGGCCGGGAACAACAGGAAGCTCCCTGAGCTTGTCGGCGACCCGAAGAAGGACACCGAGACGCTGAGGAAGTTCCTCGACCTCGTGCTGGGTGACGTGAACAGGAACGTGACCGACATCGCGAAGGCGATGGGCGGCGACGCTCGCAACACGCTCACCGTGGTTTCGATGGGGCCTGGCAAGGAGATCGAGGTTCCGCACAACCTCGGCATCAGGCCAACGCGGTGGAAGGTCGTCAGCCAGGACGGTGACGGCAACCTGCGAAAGTCAAAGGGCAACCTCGGCGACAAGTCTGCGGTATACTTCCGCACCAACGCCGACGAGGGCGTCGAGTTCATCATCGAACTTGCGTGAGGACTGACCATGGCCGACGGCACGTTCCATCCAAACTACAAGCACATCAGGAAGCGGCCTGAGTACCAGCTGCCGCTTCACTACCTCCGTGTCGTCCTCGGTCGTGGCGGCATCGACGCCGAGCAGGACTTCCGTCGCTCTGCGACTGAGGGCATCACCAACCAGGTGAGGAACGCCGAGAGCGCCGCTCGCCGCGGCGGGGCGTACTCGTTCGGGATGAACAACCCGAGCGGGATGACCAGCAGGCTGATGACCGAGGCCAACCTGAGCGCGCCGTACGCCGGCGCCGAACTCGGTGCGAAGCGAGCTGGCTTCGGCCAGATGATCCAGGCCTCTCAGGGTGCGTCGAACATCCGGCAGTCGATGGCGAACGAGTACAGCACACTGGTTCAGCCGTGGCTCCAGGAGCAGGCGATGAAGAACGCTGCGGCCGGGATGCTGGCTGGCGCTGGCGCTGGCGGCGGTGGCTTCGGAGCCGCCCTCGGCAACTTCGCCGGTAGCGCGGCTGGTTCGTACTTCGGGAGCTGATCGTGGGTGACATCGGCTACAACAAGAGCCTGTTCCGCGCCCTGGACAGCAGGATGCGCAAGGTCCGCAGGCGCACTGACCTGGCCGACTTCATCTCCGGAGCCATCACCGGCTACCGGAAGGAGCAGGAGTACCAGGCCGCTGACGCTCTGGGCCAGGAACTCGGGATGACCAAGGGCGCTGCCCGGTACATCTCGCCGAACGTCCTTGCTCAGGCGAAGCTGAACAGGCAGATCGCCGAGGAGTCGGCGAGGCGCAACGACGCGATGGAGCGTGCTCGCATGTCCGACTCCAACGCTGCCTCTCTGGCCAGGATGGAGATGGAGAAGGAGAACAGGCTTGCCGAGCTTGGCGCGTCTGACAAGAGCGCCATTTCCCGCCTTGAGATGGCGCACAAGAACGAGCTTGCCAGGCTCGGGCTGGAGAAGGAATGGGACACGCGCAAGCTGGAAGCCGCGGACGAGCTTGAGTCAGCTCGTCAGCTCAACTACCTCGACGCCCAGCGCCGGAACCAGCTCGACCTTGAGCAGACCCGTTCCTCGAACGACCTGCGCAACATCATGTACCAGGAGGGCTCTCACAACCTCCGCGAGGGCATGAGTCAGATCGGCCAGTTCGCCAGGGCCATGGCCACCAGGCGCGAGGGCGCTCAGTCCAGGACCATCCCCGGAGTTCCGGAGATGTCGACCGAGCAGCGCAACTGGCACAACTCCAAGCAGACCCGCCTCAAGGAAGTCGAGAGCGCGATCCTGGAGCGCCAGCAGGACCTCATGGAACTCGAGGACCTGGATGACGACCAGATCGCCAGGATCAACGCCGAGATCAAGCAGTTCTCGGACGAGAGGGGGCGACTGGTCAGGGAGATCACCGCCGTTGAAGACGCCGTGAGGGGCGGATACGGAGCCTCGATCCCGATGTCGCCTGATGAACTCCGTGCGAGCATCGAGCTTGAAGCCCCAGCCCTGCTCAAGAAGGTCCGGAGCTTCTATGACAAGCCGCCGCGATGACGCGCTGAGGATCGACGCCGTCCAGGGTCAGACTCCAGAGCTGACCAGGGACAGGAACGACCCTAGGTATCAGGACCACCTGATACAGAGGTTGGCGCCTGTTCTTCGGGACGTGGAGGACGAGCAAGAAGCGATCGCCATCATCAAGCAGTTCCTGCTCAGCGACGTCTACGCAAACGCCGGGATGCCGGTACCCAAGCAGAGCGTTGGCGGGTACAGCGACGAAGAGACTGCCAGGGATTGGGCGCGTGAGCACCCTCTGTCCGCGGCGTTCCAGCAGAACGCGCACGCCTTCTCCAAGGGCTTGCTCGGCGCCGCTACCGCTGGCCCGTACGCCGCCTCTCGCGTGCTGGAGTCGCTCGGCGTTCCGCGCAAGTACCTGATCAACGAGGTCCCGGATCCGGCTGTGGCTGGCGCCGATCTTCGGGCTGGCCTTGGTTCGATCTTCGAGATTCCGTCAACGCTGATGGATCCAGGGAAGCTGGAGCGAACGGTTCGCGACTTCTCCATGGCCCCTGACGCGCGCTCCCCACAGGAGTCCAGGGAGATCGAGGCGGTCAGGGCATTTGATCGCGGGGCTCAGTCAGCCCTCCATGAGAAGGGTCTGCCTGGACAGCTCGCGACGCTGCCTGGCGACCTCGCTTCGATGTTCGTCCCGATGGGCGCTGCCGGGAAGTTCACGAAGGGCGCTGGCCTGCTTGAGCAAGCCTTCGTCCGCGGCAACGTCATGACCTCCACTGACCTGGCGAAGCAGGAGCAGGGCGACGAACCAGAGCTGACGCTGGAACAGAGCGGCAGGCGCGCTGTTGGCGCGTACCTGAGCGCCTTCTCGTCAGTCGCTGGCAACGCCGCTTCCCAGCTCCCAGGAGCCGGAGCGACCCAGAGGATCATCTCGTCGGCGCTGGCCGACGCTTCTGCTGGCGGGCTCGTCAGCGCCCTGACGGCTCAGCCGATTGGCGACACGCTGACCGGCAACTTCGCTCCAGATGCTGTCGAACAATCCCTCTACGGCGCCGGAACGAACCTGATTGGCACGATCATGGACGTCCCTGGAATCAGGGCGGCTGCGCGTGGAGACGCCAACGCTCTGGCCAGGATCGAGTCTGCCGAAGCTGCCGAGCGTGCTGATGCCAGCAGGATCAAGAGCATCGAGGCCGAGAAGGCTGCTGCCGCGGCGAAGGCCGCCGCTGAAGCAGAGCGGTCTGCCCGACTCGCTGCCGTCCTTGGTGTCACCGAATCCAAGGTGGCGCCGAATAGCGATCGCGGAGTCCGCGCCGCAATCGACGTCGATGCTGCGATGGGGATTGGACGCCCGACGTTCTTTCCAAGCTCAGCTTCCATCTACGACGCCCCGGCAAACCCAAGTCTGCCAGGCCGCAAGGCCGGAGGTCAGTACCGGCCAGACGACCTCCTTCCACCGCCAGCCGTCGACACCCCGGTCGAGCAGACTTCTGCCGTGGACATCTACGCCAAGACCCCAGAGCGGATGGCCAGCAAGCCGAAGGGCAGCAGGTCTTCTCCTGGCGGCGAGTCGTACGGCCTGAAGGACGACCTCTCCGGACTGAAGGACGAGGAGCTGGATCTGATCGCTGGAGACGACGCCGCGATTGCGTCGATCGCCAAGGAGGCCAAGCTCACGCCGAAGTCCGTGAAGATCATGGTCAAGCGCGAGAAGGCCGCGCGGGCGGCGAAGGCTCCCGAGGCCCCAGTCCAGCCCGACCCAGTGGTCGAGGCGGTCGAGCCACCACGCGCTGATGGTCCAGGTGCGGTCTACCACGCCGGGGAGCTGAGCGGATCCGGAAGGCTGATTCACGCTGGCAGCGAGGCCGCGGCCAAGTTCGTTTCCGAGAAGGCTGGTGGTCGCCTCTACAGGGCCACCGACCTGCCTAAGAACCCAGTGACGATGGTTGACTCTGGCAGGGCTCACGACCCAGCCAGGGTGATGGAAGACATCGTTGCCATGAACGAAGGCGACGAGCGCCTGCGCCTGCTGTCTCAGCGCGTCAAGTACGAACTGAGCAATAGCGGCGAGCGGGCGGCGGAAGAGGTCATGATCAAGGGCCTGGAGAAGTTCGGGTACGACGGCATCAAGTACCAGAACGTCAACGAGGACCCTGGGTCAACCTCGTACATCATGTTCTCCGGAAAGGGCGGGTTCGAGGCTGTTGGCCAAGACCCAGCTCCTGTCCGTACGGAGATCCCACGCGAGGAGATCGACCCGGAAGATCCGTTCGG
>JACCDG011050183.1_pt1 | contig 34613 bp, 18 predicted proteins | sample 7442471 | NCBI WGS metagenome assembly JACCDG01 (sample SAMN15323444, study PRJNA562643) | freshwater metagenome | isolation source: river surface water | place: USA:Blue River Watershed | collected 2017-08-17 | reverse complement strand
TGGTTAATGTAGACACGTCTGTGGTTGTAGTAGGATCGCCAAAATTCCAGAGGTAATTGGTGCCATTTACACTCATGTTTTGAAAATTGACAGTAAGTCCGAAACAAAACTGAGTCTGGCTTTGAATAGAACTCAGGTAGGTTACCTGACAGGCAGTAACGTTGTACTGAAAGTCGCGCATGTGTTCACCGATTAGCACCCCGTTGCGGTATTCTTTTACACATACACCAACTACCCACTGTCCGTTTATATTGGGTTTACCGGAAATCAAACCGGTAGTTGGATTTATGCTTAATGCCGGATTGGAACTTATAGGGTAGGTTCCACTATAAGGACTTATAAAAGGCACAGGAGCATATGGTGGTGGCTGTCCGATAGTGGGACAGAAAGAAGGGGGTGAAGGACATAAGGCATTTGCAAGTGAAGGGCCTGCGGAGCTACCCAGCCTCGGGCAACAGGCATCGAGTCCGGTATAGGGGCTACAGAAAGAATACACCAGTACATCTCCGTCGGGGTCGGTAGCAGAGTGGTCAAAGTCCACATCAAATCCATTGCAAATGTATTTTTCCGGACGAAGGGTATAGCGCGGGCTGCTGTTTACAGCCACTACTTCCGGTCCAGGAATATGCTCGATATACGTAGAACCGACAGATCCCGGATTAATGAGGTTAAGAATGGTATTATTCCGGCAACAACGCTGGTAAACGAGATAGTACCCCCCTGTTTTTGGGGGCAAATTGACGTTGGCCTGATAAACAGCCTCCTGCACACAAATATTGGTTGGAGCATTTATACAGGGGTTATTAATAGTATTCGGCACATTAACCGAACCCGGAAAGGGAATATCAATCGTAGTTACATAAGCCCCACTGCCATCAAACACCATAATAGAGGCCAGATCGTCGTATATGGCATTGGTGCTATTGGAGCAGTCGCGGTAAAGCTTTAATGTTACTCTGTAAGAGCCCGTTGCCAGCATATCGTAATAAATCTCCCCGCCAACAATATGTGTGGCTTTGGCCTGGGTAGTCCCAATACAACAAATGATCAATACAAGTATGTAGCTATTTAATGCTTTCTTCAACATATCGGATTGATCAGGAAAAAGGCTTCAGGTTTAAAAATACAAACAGCATTGCAGATGATTTTTGCTGTGAGGTAATTAATTAAGGTAAAAATAGAACAAATTACCCTTCTTTAAAAGGGAAAAGACTTAAAAAGGATTTAAAAATAGGCTCGTTAGCTTATTTTTCCCGGTAAATCAGGAGATTAATCACGGAATTATCTATGCCGCTGTTATCGCTAAGGTTAATACTAAAGTTTCTTTTCCTCGAATCGAAACAATTATAAACATAAATACCCTTATCCATTACGGGAGCTGTATATTTTTTCTGATAATAATTCTTGATGTCGTTTAGAATTACAGCACCTGTATCAGGATTCCTGCAATTAACCTGTAGTTCAATTTCTTCCAGGCTATCCTGTATAAAGCTATAGGTTAGCGAATAAGTAGTAATGCTGTCGGCTTTAAATTCGTAATAATAATAGGTCTCATCAGCTTCCGTTATATTCACAACCTCACTACGTTTTACTTCGTTCATGGTAGCCCCTAACTCTACTCCGCGAATAATGCCTTTAGGCGTTCTGATAATTGAGTCGAGTGCTATATGATAGCCTTGGAAAATACGCTCCTTTTCTGTTTCCGTTTTGGGCATATTCTGACTGCAACGTATAAAAGTTGCCAGTAACAATAATAGCCATACGATATGCCGGTATAGATGCATCTCCGGTTATTAGGCTTCTTTCATCTCCGGTTTCTTTTCCGGGCGCATTTGCGGGAAGAACAACACCTCTTGTATAGAAACGTTATTGGTAAGCAGCATGGTCAGGCGGTCGATGCCAATACCCATACCGGCTGTAGGCGGCATACCGTATTCCAGTGCCCGTAAAAAGTCCTGGTCTACAAACATCGCCTCGTCATCGCCCCGCTCCATTAGCTTTAGTTGTTCTTCAAAACGCGCACGTTGGTCTACCGGGTCATTAAGTTCACTGTAGGCATTGGCTATTTCCTTACCATTCACCATCAGTTCAAAACGCTCTACCAGGTTCGGATTGCTTCTGTGTCTTTTGGTTAATGGTGAGGTCTCCACCGGGTAGTCGGTGATAAAAGTTGGTTGAATAAAATGCTGTTCGCATTTTTCTCCAAAAATCTCATCAATCAATTTCCCCTTACCCATATTGGTTTCTACATGAATGCCCAGTGTTTTACATACATCGCGGAGGGCAGCTTCATCCATATTACTGATATCGAATCCGGTATGTTCTTTAATGGCTTCGTACATGGTTATGCGGCGAAAAGGAGCCTGAAAGCTGATTTCCTGTTCGCCCACTTTAACTGTATTGGTGCCGTGTACATCGGTGCATACCTTTTCCAGCATTTGTTCGGTAAAACGCATCATCCAGTTATAGTCTTTATAGGCCACATATATTTCCATCACTGTAAATTCCGGGTTATGAGTACGATCCATTCCTTCGTTTCTGAAGTCTTTGGCAAACTCATAAACTCCGTCAAACCCCCCGACAATTAAACGTTTCAGGTATAATTCATTAGCAATACGCAGGTATAATGGAATATCCAGGGCATTATGATGCGTAATAAAAGGCCGGGCAGCAGCTCCACCAGGTATGGCTTGCAAAATAGGTGTTTCCACTTCCAGGTAACCTTTGTCGTTGAAAAAGTTACGCATCGAATTAATGATCTGTGTACGTTTACGAAAGGTATCGCGCACCTGTGAATTCACAATAAGATCAACATAACGCTGACGATACCTGAACTCGGGGTCGGTTACATTATCAAAAGTATTGCCTTCCTCATCGGTTCTTACTACCGGAAGAGGTTTCAGTGATTTGCTAAGCAGTACAAGTGAGGTGACATGTATGGAAATTTCCCCCATTTTTGTAGTAAATACATAGCCTTTTATGCCAATAATATCACCCAGATCCAGCATCTTTTTCCATACAAAATCATACAACGATTTATCCTCTCCGGGGCATATTTCGTCACGTTTTACATAAATCTGAATTTTTCCAGTAGCATCCTGGATTTCTGCGAAAGCGGCCTTCCCCATATCGCGTATAATCATTAAGCGGCCTGCTATGCTGATATCCTTGTAATTAATTTTGTCGCGCTCATAGTTTTCCTTTATATCGGCAGCATTGGCATTTATTTGAAATTCATCGGCAGGGTATGGATTCACTCCTGCTTTAATCAGCTCTTCCAGTTTGTGGCGACGGGTAATTTCCTGTTCGCTTAATTCTATACTCATGGTTTAAGAAAAATTTGGGCAAAGATACCGGATGGGATTAAACAAACATGAGGTTTTTTAAAAGTTTTTTGAGTTTTAGTGAAACAAAGAAATCAGAAATCAGGTTTCGTTCAATGGTAGTAAACCGACGATAAAATTCAGTGATTAGTGTAACGTTTATCCTCTTTTATCCGTTTAAAACCCTATTTGGCCGTTTTCAAAAAAACACCGGAAAGAAGGGAATTTTTTGTAATTTCATTTATTGCATAAAACTATATGCCCCAGGATTTTGCTCCATTTGCCATGAAATCTTTTTTTAGCAACCTGTGCCTGTTGCTCTGTATGTTGGTATTGCCGGCAGCTTATGCACAGCATGATGGTTACCTGGAGTTTAGTGGAAAAACAGTAAAAAAAGCCTCACCTTTCGAGGGAGCAAAAGTTACTGTGTTTAAGGGAAGTACCAGGGTTGGGGAACTGACCACCCCTAAAAATGGAAAATTTTCATTTGATCTGGAACTGGGTGTAGATTATAAAGTTACTTTTTCAGCGCCTGGCTGTGTGGATATGTTCATGTTTATATACGCTTCAAAATGCGCTGCCGACAAAGTAATCTTCCCTATTTATGATATTGAGGTGAATTTTTTTGAATACGGGCAATCCAGTATTGATTATGCTCACTTTGCCAAAAATCCTATAACCAAAGTTATTTTCGATGGGAATAAATCGTTTCGTGATGATGAGCAATATGTGACAGGTTTCTTAAAGGGCATATACATAACGCCTGATGAACTTCAGAAGCGGGAAGATGAGCAATTGGCAAAAGATAAGGCGGAGAAAGAGAGGCTGGCGGCTTTGGCGAAAGCAGAGAAAGACAAACAAGCCGCAGAAGCAGCCGCTAATGCTGAAAAACATCGATTAGAATTGCTACAGAAACAAAAAGCAGAGGAAGAAGAGCGGATACGCCTTGAACAAATTGCCGCTGCTGAAAAAAAAGCCCGGGACGAGGCTGAAGCCCTTGCACGTTTGATGAAAGAAAAAAATAAGCTGGAAAAGAAAAATGAGAATAAAGGCGTAGTGACCAAAAAAGAAAAAGAGTCTAATCAATCGCTGGTAAAAGAAGAGGTAAAACTTACCATTGAAAAGGAACAGAAAAAACTAAAAGAAAAACAGAATAGAGCGATAAAAGCATCTTATGAAAGTGATTTATTGAAACAAGTAGCTGAAAATGAAAGGCTGTCCAAGGAAGGAAACATGAAGAAGCTGAAAGAAAAAGCAGAGGCGAATGAAGTGATTGAAATTTTGAGCCAGGAAGCCATGGTAAAAGCCAAAAGCCATGAGACCAGGCAACAATTGAAGCTCAAAAACAAACAATCGGTACTTAATTCCCGTATCATCAATCAGGAACTTACAGCGCTTATTAAAGTTGTGGCCTATAACGACCTTTCTGTAAAAACCGAACAGCATAAGACGTATCCGCTTGTAAAAAATTACAAACCCCGCACTATGATTGGTATTACTACCGATACTGAGGTGCAGCAGGTAAAAACCATTTATACTATTAATGTATTTGAAGTAGAAACCAAAACGGTATATAAAAAGGAAAAGTATAGTTGGGGATTAGTGTATTATTACAGGAACAACCAGGAAATTACAGAAACCGAATACTATAATGCCATTGCGCCTTATAACATCCCCTTATAGCTTATGATAAAAAAATGCTTTGTCAGTTTGTTGTTGTTGTGTTTTGCCTTCCCCGGACTGGCTCAAACGACGAGCTTTATAAGCTATGGCATGGAACAGGGTTTGGCTCAGGGCCAGGTGCAGTGCCTTACTCAGGATGATGAAGGAAACCTCTGGATCGGCACCATTGCCGGATTAACAAGGTATGACGGAACCCGCTTTGTATCTTACACCAAACACCATGGCTTAGCTGAAGACTGGATAACTACCAGCTATAAAGACAGCAATGGAAATATTTGGTTTGGCCACTGGGCAGGAAACATTACCCGCTACAACAGAAAAACACACCTATTCGAAAACCTGGGACTGGAGGAATATACACGCTTTAAAACGATTAAAAGCATTAAAGAAGATGAAACCGGAAGGTTCTGGATTGCCACGGAAGGCGCTGGAATTTTTATTTACGACCCGGCTGACCATAAGATGTTCTCTGTTTCACGTAAAGATGGTTTATCCAGTAACAACATATATGACATTATTATAGATAAACAAAAAAATGTTTGGATGGCCACCGATTCGGGACTTACTGTTTATAACCTGCAAAAACCTCTTAATAATTCCGGATCTTATTTTCGTATCAACCCCGCCAATGGCTTATTTAGTGAACACATTACCAGCTTGTTTATAAATAGTTACGGAGAGCTCTGGATGGGTTCGGCAGATAAGGGCATTGCTGTAGCGCAACTAAAAGGTACTAATCACAACCTTACAGAGCAGGTTATCAACGCACAAGTCTTGTTTAATGAAACCCATGGATTAGGTTCTTCCTTTGTAAGGTGTATATACGAAGATCGCCATAAGACAATGTGGGTAGGCACCATTGGTGGTGGAGCGGGCATGTTTATACCAGCTCCTGAAAAGGAACGGTATCTCGCCTTAAAGCAAGGCTTATTTAAAACATACAGTACCCGCCAGGGTTTAAATTATTTTAATGTCAACGCACTTTTCGTAGACCGTGAACAAACCCTTTGGATAGCTACCGACTTGGGCATAAATCAGTTCAGAGGCGAACGCATGCAGATATATGATGAGGCCGATGAGGTGCCTAACAACATTATATGGAGCATGTTTAACGATACCGATAATAATATATGGCTGGGCACCAATAACGGACTCTGTAAGCTCTCCTTTACGTATTCCGGAAACAATAAAATTACCCATCACAGTATCTTAAACTATGATGAAAAAAGCGGGCTTTCGGCCAATTCTGTGCTGGCCTGTTTTCAGGATTCAAAAGGTAACATGTGGTTTGGTACCGGTTATAACGGAGCCAGCATGTTGGCTAAGGGAAGCAATAAGTTTGTAACCTATAACCGCAGTAATGGTATGATCAGCGATATGATTTATACTGTGGCAGAAGACAAAGAAGGGAATATATGGTTCGGGAGTAAGGAAGGTGCCAGTCGCTTTAACCCAAACACCAAAGAGTTCAGGCACTATACCGTAAACGATGGACTGGGCGGAAATCATATATACCGGATTTTTAAGGACAGTAAAGGCATATTGTGGTTAGGGGCATTGGGCGGAAACTTATGTTCCTATGATGGCTCTGCATTTAAAACCTATAATGAGTCAAATGGTCTTAGTCATAAATTTATACTTTGTATTAATGAAGACAAAGTGGGCAACCTGTGGTTCGGCTGTTATGGTGGTGGCCTGTACCGCTTTGATGGAAAAACATTCATTAACTATACCGTACAGAATGGTCTGACCAGCGATTCGCCTTTTTCTATTATTGCCGATGAAGAAGGAAATGTATGGATAGGAAATAATAAGGGTATTGACAAATTTGATACCCGGCGGAATGTTTTTGTTCATTACGGCAAAAATGAAGGATTTCCGGGAGTAGAATGTAATCCCAACTCTGCCTGTAAAGATAAAAATGGCAATCTGTGGTTTGGTACCATTATGGGCGCTGTGAAATTTAATCCGGAAGAGGATGTTCCGAATAAAGTGCCACCACTGACCAGTATTTTTGGCATTAAAGAACATCTTCGCGATACCCTCTTTCCTTCGGATGCGGAGTTTAAATACAATCAGAACAACCTCACGTTTAAATTTATTGGCGTTAGTTTAACTAACCCGAAAAAGGTAAAGTACGAGTACAGCCTGGAAGGCTTTGATCACGGCTGGATTCCCGCTAATTACCTGGTGCAGGAAGCTGTTTATACCAATCTGCCTCCGGGCAAATATACCTTTAAAGTAAGGGCCTGTAATAACGATGATGTATGGAGCGAACCGGCCATTTACACATTTACCGTAAAACCGCCCTTTTGGCAAACCGCCCTTTTCTATATAGCCGTATTTGTATTTGTGATGTTTGCCATTTATATCTACGACAAGCTCCGTACCCGCAACCTCAAAGAGGCTAAGACCGCACTTGAAAAAATGGTACAGGAAAGAACCATTGAACTGGCCATTAAAAATGAGGAATTGGCTGAAAAGAATAAAGATATAACTGACTCTATACGTTATGCCAAACGTATACAGGACGCCTCGCTGACGAATAATTATCATGTTAAGACCTTGCTCCCGGAAAGCTTTATTTTCTTCCGCCCCAAAGATATTGTGAGTGGCGATTTCTTTTGGATAAAACAACGTAACGATAGTATTTATGTAGCTGCCATTGATTGTACCGGGCATGGTGTGCCCGGGGCAATACTTAGCATTGTGGCCAACACTATTTTAAACAAAGCATTTGAAGACGCTCCAGGTCCTTCTCCGGCTGAAATCCTGAATCGCCTTAGTTTACTGGCTTCCACAGCGTTACAATCGTCTACCGATCAGTACCAGTTGCGCGACGGGATGGACATTGCCCTCTGCCGTATTAACCGTAAGGACAAGAAAGTGGAATATGCCGGTGCTTATAACTCGCTTTACCTCATCCGGCAAAACAAGCTCGTAGAGTATGTAGCCGATCACCTTTCCATAGGCAATACGGAGGCTCATAAAACATACACCAATCATACCTTTACTTTTGAAGAAAATGACCAGCTGTATTTATTCTCCGATGGATTCCCCGATCAGTTTGGTGGTGAGAAAGGTAAGAAATACAAGTACAGTCATTTCCAGGAGTTTCTTGTAAAAAACAATAATTTGTCTGTTGCAGAACAACAAGCCGCATTGGAAAAGGAGTTCCTGAGTTGGAAAGGCAAGCTGGAACAAATTGATGATGTGCTTATTTTTGGTATACGGTTAAGGGCATAAAAAAAGAGCCAAAACAGGCTCTTTTCATTTTAATTTTTACACCAATATCGTCACCGGATTTTCTATCAGCTGCTTTAGTGTTTGCAGGAACGCAGCTCCCATAGCACCATCTACTACGCGATGATCGCAACTTAGTGTTACTTTCATTACATTACCAGGTACCACTTGCCCGTTTTTCACTACAGGTACCTGTTTTATAGCTCCAACGGCCAATATACAGGCTTCCGGAGAGTTAATAATAGAAGTGAATTCATCTATACCAAACATCCCCAGATTGGAAACGGTAAAGGTATTCCCTTCCCAGTCGGAGGGCTGTAGTTTTTTATCTTTTGCTTTTTTGCCAAGGTCTTTTACCTCAGCGGCAATTTGCGACAATGATTTGTTGTCAGCAAAACGTACAACGGGCACCAGCAACCCGTCTTCAACAGCCACAGCCACGCCTATATGAATGTGATGATTGTAGCGAATCTTATCGCCCTGCCAACTGCTGTTAACCTTAGGATGTTTACGTAAGGCAGCGGCTACGGCTTTAATAACAAAATCATTGAAGGACACTTTTACCTCGCTGAGATTATTCACAGCTGTGCGGGCTTCAATGGTTTTGTCCATGTCCAGTTCCACAGTAAGGTAGAAATGAGGTGCACCGTTTTTACTTTCGGTTAACCTGCGGGCAATGGTTTTACGCATTTGCGATACTGCTTCTTCCGTAAAACTTTCTACACCAATAGCCGGAGTTGAACCCGTTGTTTTTATTGCTTTTGCAACTCCTGTACCCGGAACAAAAGACTCAATATCTTTTTTAATAATACGACCGTGGTCGCCTGACCCGCTGATTTGTGAAATATCTATTCCTTTTTCCCGTGCCAGCATTTTAGCTAAAGGGGAAGCCTTTATCCTTCCACTATTGTTGCCGGTGATTGGGGTTTCAATAATCTGTTGTTGAAGTGCAGGTGTATTATTACTATGCTGAACGGGTGCGGGTGTTTTCACTTCCGCGTTTACCACAGTGTCAGTGGTATTGGCTGTTTTGCTCTTTTCGTAAGCTAGTATTGCCTTTACATCTTCATCACCTTTACCAAGTATAGCCAGTATACCATCAACCGGAGCAGATTTGCCTGCTTCTACACCAATATGCAACAATACTCCTTCCTGAAAGGATTCAAATTCCATAGTGGCTTTGTCGGTTTCAATATCGGCAAGGAGCTCGCCGGACTTTATTTTGTCGCCAACCTTTTTATGCCATTTGGCAACCACACCTTCCGTCATGGTATCGCTCAATTTCGGCATGCGTACAATCTGAGCCGTTGCGGGCACAAGCGGAGCATTGACTGTTGGATTTGTGGTAGTCGACTGAATATTTGTATTGATCACTTTAACTTCGGCTTTCCCGTTTGTAGCGGCACTACCTCCGGCAAGCAACGCCGAAATGTCTTCACCTGCATTTCCTAATATAGCCAGTACACCGTCTACCGGAGCAGCTTTACCAGCCTGTACACCGATATGCAAAAGTACTCCATCCTGAAACGATTCGAACTCCATAGTAGCTTTATCGGTTTCAATATCGGCTAACAGTTCGCCGGATTTTACTTTGTCGCCAACCTTTTTATGCCATTTGGCAACCACTCCTTCCGTCATGGTATCGCTGAGTTTGGGCATTCGTACTATTTCAGCCATATTTTTTTATTAGATGTTAGACACAAGATGTTTGATATAAGAATTGACAGGAATTGCTGATTGAAGGTTTCTGAATTCTGACTGCTGCTGTCCGCCTCGAAACTTTGAGATAAAAGACATCGACAATCAGTTAATTATTTCACACACTAATTAGCTCATCAGCTAATACCACCTGGGCTAATTCCTTATTCTTTAATGTAAGGATAATCCTTCTGCACATAAACATCTTCATATAGTTCATGTACTTCCGGGAATGGCGATTCTTCGGCAAATTTCACCGACTCTTCCACTATACCCTTTATTTTATTTTCCATTTCTTCCACCCCGGCATCGTCTATCCACTTATTTTTTTTCAGGGTAGTTACCACTTTTTCAATAGCATCCTGTTTTTTGTACTCCTCCACTTCTTCTTTAGTACGGTAGGTTTGCGGATCGCTCATACTATGACCACGGTAGCGGTATGTTTTCATTTCAAGCAGGGTAGGGCCATCGCCTCTACGGGCACGGGCTACGGCTTCTTCCATGGCTTCGTGTACGGCTTCTACCGTCATAGCATCCACTGGTTTGGCAGGCATATCGTATGCCAGGCCAATTTTCCAAAGGTCATGTACATTAGATGTACGTTCAACCGATGTGCCCATGGCATAATGGTTATTTTCAATCACAAAAATTACCGGTAGCTTCCAGGTCATGGCCATGTTAAAGGCCTCGTGTAAAGCACCTTGACGAACAGCTCCGTCACCCATGGCGCAAACACAAACATTATCGGTGCCGAGGTATTTTTCGGCGAAAGCAATACCCGCACCCAATGGAACTTGTGCACCAACAATGCCATGCCCTCCCATAAAATTATGTTCTTTGCTGAACATGTGCATAGACCCCCCCTTACCTTTGGAACAGCCTGTTATCTTGGCATACATTTCGGCCATAATATATTTGGGGTGCATACCCAGGCCAATCGGGTGAGCATGATCGCGGTATGCAGTAATGTGTTTATCGGATTTACGGGTAGCACTTACGGTACCCGCTATGATTGCTTCCTGCCCGATATAGAGGTGGCAAAAGCCTTTGATTTTCTGTTGAACATAAAGCTGACCGGTTTTTTCTTCAAAACGACGCATCAGCAGCATCGATTCGTACCAATTCAGGTACTGTTCTTTCGTGAATTTTAATTTCTTCTCAGCTTTTTCGGCAAGTTTTCCCATGTGGATGGTATTAAATAGAGGTACAAAAGTAACAGAAAAATGCAGAAAAAACCTATGCTTTTCTAATAAATTGCAGCAAAAATTAGTCCTTCATGCGGGAGCAGGGGCGTTGTACATGTGGACTGGGTTATATCGGATAGATAGCTACTCGCTCTAAATTATTCGGTACAATCCCGCAACAATTTTGCGTTCGTGTTTATATCACAGCGTTTGCAATCTTTAAAAACATAGTTGGGTATAACAGCAATAAAATCAAAGTTTGTCAAATACTTTCAAAAGCGCAATAATAACGGCTGCAAGCCAAAGCCATCCCAAATATCCGAAGCCTAAAGGACCCCACCAGAATATAGAGGCAAAGATGCAAAGCAGCAGGGTAACCCAAAACCATTTGTCCATAGAGTCATCCTTAAGGTAAACTGCCAATGGGGGAATAAAAATAGCGAGCAACACCAGCAATACCAGCATAATATCGGCGTCGGTAGCAGTATTATTGGCAGATGGTTTGTTTTCATCTGTATATTGCCGGACAGAAGTTGTTCTTGTTAATTCTTTGCTGGTTGTGCTTTCAGTAGTCTTATCAATCCCATTAACGCTTTCCCGGTTAAGGTGTTCCGGATTGGAAACTGCCTCAGCATAGTGAATACTTCCTTTCAATTCCGCTTCCTGTTTGCTTTTTTCTTCCAATAGCACCGGAGTGATCGTTGTCATTTCCTCAGGCTTTTGACTTGGTGTAGTTATTTCCTGAGGTTTTGGTCTGTCTTTGGACTTGTTTACAGCAATGTAATAACCATTGTTGTAATGGCGTTTTACCAATTCAACAGAATTTTTGCAGGAATAAAGAAAAAGAGTTGCGAGTGCAACAAGTGCAATACGAAAAGTTTTATTCATGGGTTATAATTTCAATTGGATTCAAAAGTAGAAGAATATTTTATTCAGGGAATAACTTAGTGGAAAAAAATATCACCTTACCAGGGTAAAGTTTCCAACATAACTGTGGTTATTTTTCAGAATGTCCTTAGTCGTTATTTTATAGACATATACATCTCCCTGTAATAATTCGCCGTTACCGTTCATTTTCCCATTCCAGCCCTCATTCATATCGTTGGTTTTAAACAACTGTTTGCCCCAGCGATCGAAAATAAGCATTTCAAATTCCAGAATACCTTCTGATTTAGGATTGAAAACGTCGTTTAACCCATTATTGTCGGGGCTAAAGGCATTCGGAATAAACAGGGTGGTTTCGCCATATATTCTCACCTGTTGTGTAAGTGTATCACTACAACCGTATTGATTCATTACTATTTGTGTAATGTGGAAGGTACCGGTATCCTTATAAACATGATAGGGGCTTTGCACAATACTTGTTGAATTATCATCAAGATTCCAGTCCCACATTGTGGCGCCAGATGAAGCATCATAAAAATGAATGCCGGGTTCGTAAATGGAACTGAGGGTAGAGGAAGGTATAAAACCGGCATCCGGATGCGGATAAACAATAATCGGATAATTGAGTGTATCCTTCATCACACAACCATAGGTAGTAGTAATTTGCAGCGACACGTAATAAGAACCTGCGGAATCGTATGTGTGCACAGGGTTATGCGTGTAAGTCAAATTCCCATCGTCAAAATTCCAGAGCCAGTTTACAATTGCTCCGCCAGCTACCGTAGAATTATCCAGAAACATGGTGGTGAATTCATTACAGCCGCTGGCTTGCTGCGGAGAGAAATTAAATACAGGTAGCGGGTGCAGATAAACAGGTTTTATAAGGGTGTCAACACATCCATAGTTAGAAGCAACAACCAGGCTCACCTGAAAGGTGTCATTTTGTATAACAAACACATGACTTGGGTTTGCAACAGTAGCATTGGTGCCGTCGGAAAAAATCCAATAATAACTTGCAATACTTCCGGAGGCTACGGTACTCGTATTCGTAAAGAGTGTTGTATCACCCCAACAAACCGTATTACTGCTAAACCCGGCAACAGGCTGTTCGTATACTTGTATGGGTTTGATTAAGGTATCATAGCATCCCTGTCCGGTACTTACAATTAAACTTACCAGATAAGTGCCGGCATTGCTGTATATGTGCTGAGGGTTTTGTAAAGTGCTGGTGTCACCATCGCCAAAATTCCAGTTCCAGCCCGCAGGCGACCCCTGAGAATTATCCGTAAAACTACTACTTTGTAACTCACAACTATTTAATGCAGAAAAATTGGCTACTGGTTGTGGATGAATAATAATGGTGTCGTGTTTAGTGCTGGTACAACCTCCGTCGGAAGAAACCACATGCGTAACTACATAAGTTCCGGCACTGCCATAGGTATGGGTAGCGTTCAGGGTGTTCACCAGGGCGCTACCATCGCCAAAATCCCAGGAACTGTAAAGAATAGTACCCGAGTTAATGATACTACTGTCGTTAAAATTCAATGCGGTATATACACAGGTTTTATTAAGTGATGCAATACCAGCAATAACATCGCTGCGTACCACAACAATTTTAAAAGCCTGAGAAGTACAGGCCGAATCGGTCGACATGACTGTAAGGGAAGTGAGGTATGAACCTGCTATTGCATAAGTATGTGTAGTAACAGGGCCTGTATTACCAAAGTTACCATCACCAAAATCCCAACGCCATATTCCCGGGCTTCCGCTCGAAATATCTGTAAAAGTTGTGGCTGTACCCATGCATACGGTATCTACTGTGTACTTAGCCTGGGGTTTCAGGTTTACTGTCACCGGAAGAATGATGGTACTGTCGCAACCTTCATTGTTGGTTACGGTAAGTGAAACGTTATAAATGCCCGCTGCTGCGTAAATGTAATTGGGATTTTGTGACAAGGAATTGTTGCCATCGTTAAAATCATAAAACCAGCTTGCAATACCGGATGTATCGGTTGAAAGATCGGTGAATGAGGTGGCCGTACCTTCGCAGGTACTGGTGGCAGTAAACAGCGGTATTGGCAAATGATGTACGGTAACGGTTTTTAGCAGGGTATCGCTGCACCCGGCATTGTTGGTTACAATAAAACTGACATTATTGTTACCCCCCTGTGTGTATATATGCCCGGGATCAGAAATAGCGCTGTTACTACCATCACCAAAATCCCAATAATAATTCGTTATGCTTGTGTCATTGCTGATATTGCTAAACTGTACTGTATGTCCGGCGCAAACGGTATTGTAACTAAAATTGGCCTGTGGTTGTGGCAACACTGTTACAGGTAACATAGTGTCATGTACACAACCGAAACTATTAATTACCGTGAGGGAAACCGGAAAGGTACCTGGATTAGTATATGTATGTGCTGGATCAGCAGTAGTATCAAGAGGTGAAAGATCCCCAAAATCCCATAACCAGGAAACAGCCGTTACAGAACTATCGCCGAAGAAAGTAGGGTAAGTATGGCAGGCGGTGCTGGCGGAAAAAATAACAAAGGGATGCGGGTTAACCACAACAGGACTGTAAGCAGTATCATTACAACCAAACACATTACGGATTACAAGTTGGGCAGTGTAATTTCCGGCTGCTGCATAAGTATAATCGGGCGAATTAGGACCGCTAAGCGTGGTACCGTCGCCAAAATCCCAATTCCAGCTGGCTGCACCCAACGAATGATCTGTAAAAGTGGTAACCTCTTTGTAACATATAGTATCTACAGTAAATAAAGCATAGGGAAGTGGGTTCACCGTTGTGCTCAACTTAATGGAGTCGATACAACCAAAAGCATTTGTTGTAATAAGCGTTACATAATAAGTACTGTCTTTCGAATAAAGGTGGCTGGGGTTTTGAAGCGTATCAGGTAAACTGCCGTCACCAAAGTTCCAGACCCAGTGAATAGGTGATCCGTTACTGGTATCAGTAAATTGCGTAATAACATGCTGGCAAGGACTGGTGGAGGTAAAACCAGGCTGCGTTCTTGGAAAAATGGTAATGGTTTTGGTAATGCTGTCGGAACAACCAGTAGCACTGTAGCCGGCAACAAGGCTAATCTGATAGGTTCCGGCTACGCTGTATATATGCCTGGGAGATGAATCATTCGTACCGTCTGAAAATCCGTCGCCGAAAACCCAGTTAAAAGTGTCCGGGCTTCCGGTTGAAAGGCTAACAAAGGATACGCTGTCGTTTTTACAAGCATTGGCATAACTAAAATCGGCCACAGGGATAGGATTTACAACTACAGGCAGTGTAAGGGTGTCGTTACACCCACCACTACTGCCCAGTGCAATAAGTGTAACAGTATAAGTACCTGCAATGCTGTATGTATGTGCCGGGTGTTGATTGGTCACCGGAACCGATCCATCACCAAAGTCCCATATCCAGCCTGCAGGAGATCCGGTACTCTGATTGGTAAAGTTTGTTGCATTACCCACGCAGGCATTAGTACTGTTAAAATTAGCGACAGGAACGGAATTAATAAGAACAGGTTTTACGATTGTATCCCGACAGGAGAATACATTTGTAACGATAAGCGTTGCATTATAGATGCCGGCCGCCGGGTATGTATGAGAAGGCTGAGCCGTGATATCTGAGGGAGAACCATCGCCAAAATTCCATAACCAGGAAGTAACTCCTAAAGAACTATCGCTGAATTGTGTTGAATAACCCAGACAAGTGGCATTGGCAGAAAAATTGGCAGCAGGATTAGGACGAACAATAACTGCGTGTGAAACAGTATCTGTGCAACCGAACGAGTTAGTAACCTGCAATAATACGGTATAGGTGCCAGCCGCAGGGTAGATGTGTGTAGGTGAACTGGTAATACCTGTGGGACTTCCGTCTCCATAGTCCCAGTTCCAGGCCGCAGCAGCGGTTGACATATCGGTGAATGATGTTGCAGTATTCAGGCAAACAGTGTCGGACTTAAAAATGGCAATGGGTAAGGGATTAACAGTAACATTTACTTTTAAGGAATCTGTACAACCAAAATTGTTTTGAGTGGTGAGTGTAACCGTATAAGTACCCGAATTACCATAAGAGTGCGCAGGGTTTTGGCTACTACTGAAGGGGCTTCCGTCGCCAAAGTCCCATTGCCATTGCATTGGCGAACCCCCACTGTTTTCCACAAATATTACAGAATTGTGTAAACAAGGGCTATTCGTAGTAAACAAAGGAGTGGTGCGGGGGTAAACCGTTACAACCTGACTAATTGTATCGGCACAACCTGTTGCAGAATAACCCGCTATTAAAGAAACCGTATAATTGCCCGCAACCGAATAAGGATGTGTAACATTAGTGAGCCCGGTATTGTTTGAAAAACCGTCGCCAAATGTCCAGGTATAACTGTTAGGTGCACCACTTGCAGTACTTGCAAAAAACATAGTGTCATTTTTGCAAACATTGGCAAATGTAAAGCCCGCTATTGGTACAGGATTAACGATAATCGTTTTACTCAGGGTATCAGCACAATTTCCGATACCGCTTGCAATTAACGTTGCAGTATAAGTACCAGCCAAATATGTATGCGTAGGATTTTGCTGGGCTGACAAAGCTGAGCCATCACCAAAATCCCAGCTCCAGGCTTGTGGGTTATTGGTGCTTTGGTCGGTAAAAATGGTGTTAACCCCTTCACAGACTATAGAATTACTAAAGGCAGCCACAGGTGTTGGGTTTACAGTAAGCGCTTGTATAACAGAATGCGTACAACCATATATATTGGTGACCTGAAGGCTTACATTGTAAGTGCCAAATGAAGGGAACAGGTGGCTGGGATTGGCAAGCGTGCTGCCAATAGAACCATCGCCAAAATTCCAAGTCCAGGTTATAACGGAACCACTGCTGGTTGATGTAAATGGTGTTGTATTTCCAAAACAGGCTGTAGTACTGGTAAAGGAGGCAGTGGGTATAGAATCGGCCACAATGCTCTGTTGAACCGTATCAGCGCAACCGTAAGCAGAAGCTGCAATCAGTTCTACAATGTATGTTCCTGGCTGCGTAAAATTATGCGTAGGATTAGCTGCGGATCCGGTTGCACCATCTCCAAAATCCCACGAATAGGTGGTGGAACCCAAAGAACCATTGGTAAAGAGCAGGTTGGTTCCGGCACAAATGCTATCATCGGCTGCTGTAAATTGTGCGGCAGGAAGAGGATGAACTACCAACGTGTGTGTAACACTGTCTTTACAACCATTTAGTGCAGTAATAAGAAGTTTTATAGAATAGGTAGTATCGCTAATAACAGTCGTGTATGTTTGTGTGGCCGGGTTTTGCAAGGTACTGGTATTTCCATTCCCTAAATTCCACAGATAAACATCGCCGGCTGTTACTGTACTGGTATTATTAATTAGGCTTGTCAGAGGGGTGCAACCGCTTACAGAACTTAAAGCAAAGGCAGGTACCGGGCGAGGCGCAATGCTAATATAAATAGTGTCACTCATTACGCAACCGGCCACATTTACCAACAGGCTAACCATATTGTTGCCACTGGTTGTGAAAGTAACCGCAGTAGGTGTATATGCCGATGAGCTTCCCGGGGTGGCGCCATTAAAAGTCCAGGTGTAAGTTCCGCCAAGTGTGGAATTGTTGTCGAAATGAACTATAAGGCCGGAACAACCTGAACTGGTATCGGCATTAATATCGGCAACCGGAATAGGATTAACAATTACCGTTGCGAGGGCACGCGGGCCGGTGCAGCCATTTAGCGTAGATTGTACATAATAAGTGGCGGAGGCATTTAATACAGGAGTTATGTATGGTGAGCCGGTAAATAACAAGGTGCCACCCGTTGCGGCATCATACCAGTTATAGGTTCCGCCTGGAGCACTTACATTGATGGCCGCATTATTACCAGCACATACCATAGCGGCCTGTACTGTAGGCGCCGCAGGAATAGGATTTACAGTTACGCTAACTGGTGTACGTGATCCGGTACAGCCGGCTACGGTTGTTTGAACATAATAAGTAGTGCTGATAATCAATGGAGGAGTTGTGAAACTTGCTCCAGATGCAAGCAAAGTTCCCCCATTGGCGGCATTATACCACTGATAGGAGCCGCCAGGAGCTGTGGCAATAAGTGTAGACGAATCGCCTGCACAAATTACAGTGCCGCTGGCAGTAGGTGCCACGGGACTCGGCAGAATGCTTACTACAACTGCAGTGCGGGGGCTGGCGCAGTTCCCTATTTTGGTTTGCACATAATAAGTAGTTGCAGCAGTAAGTACAGGTGTGGTATAAGCGGATCCGGTGTATAGCAAGGTTCCGCCGGTTGCAGCATTATACCATTCATAGGTTCCTCCAGAGGCAGTAGCCGTAAGCGTGGTAGAGGTACCAGAACAAATGGTAGTATCTTTGGCAGCAGGGGCAACAGGTAAGGGTGTTACATGCACTGTAGCTAAAGCCGTATCGGGTGGGCAATAACCGGAAGCGATATAGGAAACAGTATAGGTACCTGCCGTGTTATAGGTCTGCGCCCCGGGATTAAGCACAGTTGATGTATTACCATTACCAAAATTCCAATTGTAGCTTAACTGATCGCCGGTAGTCGATCCGTTAAAAGCAATGCTATTGCCCGCACAAATGGTGGTATCGTTTGGCAAAAGCGTAGCATTGACTAAAGGATGTACCGTAATAGTAATGGTCGTATCATCATTGCCACAGGTGTTACTGGTACGAAGGCGTATACTGTGAGTGGTAATGGCATTACCTGCAGGCGTTGTGAAAATTTGATTAGGCAACGTTGCTGCACTGGAAACAAGTGTCCCATCCACATACCATTGATTGTTTAAACCGCCACCGGTGGAAGTACTGGTGGAACTTACCGTTAAGGGAGTACAACCCTCCGTAGGATTGCAGGTAAGTATGGCATGTGGAATAGTGTCTACAATAATGGTTTTATACAAGGTGTCTTTCCCGCAGGAATTACCTGATTCGAGCATGACAGTCCATACACCATGATAATAAGTTTGATTTGGTGGATTTTTTACTCCGCTCAAAACAATGCCGTTTCCAAAATTCCAGGTAAAATTATTAATTGGAGATGCTCCGGTTGTAGTATTATTAAAGGATACGTTAAGAGGAGAGCAACCTGATGCTGGTGTAACAGTAAAATTCATGTTTGGTGATGCCACTAACACAATTGGACCTATTTGAGCAATACTGCTGTTACAGCCGTTGTAAGCGTTAAGATTAATATAATAACTGCCTCCTGTAGTATAAGTGTATGTTATGGAGTCGGGCGTTGCCATATTTACAGAGGGGGAACCGTCACCAAAACTCCAGGTATAGGCATCTGCATTTTGAGATAAATTCTTTACTACAACTTTATGTGGTACACAACCAGACCATTGAGCGTAGGGTAAATCAATTTTAGCAGCAACATATCTGTTAAATACTACAGTTATAGTGTCGGAATTGGCACAACCATTTCCACCAGTGGCTGTCATAATTGCCAGGTAAGTTCCATAAGCCGTATAGGTATGGTTAATATCGGCGGTGGAAGTGGTATTGTAAATAGCGGATCCATCGCCAAAGTCCCAGGAATAACCAATGGCTCCGCTGCTAGTGTTGGAAAAAACAACAAGGTCTGTACTGGTATTATCAGCCGGAGGCAGACAAAACCTGGTGTCGCCATCACCATCATCGCCCGAAATATTTATTGTAGGTCTTACAAGAGCTGTAACGTTCGTATTGACAGTATTCGTACAGCCTGTGCCATTACTTACTGTAAGACCAACATTGTAAGTTCCGCCATTGTTATATGCATGTGTTGGACTGGTTGAAACAGCAGTTGTACCATCGCCAAAATTCCATGCGTAAGTGGTGTAGGAGCCTGTGCCCACAGAGGTATTGGTAAATAGGAGTGTAGTGCCTGCGCAAAGGTTATTACTGGTTACGGTAAATGAGGCTGAAGGAACCGGGTTAATCATCACATTCACCGTTGCCGTATCGCGGCAACCGGTGCCGGCATCAAAAGCAACCAGCATATAGGTGTAGGTGCCCAAAGCTGAAATAGTTGAAGTAGCCGGAGTGCTTAAGCCGTTAGTAGTAGAAAACAAACTTCCGTTAAGATACCACGAATATGTAGCTCCTGCTGCCCCCGTTCCTGTACTGGTATTTAAAAAATTAATGGTGTTGGGTGAAGCTCCACATATTAGGGTTTGTGAAGTGACAAAAGAACTGTTGATGTTACCGCAATCGGCCCATAACAAAACCGGACTGAAGGTCAAAAGAAAAATGCCTGTCAGTACGCACAATAAGTTTGGTTTACTGCAAAAAACATATTCCTTCTTTAAGAACATGAAGTACAAGCAGAGTTTTAGGTGATTAAGAGTTTGCTAAACCAGTAAAAATAGGAAAATTAAAGCGGAACTACTGATATTTAATTTGCACAAATTAGCCCTTGCAGGTCTTAAGCTCTGTGTTTTTCATAAAAATGGGCGGCAAAGCAATTGCATGCATACTCTCGTTCATGCCTAAATTTATAAACTACATCGTAAATAAACAAGCATTTAGCGACAAAAATTAAAATTTCGGGTTAGAAGAGAACAGGTAAAAAACCACTAAACAAAGTAACAGGCTGAAAGTAACATTTAGGCCGGCATATACTATGTCCCCACGCCTGAGTAATTCAAATGTTTCGTAGCTGAATGCAGAAAATGTACTTAAACCCCCACAAAATCCGGTCAATATTAACAAGCGGTAGCTTACGGGTATTAATTCTTTTTGCTGATAAGTCATGTAAAGCATTGCAAAAAGAGTACAGCTAATGAGGTTGGCAGCTAAAGTGGCTATGGGTAGGGAAACTAAATTCAGTTTTTGGAAAAATACAGAAATAGCGTAACGGAATAAACTCCCCGTTCCACCACCAATAAATACCCAAATCCAGTTCATGTGCGTTAAAATTAGAGGTATATTGCTCCGCCAACACTATTTCTGATGGCTCCGGTAACGCTACTCAGGCAGTTTTCCTGCTCAAGCAAGCGTAACAAACCCAGAAAAGCAAAAATAAGTGCTTCCTTAAATTCAATGGTTTTATTATCCGGCACAACAAGTTCACAGGGAGTATATGCTGCCAGCCGTTCCCTCAGGAATACATGATAAGTACCGCCACCACTCAATAACATGGTTTTTAGTTCCTGTTTATTGACCACCGCCGCAATCTGTTGTGCAACATGCTCCACAACAGTAGCCATCTTATCTTCTATAGAAATGTCACGCTGTTCAAGCAGAGGTATTAGCCATTTTTCCACCCATTCCCGACCCAGCGATTTTTTATTTTCCACTTTATAAAAGTCTATGGCATTTAATCGATCCAGTAGCAAAGCGTCTATTTTACCACTGGCTGCTATCTTCCCGTTTTTATCAAATGGGAGTTGTTTTTTGCTTGCAAGATGGTTAAACAATATGTTGGCCGGACAAATATCAAAAGCCAAACGCTTATTGTTTTTTCGGAAAGAAATATTGGCAATACCGCCTATATTCAAACAACTATCATACACTGCAAATAACAACTCGTCGCCAATGGGCACGAGCGGAGCGCCTTGCCCACCCAGGGCAATATCTCCACTCCTGAAATCGCAAATGGTTTTTATGCCCGTTAACGCAGCCAATGAAGAACCATCGCCAATCTGGCAGGTAAAATGTTGCCCTGGCTGATGAAAAACAGTATGCCCATGAGAAGCAATAAAATCAGGTTTTTCAACATTTCTTTTTTGGATAAAAGAATTCACTTCTCCAGCCATATAATGTCCAAAATCTATATGCAATTTCCAGAAATCTTCAGCGCTTAGTGAATAGGAATCCTGAAGTTGTCGTTTCCGGGAAACAGAATAGGCGATTGTTTCGGCAGCGATAATGGCATAGCGCCAGGCATTGGTCTTATATTCAAATTCGCACAAGGCAATGTCAAGCCCGTCTAAGGAAGTACCCGACATTAAACCGATTGCGATGTATTTACCGCGCCTTTTTGAAAACTGCATTATTCCTGCAAAAATAGGATACCCGCCTGTATATTTAGGTTTTTTTATTCCTAAATATCCCTTATTTTTGAGTTTCTCGAAAAAGAACCACATCACACTTTAATCAACGATAACATGTTATTTCAACTATCCGAAGAACACCTGATGATTCAGAAGGCCGCCCGCGATTTTGCACAGGACGTTTTAAAAACCGGCGTAATAGAGCGCGACGATCAGCAAAAATTTCCAACAGCAGAGGTAAAACAATTGGGTGAACTGGGTTTTCTGGGTATGATGGTTGACCCCAAATACGGAGGGGGTGGTATGGACAGTATTTCATACGTACTGGCTATGGAAGAAATATCTAAGGTAGATGCTTCCTGCTCTGTGATAATGTCGGTTAATAACTCCCTGGTATGCTGGGGGTTAGAACATTATGGCAATGAAGAACAAAAACAAAAATACCTCACCCGTTTAGCTAAAGGCGAGATTATAGGGGCATTTTGCCTGTCGGAGCCGGAAGCCGGAAGTGATGCTACCTCCCAACGTACTACTGCTATTGATATGGGCGATCACTATTTACTAAATGGTACCAAAAACTGGATTACTAATGGCAACAGTGCTTCGGTTTACCTGGTAATGGCTCAGACAAATGCCGAAGCCGGACATAAAGGAATTAATTGTTTGATTGTTGAGAAAGGAATGCCTGGATTTACTGTGGGTCCTAAAGAAAATAAAATGGGGATACGGGCTTCCGATACACATTCGCTCATGTTTGATAATGTAAAAGTACCTAAAGCCAATCGTATTGGGGAAGATGGTTTTGGATTCAAATTCGCCATGAAAACTCTTTCCGGAGGGCGCATTGGAATAGCCTCTCAGGCATTAGGTATAGCCAGCGGTGCTTACGAACTGGCGCTTGCTTACAGTAAGGAGCGCAAAGCTTTCGGGAAGACCATTTCACAGCACCAGGCTATTCAATTCAAACTGGCCGATATGGCTACCCGCATTGAAGCCGCACGTTTATTGTGTTTGAAAGCAGCCTGGCTCAAAGATAATGGGCAGAATTACGACCAGGCCGGAGCTATGGCTAAGGTTTATGCTTCCGAAACCGCTATGTGGGTGAGTACCGAAGCTGTACAAATACATGGGGGGTATGGTTATGTGAAAGAATATCACGTAGAACGCCTTATGCGTGATGCAAAAATCACACAGATTTACGAAGGCACATCGGAAGTACAGCGGATTGTAATTTCGCGTTCAGTATTGGCTTAGTTATTATTATTTCGTTTGGAAATCATGAAGTACATCACCGGGAAAAGCAGGGTGGTTAAAAGTTTCTGCATCAACTACTTGTTTCAAACATCTGTTTTTGAACCATCAAATGCAGTGAGTACATCTTCCAGTTTTATTCCACGCGAGCCTTTAATGAGTATAGTATAATCTGAAATAAACTGCTTTTTAAAGTATTCGGAAGCTTCTTTAGCATTCGTAAATGCCTGTTTTTTTTCCAGCGATGCAAATACCGGTCCCACGAGCACATAATTCAACAGATTCTTCTCTTTCAGCAAATCAATAATAGCCTGGTGTTCTTTTATGCTTTCTTCACCCAGTTCCAGCATATCGCCCAGTACCAGTAATTTTAAAGGAGCTTTCAGTGATGCAAAGTTTTCAATGGCTGCAGCCATACTCGTTGGATTAGCGTTGTAATAATCCAGTATAAGGGTATTGCTGCCCCGCTTTTCCAATTGCGAACGGTTATTGGAAGGGATATATTCCTGTAAGGCCTCATTAATAGCCTGCTCTTCAACATGAAATGTACTACCCACACAGGCCGCACATAATAAATTATAATAATTGTAAATCCCAACTAAATGCGTTTTAATGTAGGGGGCTGTTTTTAGTTCCGAAGCCGCATACCTTGTTTTCCAGGCAAACTCTACCTGCGTGGCGTTTTCGTTCACTTTACCTACTATATCGTAGTGTTTTTTTGTACCGTAAGTTATCTTATCATTGGTAAGCGCCAGATCGTGTAAAATGTCATCATCGCCATGCACAAATACTTTTCCCTTCTTTTGCATGAGGTGCCTGTATAGTTCACTTTTTCCCTTTTTAACACCTTCAATGCCACCAAACCCTTCCAGGTGAGCTTTGCCAATATTGGTTATAACGCCGTAATCAGGATCAGCCAGCCGGCATAAAAAATCAATTTCTCCCTGATGGTTGGCTCCCATTTCTATAATAGCTATTTCATGAGCCGATGTAATAGAAAGCAGGGTGAGGGGCACGCCAATGTGATTGTTAAGGTTACCTGCGGTAGCCAGAGTGTTGTATTTTTTACTCAACACAGCATTAATAAGCTCCTTGCTGGTTGTTTTCCCATTGCTGCCGGTTATGCCAATAAACGGAATATGAAGTTGCCGACGATGATAAGCAGCCAGTTCCTGTAACGCTTCCAAACTATCTTTCACCAATAGGGTTTTGCCGTCAGGTCTGTGGTATACTGCATCATCAATCACGGCATAAGCACAGCCACCGTTCAAGGCTTGTGCGGCAAAGGAATTTGCATTAAAATTACCTCCTTTTAGTGCAAAAAAAACAGAACCCGGTATGAGTTTACGGGTGTCTGTGCATATTTGTTGACGGCACTCCATGTATTTGCCGTACAAATCCGGTATATCGGTATAAGTCATTAATACGAAAATAAAAAGTCCCGGTAGGAAACACCGGGACTTCAATAATTTTTATTAACAATTTCTTAATGCATTCCGGTAGGACTACCCACGCGAGTCATTGCACAACGAAAACCTATCCAGGCCATTGACTGACGCTGATCGAGAAATCTTCTGGTTCCGGGGTTCATCCAATAAGCACGATCTCTCCAGGAACCGCCTTTTACTACGTGCGCCACATCATTTACCAGCGAGTTTTTTGCGTATTCATACATGATTTTTCCTGCACGATCCGTATAAGCCTGCTCACCTTCAGGATAGTATATTGAAGAGTTCACATCACCATCCACATACCCAATATAATCTGCAGTTTTATAGTTACGACGCTCATCCAGATTATCGGAAGGTACACTTACGCTTACATCCCTCCACATGACACGTCCGGGTATAGAAACAAGAATACTGTCTTCTACCTCTGCTTCCTGCGATTCGGTATTGCTACCATGCGCACCCGGTGTAGCCACTTTGTGCTTAAACTTTTGGTATACAGGGCCATCCAGGTTGGTCAGGATGGTTCCATCGGTAGAGTCCCGCTGTTGCGTTTGGAAAATATTACCACGGAAAGGACGGAACTCATCAGCATCTTCTGAGGTAAGAGGGCGATAAACATCCATTACCCATTCCGATACATTACCCGCCATGTGATACAGACCATAGTCGTTAGGCCAGAATGAATATACAGGAGCGGTTACATCGGCATTATCATTCAACCAGCCGGCAGTACCCATATAGTCACCATTACCGCGAACAAAGTTAGCCATCATCTGACCAATATAGGTTTCTTCCTGATTACGCACCCAGTGGCCGTTCCAAGGGTAAATACGACGGTCGGTAATACGTTCGCCAATAGTGTTCCCAATCAATCCGTATGCGGCAAATTCCCATTCGGCTTCTGTTGGTAGGCGGTATTTAGGCAAGAATATACCATCCTCCATACGAACATCGCGCTCCGGATTTTGCTCATCATAGGAAGGTAATTTTTGTTTTAACTGACCCTGCCATTTTCCGGCCAGGTATGTTTCAGTGCTGAAATAATCCTGATCTGAAGGATTAGGGGTATGCTCCGTTAATCCTTCACGAATAAGAATGAATTCATTTACACGGTCTGTACGCCAGGAACAGAAATCATTGGCCTGCAACCAGTTTATGCCTACAACCGGATAGTCGCGGTAAGCCGGATGGCGAAGGTAATAATCTACATAGGGTTCATTATAAGCCAGTTTTTCACGCCATACAAGTGTATCGGGCAAGGCTTTGGTATATACTTCAGGATAGGTAGGGCCAAAAACCCGGTTAGTCCAGTAAAGGTATTCCAGGTAAGAGAAATTGGTTACCTCCGTTTCATCCATATAAAAGGAAGAAACAGTAACACGACGCGGAACGTTGTTCCAGTCGTAAGTAACATCCTGTTCGGCACGACCCATAGTAAAGGTACCGCCTTCTACTAACACCAGGCCAGGGCCTGTTTCCTGCTCTTCATACGGAACTTTCTCAAATCCGCCATTCTGCGGATCGTTATACGCCCAGCCGGTTACCGAAGAACGCTCGCTGTGGCAGGAAGACATCAATACCGACCCAACAATTGCTGTAGCCAGTATGACATGCGATGATTTCACTTTATTAATCATGGTTTTAGATGTTCAAAGTAACGTTATAACGCAGAATAGTTTACAAAGTTACATTTTTTTAGAAAGAAGGGCAGCTAACCGTTCTGAATTTCTTCTTTTTAGGACGACACTCGAACTGTAACTGGAAGGAAATTTCGTGTGAACCGGCAGTGGCATTAGCTAATTTTGAGACAGTTACGTCATAACTGTAACCACATTTCATATTTCCTGCCTGATAGCCGAGTAATACAATAAAGGCATCCTGGTTACGATACCATAATCCACCCACAATAGCCCCTTTTACAAAATACACCCCGAGGTTGAGTTGTTGGAAGTCCTGTTGTTTTTGATAGAGAATATTAGGAGAGATATAGGTTTCATTACCTTTTGCAAGCGGAATCATAGCTCCGGCATGGCCGGTGATTTTCATGGGCAATTTGCTGCTGGTCAGAAAGCCCTCATCAGGTTGATTGAGGTGATGAGCAGCAAAACCGAAGAAATAACGCTTGCTGAAACCCAATATACCACCTGAAATATCAACGCGACTGACACGCTGCACCGGATAAGCGGGCGGTACTTCCTGAGTATTCCATACAAATCCTCTTCGACGGTCGATCATATCACCAAAAGTAAGTTTACTCCAATCAAGGCTTTTTTGATGGTAAGTTCCCTGCAAAGCAAATTTCAAGGTAAACTCACGTGTTACATGGAGCTGATAAGAATACATCAGGCTGGCCTGGGTGGTGGTAAGTGTTCCGTCGCCGGCTTTATCAGAAGTAACTAATAAACCTAAACCTCCCGACAATCCGTCAAAATGCTGATCGTAAGAAGCGCTGTATGTAATAAAGGTTTTGTTCAATGCGGGCCATTGATTTCTGTAATTTAAGCAAATACGTGGGCAACGTGCCGTACCTGCAAAAGCAGGATTCAGGTACAGAGGGTTGGCATAAAACTGAGTAAACTCCGGGTCTTGAGCAAATAAATCACTTCCGTAGCCGATGCTTAAAGCAAGGGTGAGGAATAAAACCAGTTTTTTTTTCATAATGGATAAGGTTTACCGAAAGTATGAAAGACAAATATAAAATAAAATATTAAATTTCAAAAAAAGTACATCCTGGATGTAGGAATGCTACCGATTGGAAATATGTATTAAGTCCATTTTGCTTTCAGTCGATTGGCCTGTTTAACCATCGGCATTTACCAATGTAATACTTGAAGCAGTTTTAGACTGTTTCTCGTTAATATTGCTATTATTGAGCTTTTCAGAATAATCAACTTGTGGCATGGGCAGAAAATTAAAAAGCAGGGCAACTATCGGGTCGGTGTATTTTTTTGGGAGGCTTACAGGTGAAAAGAAATTGTGTAGAAATTTCATGCGAACCAGCTGTGGCGTTAGCCAGTTTATTAACAGTAACATCATAGCTGTATCCAAAGCGCAGCATTCCGGTTTGATAACCCAGTAGTAGTATAAACGAATCCTGATTTCTGTACCACAACCCACCGGTTACAGCTCCATGCATTACATAAAAACCCAAATTTAATTGCTGAAAATTACCTTGTTGCTGAAAAAGGACATTAGGAGATATTTTAGTGTCGCTGTGTTTTCCACCCACGGGAAGCATAGCGCCGGCATGAGCGGTTATTTTCATGGGCAATTTACTCCCACCTTCATAAATAAAGGCCTCATCGGGCTGATTAAGATGGTGAGCAGCCAAACCGAAGAAATAACGCTTACTGTAACCTAAGATACCGGCAGAGAAATCTACTGCTTGTGTCTTCTGAACCGGATAAACTTTAGGCTGTTCGTGTGTATTCCACACAAAACCACGTTTAGGGTCAATCATATCCCCAAAGGTCAGTTTACTCCAATCCACCGTTTTTTGGTGGTATGTGCCCTGAAGCCCGAAACTAACCGAAAACTCGCGGGTGGGATGAATAGAATAGGAATACATTAAGCTGGCATCGGTAGTATTCAAAGTACCATTACCAGCCTTATCTGCAAGCACCAGAGCGCCTATTCCTCCTGAAACAGCACGAACATAACGGTCGTAAGAAGCCGCATAAGTAATATAGGTTTTATTAAGCCCCGGCCACTGGTTGCGGTAATTTAAACTGACACGCGGACATATATTTGAACCTGCAAATGCCGGGTTCAGATACAGCGGGTTAGCATAAAATTGAGTAAATTCGGCATCCTGCGCCTGCAACTCTCCTGTAAAAAGCAAATACAGGAATAGGGTAAATAATCCAATAATGTTATTTTTCATGAATAGCATAACTAAGCAAGCAAGGGTAGGATAAAAAAAATGGAGTAAAAACACTAATTCGAGCAATAAACATATATTTCCGACGTTATGCACAAAGCTGATAACGTTTTACATATTTTTTATATTTTTAAAGCCTATGCCCCAGCACTACGCTAACACTTATTAAAGAATGCACATGAGAAAAATAACAATGATTAGTTTGTTTGCATCTGCCTTTTTGTTCAACACAACGGGGGCTCAAACAACAAAAGCCATACAGGAGGGTGCAGGTTATCAGGCAATAAAATGGAATCCGGTTAAGTCCATTACAATAGGCGAAAAACAGATGAAAATACTTTCATTTGAAGGAGCCATGTACCCACGTGATTTTAAGGACTTGCCCTATTTTATTGTACGGCAGGAAGAACCGGAATCCCAACAATTAAATCCGGTTATAGAAGCAAAGCAGGTTGCTACGCTAACAGTGGAAGAAAAGAAAGTGCTAACAGACAATAATTATAAGCTGGCAGAAAACTTTATTGTGGAAAAGTATGTAGGGCGTATGCAGAAAAAGAACTATGCTACTGCTCACATTTCACCAATCCGCTTAAATAAGCAAAGTGGCGAATATGAAAAATTGCTGCAATATGAACTGAAATGGGAGGGCGTTTCAGAAAAAAGTCAGTCAACGCCAGCTTCCTTTGTTCATACTTACGCCAATACCTCTGTATTGGGCAATGGTACCTGGTATAAATTAGCTATACCGGCAAACGGCATCTATAAAATAGATAAAGCTCTGCTGACCAAACTCGGGATTGATGTGACCGCTTTAAATACAGCTAAAATCCGTATGTTTGGTAATGGAGCCCGCATTCTTCCTGAGAAAAACTCAGGCTTCCGTTATGATGACCTGAATGAAATAGCAATTGAGGTGGTTGGCGGTAATGATGGGGTATTTGATAATAATGACTATATTCTTTTTTATGGTGTTGGCGCTCATCAGTGGGATTATTCGGCTGCATCAACAGCGCTTAAATTCAATCGGGTAAAAAATTATTACAGCGATTCGGCCTATTATTTTATTACGGTAGACAACGGACTGGGTAAGCGTATTCAAAGTCAAACCTCAAGCTTGCAAACACCCAATTATACTGTAACCACATTCGACGATTATGCCCACCATGAAATTGATGGGAGCAACCTCATAAAGTCCGGAAGAGAAATGTATGGAGAGTATTTTGACATTGCTACCAGTTACTCCTTCAATTTTCCTTTTTCTTCTGTAGTTACTGGCGATACGATCAGACTGAAGACCAGTATTGCGGGTCGTAATACCCTTACTACTGCCAGCTTTAAGGTCAGTTATCCTGGCGGTTTCTATACCATAAGTTGCCCGCAAACAGGCAGTAGTTATACCGATGATATTGCTAAAGAGGCTGCCGGAATAGTGAAATTCCTTAGTAATGGCTCCGGGAATGTAACCGTTACGGTTGATAAAGTAACCACCGCGGCCACAGGCTGGTTAAATTATATTTCGGTGAATGCCAGGCGGCAATTGAGCCTGAATGGTTCACAACAAATGGGCTTTCGGGATAGCAGAGCAGTTGGAACGGGAAGAATTGCATCTTATCAAATTACATCTTCTGTAGTTCCAAGGGTTTGGGATGTAAGCGATCCTTTCAATGTACACGAACAGCAGTTAAATTATTCGTCGGGTATTGCCGATTTTACGCTGCAAAACGATACATTGAAGGAGTTTGTGGCTTTTACTAACGCAACTTCTATACCTGTTCCGGTAGCTATTGGTAAGTTGGCCAGTCAAAATCTACACGCTATGCAACCCGTAGATTATATCATTGTTACACACCCGATGTTCAAACAACAGGCACAAAAACTGGCCGCTTTACACAGCACCTACGATACCCTCTCCTCTGTTATTGTTACCCCCGATGAGATTTATAATGAGTTCTCATCCGGCGCACAGGATATAGTGGCTATACGCGACTTTGCCCGCATGTTATATTCAAGAGCAGGAACAAACAACACTCCCCGCTATTTATTGCTTTTCGGCGATGGTTCTTATGATAACCTCCATCGCTATTCTTCCATAAATACCAACCGTATCCCTACTTATCAGAATTATCCTTCCATTTCTTTTATGGCTTCATATACCAGCGACGATTTCTTTGGATTTATGGACGATGATGAAGGAGATTTTACCAATTCCGATCTGGTGGATATTGGGGTTGGGCGTATTCCGGCCGATAATGTATCGGATGCCGAAGGAACGGTGAATAAAATTATTAACTACTACAAGAAAGACCCCGGATTTAATCCTTCAACTATAAATACGTGTGCAGGCACCAATGAGAGTCCGCTCGGCGAGTGGCGTAACTGGATTTGTTTTGTAGCAGACGATGCTAACCTGAGCTGGGAAACCACTTTTCTGAACGGAAGTGAATCTTATGCCAATTATGCCACCGCAGCAGATAAAACCTATAATATTGATAAAATATACTGCGATGCTTATAAACAACAAACCACGCCGGGCGGAGAAAGGTATCCGGATGTGAACGATGCTATTAATAAACGACTGGAGAAGGGTGCACTGATTTTGAACTATTCGGGGCATGGAGGCGAGCTGGGCTGGGCGCACGAAGCAATTATTGATGTAGGTCAGATACTTAACTGGAAGAATATACACAACCTACCTATGTTTTTAACAGCTACCTGCGAGTTTAGTCGTTATGATGACCCTGCCCGCACTTCAGCCGGAGAATACGTGCTTATGAACGCTGAGGGTGGTGGTATAGGACTGCTCACTACTACGCGAATTGCTTATGCTTCCGATGCCGATGCATTGTGTCCCAAGTTTTTTTCCAATGCCCTGGTGCCTATGAGTAATGGTAAAATGCCAGCAATGGGAGATATTACAAGGCAAACAAAATTTTTATCAGGCCCGGGTTACCGGCATTTTACCCTTTTAGGCGATCCGGCAGTTAGGCTGGCTTATCCGCAAAAAAAGGTTTTTACCACAGAGATTAATCAACATACCGTTACGCAGGGCTTGAATGATACTATTTCAGCACTTGGAAAAGTGACAATAAAAGGATTTGTGGGTGATGCCAATGGAAACAAGCTCAGTACCTATAATGGCGCAGTTTATCCAACCGTATTCGACAAATCGGTAAAGTACACTACTCTGGGCAATGACCTTGGACCGGCTGGGGTGTTGAATTTCTATCTTCAGAAAAATGTATTGTATAAAGGAAAAGCTTCTGTAACAAATGGCGACTTCGAGTTTAGTTTTATTGTACCTAAGGATATTTCGTATCAATACGGTTTAGGGCGTATAAGTTATTACGTACAAAATGGAGAAACAGACGGAGCAGGCTATTACGATAAACTGATAATAGGCGGCTCTGACGCGAATGCAAAGCCTGATAATAAAGGACCTGAGGTGAAGCTGTTTATGAATGACAATAAATTTGTGTACGGAGGTACCACCAATGAAAACCCGAAACTATATGCAGAGTTGTTCGATTCCAGTGGAATAAATACAGTGGGTAATGGCATTGGACACGATCTGGTGGCTATATTGGATGCCAATACCAGCAAGCCTGTAGTGTTGAATGAATATTATCAGGCCGACCTGAATAGCTTTCAGTCGGGGAAAATCGTTTACCCCTATTCCAACCTGTCGGAAGGCACACATACACTTAGCCTGAAGGTGTGGGATGTTCAAAATAATTCATCATCTAACCAAACCGAATTTGTGGTTGCGCCGGCTGCTGACCTCGCTTTACGGCATGTGCTCAATTATCCTAATCCGTTCACAAGCAATACTAAATTTTTTGTGGAACATAACCAGTGCTGTAGTAGTCTTAATCTCGAAATACAAATATTTACCATTAGCGGAAAAGTGGTTAAAACCATTAACCGCCCCGTGCTTAATGAGGGTTTCCGTACCGAAGGAATTGAATGGGATGGAAAAGATGATTTCGGGGATAAAATTGGCCGGGGTGTTTATGTTTACAGGGTGTTACTTAAAGACGCAAATGGGAAGCACGCCGAAAAGTATGAAAAACTGGTTATTTTAAATTAAAAACTTAAATTCGTAACCCCGAAGATTCCGGCACTTGGAACGGACGGCAGAAAGGTTAAACGGAAAACAGGGCAAGAAAGAATTATTGCCGGATTTTAAAGGGAAAACAGAAACATGAAGACGAAACAAATCACCATCTTATCGATCCTGTGTGTACTGTCTGTGATTATAAGTAATCTGCAGGCACAAAGTACACTCACTACCAGTCAGCTTAACGGAAGCCGTATCAATACGATTACCACAGCGGTTCCATTTCTGCTTATTGCACCCGATTCGCGTGCAGGTGGTATGGGCGAGTGTGGCGTGGCCACCAGTCCTGATGTAAATTCCATGCACTGGAATGCAGCCAAATATGCTTTTGCAGATAAGAAAATCGGATTGGGCGTGTCCTATACGCCTTGGTTGCGACAACTGGTACCGGATATTAACCTCGCTTATCTGGCCGGATATAGTAAACTGGATAAAAACTCTGTCGTGGCCGGTTCCTTGCGTTATTTCTCATTAGGAAGTATAACCTTTACGGATATTGTGGGTAATACCATAGGAAATTACCGACCCAATGAGTTTGCACTGGATGCTGCTTACTCCCGAAAACTGAGCGAAAAATTTTCGGCTGCTATGGCGGTTAGGTTTATACACTCAAACCTTACCAGTGGTGTGGTGCTTAGCAATGGTACAGCTACCCGTGCGGGTAATACCGGGGCAGTAGATATTTCAGCCTTTTATCATGACAATAAAATAGAACTATCGGGTAAGAAAGCAGACTTGAATTTCGGACTGAACATATCCAATGTAGGTGCGAAAATTTCTTATACCAATAATGCTTCAGCCAGAAGTAAAGATTTTATTCCCATTAATCTGAAGTTGGGAAGCGCTTTGAAAATTGACCTCGATGAATTCAATACCTTTGCGATAACAGCAGATGTGAATAAACTGCTGGTACCTACGCCACCAATATATGCGCTTAAGGCCGATGGAAGTATTAAATACGATGCTAATGGAAACCCGGAAATAGCTCAGGGAAAAGATCCCCGCAGGAGTATAACGTCTGGGATTTTTGGTTCTTTTAATGATGCTCCGGGTGGATTTAAAGAAGAAGCTAAAGAAATTATCTATCAGGTGGGCATGGAGTATTGGTATGATAAACAATTTGCGGTTAGAGCGGGGTATTTTCATGAAGACAGAACCAAGGGTAACCGGCAGTTCTTTACTTTAGGAGCCGGGGTACGCTATAATGTGTTCGGGTTGGATTTTGCTTATCTGATTCCCACACAACAACGTAATCCGCTCCAAAATACGCTTCGCTTTAGCCTTACCTTTGATTTTGACGCCTTTAATAAGCAAAATAAGGAAGGAGCTAAAGAGTAGTTTTGGCATTATCTTTGAATTAACCCTCCAAAAAAACCAAGCCATGAAAAAAGTAATTCAAGTTCTCGCTTTTTCCCTCGTATTGTTAAGTGCTGCTGCACAGGCTCAGGCACAATCAAAACAGGAAGACCCTAAAAAAAAGACTGATACACCAAAATCCGGTGCCACTAACAGGGCCATCAGTAATCAGGGTCTGCCATCTAAAGGAACAAAAAATAATGGCAAAAAAACCACTTCTACTCCTGAATCGAAACCGGTAGAACAAGCTAAAAAGGAGGAAAAACCTTCCGGCAACTAAAGAAACACACCTTTATTGTATTAAGCCTCTGTAACGGGGCTTTTTTTATGACCACTTAACAGAAAAAGCCAACCACTTAAGCATAATTTTCCGACCACTTATAAAGTAATACCGTTTGCATTAATGTAATGGTCCAATTCCGTTTCACTACATTGCACCATAACATTAATAGCAACGGCATTTACCACTGTAAATATTTTATTTGGATTGGACCAAATAAAATATAACAT
>JACCDG011704925.1_pt1 | contig 34655 bp, 27 predicted proteins | sample 7442471 | NCBI WGS metagenome assembly JACCDG01 (sample SAMN15323444, study PRJNA562643) | freshwater metagenome | isolation source: river surface water | place: USA:Blue River Watershed | collected 2017-08-17 | reverse complement strand
CTGCCAATGAACCAATTGCGACAGCACCAGCACCTTGCGCGGTCTGACCAGCCTGAGATCCCAGAGCAATACAACGCTGTCCTTGGTTGCTGAGACCTGCTACATTTCCAATAGCCAGTGAACGAGCACCCTGGTTGGTTTCACCAGCACGGTTACCAATGGCAGTGGCCAGGAGGCCCTGGAATGCAAAACCAGCATTGTAGCCAATAGCAGTAGCCACAGCCTGTTGTGATGAATAGCCTGCCTGGGCACCCACAGCAGTGGCCTGGTTCATCTGGAATTGATTACCCGCGTTTGCACCCACAGCAACAGCATAGAAGTTCTGGGCATTATTACCAGCTGAATCACCAATTGCTACGCTATCAGGACCCTGGTCTTGCTGCCCAGCACCAGCACCAATTGCAACGGAGAATTCGGCTTGCAAGGAAGCACCGGCATCTACACCAACTGCAACAGAAAAAGAGGACTGATTGTCAATACCAGCACCAGTGCCGATAGCGACAGCAAAGGCACCCTGGTTACTTTCACCAGCCTGGGATCCCAACACAACCTCAGTACCGCTGACCTGATAGGCTGAACCATTCCAGAACAAATAGTCACCATAAGTTGTGCCATCTGGTAGAGTAGAACCAGGTCCAGTAGGACCAGTTGCACCTTCAGCACCAGTAGCACCAGTTTCACCAGTTGCACCAGTGTTAGAAGCAGTGCCAGCAGGACCAGTGGCACCAGTAGCACCTGTTGGACCATCAATGCCATCCAAGTTCACATTGTAAACAGCAGCAGAGCCAAATGAACCAGATCCAATGTTTGTAATATTGTTCACGGTAATGGAACCGGAACCAGAAGTGTAGGCACTCACAGTTCCCTCAAAACTAGCAGTTGCATCACTTGAGTTCACAACAACAACTGAATTTCCAACAATATAGGCCAGACCTGTTGCCACGGTCAAGGAGACTGAACCCCCCTGAGTAGGTGTAATTGTTGCAGAAGCGGATTGGGTATTGTAACGATCACCAGCAGCTCCTGTTGCACCGGTAACACCAGTAAATCCGGGGCCTGTAGGACCTGTTTCGCCGGCTGCACCAGTAGCACCCGTGACACCGGTTGCACCTGCACCTGTTGCACCAGTGGCACCTGCAGAACCAGCAGGTCCAGTAGGACCAGTACCACCTGCACCACCAGAGCAGGTTCCAGCTGCACCACAATAGCGCGCTAGATAGTCGCGAATATCGTCCAAGTTACTCATGGTGTTTATAAATAGGTCTAACAAAAAAAGTAATCTTTAGACCTATACACTGATGTTTTCAAATTAAATAACATTAAATATCATCCACATTTACTTCGTCATCATCCGCTGGTGCTTCAGAATAGTCAAAGATGTCTCCCTCATCACCGTCAGGTCCATCCGTGCCCAATGCAACAAACCAGGAAGGAATCTTACCCTCCTTTTCTAGCTTGGCCGCCTGTTGGCGCGTCAGAACTCCCAACAGATCATACTTGTCTGTCTTCTCAACCAGCTTACCATCAGCACCCACTGCATTGGACTTTGTCTCAAAGTCACGACCCGAAATGATGACAATGTCATCAGTTACAATGGGTGTGGATCCGCGTTTGCAAAGAAGGGACCGAATGCGCGCAATGCCCTCACGCTTATTGTCCAGAATGATACGCACATGACCTGCACCGAGATGCTTCAGAACACGGGCATACATGATATCCTCCATGTCGCCTGACATTGCATCCGCAACCATACGCGCATTCTTCTCCTTGCGCTGTGCACCAGTAATACGACCCTTGCCCATTTTTGAAAGAACTTTAGAAAGGAAATACGGAAAGGAACTGAAAGAATGGAAAGCAACTACACGCAAAAAGAGGGCTCAACAACTTTTGGCATCGTCAATTTTTCACGCAGGCTTTTCACTCGGGAAGAGGGGCAGCTGTGCGGAGTCCCTCAAAGTTTGCAGTCTCTCGCCAAGTTGTGTCATTGGCGCTGTTTGTATGACTGTTATCACTTTCCTCGCTTCCTACAGTGTCCTCACCATCCTCCTCGCTTCCTACAGCCTCCTCTCCATCCTGCTCACCGTCATCTGTCTCCTCGGCATCATCATCGCTTCCTACAGTCTCGTCTCCATCCTCCTCGCTTCCTACAGTCTCCTCACCATCCTCTTCATCCTTCTTCGCCTCATACTCCATCTGTACACGAATATCCAGTCGCTTTGAGGATCCAATCCAGAATGCCACACTTCCAATAGCAAGGCAAACGATGCCAATGCATGAATGTAGGAACTGTGGACTAATCATAATGGATGCCATGTGATAAGTGAACAGACTGGTCATATAGAAACATGCAAATACTGCAGTCAGAGTTAGAGCAGACAGTGGAAGCATCAGAATGCTCAGAGCTGCTCGCACAGTCTTGGAAACAGGGATTGACCAAAGAATGGGAAGCATAGCTACACCCAGCCATCCTCCGTATCCCAGTGTCCAGAATGTCAGCTTCTCAAATGTGACTGGAGCTGCAGGAGCAGCCAGAGCTGCAGAACAAGGGCAAGTATTCTCATTAAGGAAAGAATAGGCAGGCATTTTGAAAGGATTGTATGTGTTTGCGAACGGACTATATACCACCCCCTTATGGTTGGTTGACAGTCGTCATTTTTTGGACCTTCCTCAAAAAAATCATGTTGGATTCCGTTACAAAGTTGATTCTTTAAGTGCGCCCAGGAATCCCGGAGCAAAAGTCGCTAGCACTCACAGATCATGGACCTCCCTCCTCTCCCTTCCGCCATGTCCACTGCAATCCCTGTGGCAAAACCCACACTTCCTACACGAAAACGCGCAAAGTCCTTTGATTCCGCGCGACCTTCCTTGAAAGATGCCTCCCTGGAGCCCGTGTTGCCTCTGGCCAAACGACGGGAGCGCGAGGAACCCCTTTTGAAAGAGAATCCGAACCGGTTTGTACTCTTTCCCATTCAACACGAGGATATATGGAACATGTATAAAAAGGCCGAGGCATCCTTTTGGACCGCAGAAGAGGTGGATCTATCCAAAGATACCAAGGACTGGCAGGCACTTACCGACAAGGAGCGGCATTTCATCTCCCATGTTCTCGCCTTCTTTGCGGCTAGTGATGGCATTGTAAATGAAAACCTGGCTATGAATTTCAGCAATCAGGTGCAGTGGCCCGAGGCTCGATGTTTCTATGGGTTTCAAATTACCATCGAAAACATACATTCGGAAATGTATTCATTGTTGATTGATACGTATATTAAAGACCCCCTGGAAAAGGACAAACTCTTCAAGGCCATTGAGACAGTTCCTTGTGTCAAGAAAAAGGCGGACTGGGCAATTACCTGGATGCAATCCGAGGAGGCCGATTTCGCCTCACGGCTCATGGCCTTCGCTTGTGTAGAGGGTATCTTCTTCAGCGGTTCTTTCTGCGCCATTTACTGGATCAAAGAGCGCGGAGTCATGCCTGGTCTCACAACCTCCAACGAGTTTATCTCGCGTGACGAGGGAATGCATACCGACTTTGCATGCCTCCTATATTCTAAACTCCTACATAAACTCTCCAAAACCAAGGCGCATAAAATGGTGCGTGAGGCCGTACGAATTGAGAAGGAGTTTATTACGGATGCCCTGCCCTGCGCCCTGATCGGCATGAATGCCAAACTTATGGGGCAATACATTGAATTCGTGGCGGATCGTTTGCTCGTGCAGCTCGGCTATCCCAAACTCTGGAATGTAGCCTGTCCGTTCCCATTTATGGAACGAATCGCTCTGGAGGGCAAGACCAACTTCTTTGAGAAGAGGGTGGCCGAATACAGTAAGGTGGGTGTTGGGAAGTCCAGGGAAGCTATGACCTTCGCAACCGATGCGGATTTCTAGGAAAGCAATGTTTCTTCGGCCACAAAAACATGCCGTTAGTTACTGTGGGAGTTCTGCGAAACAATCTATGGTCCCTCCGATTTACGGAGAATGTCCACATACTTTTTCCAACAGCAGATGCCATTCAATGGAATCTCCTGAAAACAGAATATGCGGCATTTGATTCAACCGGCATATTTCATGTGGGTCTCCTAACGGTGGAAAAAGGTCCCGAACCGAACGAATGGATACTGCGCTTTCCTGGTGTATTCCTGCATTCCAACAAATGGTTGGTATGTGAAAATGGACTGTCCCAGGAAATACTTCTTCAGTGCGATCAGATGCGGGATCTTTTGGAGTTTACAATTCATATGCGAAAGTATGGACAATTGGTGGATAATTAATAGACGATTTCTATGCTGCCTTCGGCATCTGTAGGTTCCTCAAAATACTTAGAATATACTGCATACGCAATTTCAGGCACGGGCTTTTGACGCAACGCGTTCCAAGGCCGACCATCTTTAACATGCCAAAGAATTCGCATAGGATATGCGAGCTCTTTGGCTAGTGCAGCATAGGCAGCTCGGTTTTTGACCGAGGAATGTGTAGCATCCACGATTACGGATTGTGTTGCATACATTGCTGCTTTTACAGCTTTCATCGTGGCCGCGGCCGTCTTCGTCACATCCTGTTCCACATGGGTATATCCTGCGGCAGCGAATCGGCGGGCGGCAGTGCTCTTACCAGATCCTGGATTTCCAACACAAATCACTAGCTCCCTGCGCGTTGATGGGGATGGAGGTAGCGGTGTAGGTAGCGCAGCATGTGGGAGATCGCATGGGCGGATGAAGGTGGCCCCAATTGCCTGGGCAAACCGGTAGTCGCTATCGGCCCACTGGTATGCCGGATTCGGATCCTCGGCACCCACAGCATCCCCGCACATTTCCACAACACCTACATCCACCTGCAACCATCCTAGCTCCTTGAGAAGAACATCATAGAGACCGCGACCAGGTTTGCGATACAGAGTATCTTTCTGTTTTGTGGTTGCCGTAGCCACGAGACAAGCCGGTCGCCACCCATTGGCGGCTTCTAGAGCAGCAAGAATGGATTGGATCTTTGCGGGAGCTTGCGAACCTTCATGGGTCCACATGGCCTGATTTGTTACCAGGGCCACCACTGCCTCCTTTGACTTTTCGGCCAGGAATTGTGGGAAATTAGGGTGCATCCACATCCAATCGGTGGGGGCATCGGCCCATTTACGGCCTGATTTGGAGACGATTAAGGTGCCATCTACATCCAAAAGGAAAATCCTTTTTGTTGTAGGGAGTTCTTGAGTGGAAGGAAAGTATGCAAACATTTTGAAAGGAATAAAGGAAAGAACTGGCTACACACATTCTGCAGTGAACACAACATTTCTTCAATTTTTCACGGATTCATAGAAACACACCAGGTCGTATACGCACTAGGGTTTTCCAATCCACTAAAAATTAGTGGATTGGAAAACCCTAGCTATAGTATTAGACATTGAAATGTCTAATACGCAATTCATATACTTCATGAGGAATGTAGCGCCAATTCTTTTCGTACATTTCCTTGTGAAAAGTGAGTTGGCGTGGATGTTCAGGGTCATCCAATGTGAAATAATAGACACTATCATAACTTCCTACATGCATATTGATGTGCTTGGGTTCCACTCCATCCTTTTCACGAGTCCATTTGAAATAATAGGCCTTGTGTTCATCGGAACAATAGAAATGAAAGCATACATCAGTAAGTGTAGAATGTTTTTTTGCAAGATAGGAAAACAGGGATAGCCATCGGTGAATTTGGTCATTGCTCATATGATCCATAATTTTATGGGTGTCGCAATGGGTGTCCATGAACTCGGAGAGTGTATACATATTCTTGTCAGTCGCCTGCCCAAAAAAAGCGGCATGTCTCCACCGCCGAACAACTTCTTCAGGCACCTCTGACAGGTCAATGGAATAGTCCTCGGGTTTCCCTGGAGCAACTGTGGCAAAAAGAGGTTGTGACCAGGTTCCCATTTTTTAATGCCTATTTACAGAATGGCATAATTTAGATCACTGAAGATTCCTTGGGTTTACGAGGAGCTCTGGGCTTTTTTGTTGGGATTGTGGGGGTTTCGGGTGTCGTGGTAGTTTCGGTGGTTGTGTGTTTAGCAGGGATTTCCTCGGCTTCCAACATAGTCTCAGGCTCCTTTTTCTTGCGAGGAGCTCTGGGCTTTTTTGTTGGGATTGTGGGGGTTTCGGTTGTGGCTAAAGTAGATCCCGCAGAATCCCCCACTTCCAACACACCTCCCTTCACATCCTTCTTTCGTGGAGCTTTTGCTTTGGTAGGTTTGGTGGGCTTTGGAGGTGCTGTTACTTGTTCAAGATCTGCTGCAATCTCGTCGGTTGTATGCATGGGTTGGGACACGCATAGGGATACGCATGGCGATTGAAGTGCCGGTGTTGGGGGCGGAACGGTGGGAATTTGCAGCTCTGGTAGTTCAGGTGTTGCTGCCTCCTCTACGGGTGTAGGAGCATCCACAAGACCTGCATAGAATTCCACGACCTTCGGATCCGCCATAATCCGTGCCGGATTGAAATTATGGACATATAGACTCTCCAAATCTCGCACACGGCTCAGAGCCACATAGGCCTGTCCGCATTCAAAGGTGGAGGATCCAATGTCTACCAGGGCACAATCCAGTGTAGCCCCTTGGCTCTTGTGAATTGTAACCGCATAGGCCACTCGCAGAGGAATCTGGCTCCGTTTGAGAATGGCACAATCATTGGACACCCACTCATTGTGCACCATGGCCACAGGATCGCCGTGCAGGAACTGGACAACCGGAACTCCATCGCCTTCCCGAAATCCCACAACGACTCCACGGGATCCATTGACTAGTCCCTTCTCTAGATCCATGTTGTATACCAGCATCACCTGGCAACCCTCACAGAGTTCCAGATGAGGCACATACGATGAATCGGCATCCATGCGCTGTACGAGTTTTGCCAGATAGTCCCCTGTAGGCACTTCTACAGTCGGATCCTCCTTGGGCTCCACCACGGTTTTGGCATCAAATGTATGCAACGCCTTGCCAAGTGCGGCCAGGTTAGCATCGTTGATAGAATCCACATCGGCATTTCGTGAGAACAAGAGCGTGGGCCGAATTCGCTGCTCCTTCCAGTTCAATCCCTGACGAGATTTGATCGTGGCAATAGACTGGGGTGAAAGGGTGCCTACACGCGCCTCATTGAGTAGTGTCTGGAATGCTGCATCCGTCTGGCGCTCAATGCGGGTCAGCACTACCGGCTGAAGATTAGCGGCCTTCCAGGCCGGTGCATCAAAGGCAAACTTGCCGAGGGCACTTACTTCTTTGTTCACCGGCGGTAGTTGGAAGAAGTCCCCGCATACAATGAGTTGCAGGCCACCCCAGGGAACAGTGCCACCGCGCACCCGCTTCCCCACTTGACTCAGTTTCTCAAAGAGATCAGGGCTCATCATACTGATCTCATCAATCACCAGAATATGGGCGCGCTTCCATCGGCGCTTAGCATACGGGGATTTCAGGATATCCGTGGCCAGCTGTTCCGCTGTGCCACGACCGAGTCCAATGCCCGCCCAGGAATGTAGGGTCTTTGCCTTATTGCCCAACAAGAGCGCAGCGCATCCCGTCATTGCAGTAACATCGCAGACTTTCCCAGCACGCTGGGCCCACTGCACAATGGCCGTAACAAGCGTGGATTTGCCACTGCCCGCAGGGCCGGTAAGGAAGATATTTTCACCACGCTGGACAGCCTCTAGGGCCGCCTGCTGATCGGAATTCAAACGGACATGCATTATGCGCGAAAGGAGAATGTGGTTAGTGCCTTTCCTAATCGTTGCACTTCGTCAACTTTTGAGAAAGTTGAATCTATCATAGACCATTGTAAGTTTCTCAATCTTAAATCTAACATGATTACTCGTATTTTCCACATTGTTTCCGAAAACCATGTTGTATGGGCTAGCATTAGATCTCATGTGGATTTATTGTCTATACAAACAGAATGTACAATGCACAATGTCCTGAAAAACTATGATCTGATTGAAGACATACGGTTGCGTACCGAATTTGTTGAAAATGAACTTCGGAAGGTACTGCCAAATACTGTGGAATCCGTAACCATTGAAAAAGCAATTAGTTTAACTGAATATTTACTCAATAATGGAAGGCAAATGACGTAGGACACCCAGGAAATCCGAAGTTCCCCACATTGCCTCTAGATCCTCCTTTTTTGCGTGGCGAATTGCTGCACATAGTTCGGCAAATGTAACGCTATGATGTTGTGCACCAAGGCCCACTTTTGCCTCATGTTTGAGACGAAATTTAGTAGCACGAAATGGGGCGGACTCTAGAACCCGTGGATTCGTGAATGCCGAGACGGCGACAGCTGTTACAGGGGTCTCTAGGGCATGTGCAACGGTGGTTGTTGTATCTAGTGCGTGATCCAGTTCAGCCATACGGGCACTCATATCTGCTAGAGCGGCTTCTAGGGATGTGTAGGTCATTTCGGTTTCCTCACTACCATCTTCGCTAGCAGAATCATACTCGGAGTCATACTCCGAATCATACTCGGATTCATATTCAGATTCAGTTTGGGACATTTTGCTGTGTAATGTTCGGCAACTGCAAAAAATCCCGCGTCATCTTTTGGTCACCTAAAATCCTACATTTCCCTCCCCATGCCCTCTTCAAACTTCATCTTGTATGGACAAGCCGGATAATTCATTGGAATTGTGTAAAACAGCGCCTTTTCCATCTCATCCTCAGTTGCAAAAGGACCCTGCACAACCTCATCCAGGCAAACAAAGTAAGTTCCATCAGGTGTCGGATGGCTTCCACGATAGTTCATCATGGCCTGTGACTCAATGTGCTCGCGCCGGCTTTTCATATCCTCATAGGTCTCTGGATCATGCGCCTTGAGCCAATTCATGCGGCTCTCTGGATTCTCCATATCAGTGGGCCAGGCGATAGCATTGAATGCGCGCAGGTAATTTCTCTGAGGCCGCCCCGCTTCATAGGCATCATATTCCTTCCGCTCCTCGTCCGTAAACTTCTCCACACGAATGTAACAATCATTGTGAGCCTGTAGGATTGCATTCATGGCACGACTTACAGATACAGTATAGTCATAGCGTTTCTGAGTAAAGCACATAATGCTGTCTTCCGAGTCCTTGGAGTTGAACCGGCAATCGTTGAGATTCTTCGGGATTACCGCGTATTCCTGAGGATTCCCGATCCAGGCAAAGTTGCCCAGCTTTACAATGGCTTCCTTGGTGGCAGGATTCCAGGTAAAGGCAATCGGAACAGATGTTAGGAATTTTGGCACATTGTTCTCAATGCTACCAGCTCCAACGCAACCACTGTAAGTTTCAATGCCGTCCAGCGATTTGTAGCATTCAATAGAATACACAGTGGTGTGATTGGGCTCCTCACGATCGTAAGGAGCAGGGAAAGAACCGATGGGGAGCAGGGAAGGAATGGACATTTTGGTAGGAATTTTGGGTGCGATTGGTGATATCTTGGAATTTGGGGAGTGAACGGTCAACTTTTGGATGCAAAAATAATTCTAACACCATTATATACTATGTTCAAGCAAAGAGGAGGTGACATAGAATCAGAACCAGTTGTTGTATATGGTATTTGGGATAGAGTGTATAACTTTGATGAAGTATTAAATTATAATTGGTTACACTTAAACTTTCCAGACATGGGCATATATTATTCAAGTGTGTATGATGCAGGCTTTGGTTCACCAATATACGGTTATACTTTGAATCTTGATAAAACTACAGGTGTTCTTTCTAGCATATCAGATGATAATAAACGAAAAGTTGCTAAGCTTCATTCTATTCTTTTACAACACCATCAACGTCATAGAAGTCAAATGCTACCTGAATTTGGATATTATCCGGCAATTGATGATATTAATGGGGATCATGATAAACGGTATAACCCAGATAATGACATTGTAATTAGTGTTATGAGTGCAGCAAATGCTCAAAATGAAGATCCAGTAAATGTTTCTGGAGGATATCGCAAAACGAATCGCAAAACAAAAAGAAACAATCGTGCAAAAGTTAATAAGCGCAAAACACGAAAATAAAACGCAAAAACTTACCTTGTTTTTAACTCACCTTATGTTTTTACTTACCTGTGTAATCCCTGCACTCCCTATATACTCACTTACCACTTCCATCCCTCCTGCACACTCAGCTCAGTGATGCGCTTTGCCGCGTAGCTGTCGGCAGGCACCTTGCTCTTCCAGCTCTCCAGGGTCGCCTTTACGGCATCCCAATGCTTGGTGAGCGCGGCCTCATAGGCGGCCTTGGGCTTCACGAGTCCCTTGCTCCAGATATGGGCCGTCTCCTTCTCCACAGCTGCATCATCCACACTATAAACCGTCTCGCCAATCACTACAAAGTTGCGGTTGCAAGTATCATTTGCACCTGCAACCTTACGAAATGCCAGGGCAATCAACAGATTCTGGGTCTTGCTATCCTCCGCCAGCATCGCTTGGTCCCAGATGCCCATATCGGCCTTCTCACAGTCAATGACTGTGACCTCCTTCTCCAGCTTCGTGGTTACCACCTTGGTGGGGAAGGTAGTGTAGTCCCCCACAAGGTTATCGGCCACGATGTAGGAGTCCTCCACACGCACATTGGCTTGAGGGAGGCCCAGGGATCGCTTAAGTGCCTCGGTCTTCATAACCGCCTCGGCCTCCGCGGGCTTAACCGGTCCCTTGATCACTACCTGCTTCTTGGTGTCTGCTGTAGCAAACCAGGCGCGTGCCTTGGCGCGGCCGGTGATTGGCTGGATCTGCACGACATTCGTGTAGGAAGCGGGGGGAGCAGTTGCGGGTACATAGGAGGGCCCAGCGGCCTCCTTGGCAGCCTTGCTGGCCTCTTTAGCTTTTGCCTTATCCGCAGCTTTGGTGGCCTTAGCGGCCTCCAAGGTAGCAGCCTTGGCTGCCTTGGCCTCCTCCTTGGCCTTCAGCTTCTCGGCCTCCTTAGCTGCCTTGGCCTCTGCCTTCTTGGCGGCCTTCTCAGCAGCCTTGGTGGCCTTAGCGGCCTCCTTAGCTGCGGCCTTCGCTGCAGCCTTCGCAGTGTCACTGGCTGCCAGAATATGGCGCACGCGCTGCTCCTTGCCATTCAGATACAGTGCCTTGGCCTCCTCAGCAAACCGATCACCCTCAGGAAACAGGGCCGGTGCCAGCTGCATGGTCTCAAAGAAGTGGGCGTAGCCACGGCCCATGGCTGCACCCTTGGCAGTGTGCTTATCATAGGCCCAATCCGGCACCTCACGAGTGATCAGCCAGGCTGTAGGGATCTCAACAGCTGCTGCAGGCTCAGGGACGCCAACAGCAGGCCAAGAGCCACGCAGAATCTCTAGATGCAGAGCCAGAACCTCATTGTTCAGCTCCTTGTAGACCCCCATGGTCTCCTTGGAGAAGACTGCAGCCAGACCCTTCTTGTCGCCATCGCGGTGCAGAATCAGTGCCTCTGCGCCCTTGCGCAGCTCGGTAGTTGGGGCAGCACCAGGATTCCCAACATGCTCCACGGCTACGCGATTAAACCAGGCAGCCGCACGAGTCTTGGGCATTCCGCACAGCACCTGCATCCATGGCACGAGGGACTCCCATGTAGAGGTCTTGGCGGCCAGCAGCTTCACGGCAAAGTCCAGGCTCCCAACATCCTCCAGCGCATGCTGCATCAGTCGCTTCTTAAGAGCATTGGGATAGCCCTTGAACTCACCGCTTGCAACAGCAATCTGGGAACCCCAGTACACTGATTCGGTGAAATCACCGCGACGCACATACTTCTGCAGGCAGGAATACACATCGGCCATCTGGTGGCCATGGGAAGTCTTCATACGCAGGAAAGCCATCTTAGATATGTTGGAAAGGAAGGAATAGAAATACAGAAAGGAAAGGAAACTCTGAAAGGAAGGATTGGTGCGGGCACGCATTAGGGACCATGGGCCAAAAGGTGTGTCAATTTTTTCCACTAAATTTTTGAATGCGGCTAATGCCCCCCTCTCACTTTGCTAACTAGCCAGGATACGGGGGTCTGCCAGTTAGCAATCCAGTACCAGCTACCATCTCCCATCGTTTCGCCGCTTAATGCAGGGCGTGCAGCCCAGTACCAGTGTGTAGGAATCGTGAGTGCATTGCCAGGCCGTAATCGGATTTCAATAAACTTTACCTCGGAAATCCAGGGGACTTGATCGGCTGTCAAAGACCATGGATCGCGTCCCACGAGAGACACTTTGGCGGGCACTGCACCTTCATGGGCCAACCAGATTTGGAGAGGTGCACCATCGGTGGCTTGGAGGAGTGTGGCAGCTGCGGTTGTGTGTTGAACTAACCGAATGCCACCAGGTCCCAACACATGCACCCCTGCTGCTGTAAGATGTGCAGGAATCCAGGACCACCGACGAAAGTTTCCGTCCTCCCACAACGAAATTGGCGGTTGCGTCAATTGCGTAATTTCGTGTAGGGATTCGGGTGTGGGTGCGGGTTGGCCGGGGGGTGCCGCGATCCATTCATTCCAACGCGTTTTGAATAAGGCTCCGTTCTTGCGTACCTGGATGGGCCAGGGTTTGCTGGCCGTGGCCTTGCGTGTCCAGGCACCCTGCCATGCCGGATCCACATTCCGAATCACAAGGGGCAATTGTTCAGCAAGAAGCGCGGACCAATCAATTGTGGGTTTCCAGTCCTTTTGAAGAATTTGAAACTCATGTGCGGCGCCTTTGTAGGCAACCAACAAAAACACCAGAATAAGCAGCACTACCAACACTGCCTCAAGCATCCTCTTGCTTTTGCGCAAGGTTGTGGAATTGCAAAACTATCGCATGCATGGTTAGTGAATCTTCTTTGCGGCCTTCATTGCCTCACCGAGTTTGGTGTTGGGATTTTTGGCCTTCATTTCCTTGTAAACACGCATGACCTTCTGGAGCCAAGCGGATCTTCCACCAGTCTGGGCCTTGCGAGTGCTCTTGCGTGAGCTCTTGCGCATATTTTTGCGGCTGTTCTTGCGCATATTCTTACGAGTTGCCATTCTATGCCTTGGTATGCGAAAATTCTAACAGCTTCCAAGTCGGCAATTGCGCCAGAGTCCATGCACGAATCGGCCTTGCATAATTTCCTTGATTTCAGAGGGAGATAAGGGATGTGCCTGCATTTCCAACACATCTCCTTGCGCCCCTAATTTCTCTACGCGCTTTTCCCCGCGACCATTGCGTATAATGACTGTATTACGGCGTCCCTGACCATTTTTCCAAGTCTGGCTGACATTCATGTAGGATTGATGGATTACTGGCGTTGAAAAAGACCGGATGGTTTTCCGCGTCTTTTTCGTTTTTGTGTTGGGTTTTCGTGTGGGCATTGTTCTATTTATACAAAGGAAATGGTAGTGACGGGAGGCTGAATATCGTCCACAAATGTGCCAGGGGGAACCTCTCCTAGACTGAAGCTATGCACGGTAGAGTCGTGGACGACTGCGGTGAGCTTGGTAGTGGCGGCCTTGAAGCGGGCCACAACCTCGTCAAAGGGCGCTGCCAGGGTGAATTCCTCCACATGGCTGAAGATCTGGTGGCGCAGCACGGCTTCACCCGCAGCATTCTTGTAAATGTAGCTATTGTAACCACCATAGTGGCCAAAGTAGATGCGGGTCCCCGTGAAATACACATAATTGCGCCAGAAACTGATGGTGGGTAGACGAGGACCCATCAGGCCCAGATTACTCTTCAAGCTAACACAGAAGCACCAGTCCTCAATGTAAGCATCACCATAGTCCTTCTCACGCCAGCGCATGTGAAAGTCCATGGACTGGATGCGGCAGGCCGAGGCCGGCATATCACGGCCACGAATCTTTAGGACAGCCGTGGAAGGAATGGGTGCACCAGTGCCCTTAGCAGCCAGACGGGAAGAGCGGGAAAGAACAACGGACATCTTGGGAAAGGATTACACAAGGAAAGGAAAGGAATGAAAGGCAGGAAAGAAAGGGGCACGACAACTTCTCAAACGCCGGCGACATATTTCAATTTTTTCCACCTCATCCCTGGATCATCCTACAAGTTGCAAAATCCCCACATGTACTCTCCAAATAGCTTGGTAAAAAGATAGGCAATAAATGAGAGGTGTGTAAGTTGGTACAAAAAAGAGACCCAATGTTGGTAAAGGATATACAATTTGTCCGGATGGTAAAAGCAACATGGGATGTAACCAGAGCCATATATAATAGGGAGAATATTGCCAAATCGTTCCAAGTAATCCCATATAAGAACCCGAATACATATAAAATAATGCATATTGAATGTACATTGAAAATGAATAATAGGGAGTGGTAAAGAGAAGCAATAATAGAGCCATTACCCAATTGGAAAACCGAGGAGAAAACAAAATGGAATAAAAATATGGCAATTGCCTGACAGGTCTTGCAATCGCAAAAGGTTGTTTACATACATCACAAATTCCTTCGGGTCTCACACGAATCCATGATAGTAGACAAGATTCATGAATGTATTGTATGGAGCCGCGGCAGGCACATACATTTGTGAGAAATGGTGGTGTTGCGTCAAGACAGATGCGGCATTCCGGATCCTCCATACTTATTGAGAAAGGAAGAAAAATGACTGGGTGATCAACTATTGTTATGTAAGTAAGAATGTCCTTATCTCTATTTTCGCCAGTGTGGTTTAGAATTCGTTCGCAGCAACCACGAATTGTGTATCTTGCACGATCTGTGGATCATGCAGTCCATCTTCAGAAATACCAGCCATTTGATCTAATTGGATTGCCTTCATTGACAAAATATGCTGAGTTGAAGAAAAAAGATATTCATTGGCCGACATTATGTGCTGTTGGAAATCTGTGGATGCCCTGGAATTCTCTGGATATAATTCAGCATACGGACTGTGCCAAACTAGTTTTGGGATCTGTTTTAATACAGTTTGATGCCAAGAAACGAGGTGTTATATCACATGAGATGGTGGAACTATCCCGAACATAAACAAAACTAATGCTGTATGAGTAGGAACGAACATTGCCTCATGATGTGGTTATGTTGGCTTTTTTTATCATGTTTACATACAGCCTTGGCCGGATTCAATATTCAATCTAATATTGGATCCTTTGAGGTAGAGGCGGATGAAATTGGGGGAACTTTTGTGATGCCTGTAACTTCAAACACCTGTTTACAAATTACAGTAAGTGGAACATGCAATGGATTTGGTCCGGTAGGTGATACAGGAGATAAGCTTTTGCCCTATCTGCAAAATGCAGCATCTGTGTTTCAACAAGGTGGTTTCATTGAGACGAATGGAAATATGTGCCAACTAAGCGCAACTGTTGGAAGTGATGAATATTTATTAGGAGCTCAAAATACAATTACAGTCTTTTCAAATGGCATATTAGTGTTTCGTGTAGTGGATTATATTGGAGGATATTACGACAATGATGGGGAGTTTGATGTTTTTGTGCAGGGATGCGAGGCCACTCTTTCAACAAGGCAATCGCCAAGTCCTGCGATCTCTGGAACTCCTTCATCCTCTTCGGCTCCAACACAAAGTCCTGCGGTCTCTGGAACTCCTTCATCCTCTTCGGCTCCAACACAAAGTCCTGCGGTCTCTGGAACTCCTTCATCCTCCTCAGCTCCAACACAAAGTCCCGCAACCTCCTCGGTTCCAACACAAAGTCCTGCAACCTCTGGAACTCCTTCATCCTCCTCGGCCCCAACACAAAGTCCTGCAACCTCTGGAACTCCGTTATCCTCCTCGGTTCCAACACAAAGTCCTGCGATCTCTGGAACTCCTTCATCCTCCTCGGTTCCAACACAAAGTCCTGCAACCTCCTCGGTTCCAACACAAAGTCCTGCAACCTCCTCGGTTCCAACACAAAGTCCTGCAACCTCTGGAACTCCGTTATCCTCCTCGGTTCCAACACAAAGTCCTGCGACCTCACCGGATCCTTTTTTAATATGGTTGATGAAAGATCCCCAACTGCAACTGAATGCCCCCGTAAAACAATGTGGGCAAGGTGAGTATGCAATTGGGATAGAATGTATCGCGTGTCCAAATAATCCGATTTTATCTACGATTCTAATTCCAATTGCCTACTATTTGGCAGGTTTCACATTACTTGGAATAACTACAATTCTAATTACTATTCCTATAATGCGTAAATATGGTGGAACTGTGCGCGGTGGTGCCTATCGTTCCCTTCAATTTCTTATTGCAGCCTGGACACTCATGCAAATTGTAGTACAAGTAAGTGAACCGCTTCAACATGCACTCGGACTTCCCACCATCATAAGAAGTTTTTTCTCCATGTTGGCAATCCTGAATTTCCGAATTCCCTCTGCTCCTGCAGGTTGTACTCAGGCACCTCCCTTTACCCTGGAAATTGCCCTTTTTGCAACAATTCTTCTTCTGTCATTTAGTGTTCTTGTAGCTCACCGAATTACAGGGACCATCTGGTTGCGTATTCGGAATGGGGCAATAACTCTTCTTTTTATGGCATATGGTCCGATTGCAAATCAGGTGTTTGGAGCAATGGCCTGCATTCAAAACACTACGGGTGAGCTTATGACAAAAAGCAACCCCTATGTGTTGTGTAGGGAGGAGGGACATCAAGCTGCGTTTTGGCTGGCCCTTTTTACGGCCATTCTATATCTCGGCATTTTCCCAATTGTAATCTGGTTACGGGCCATTTTCTCGGCACGATCCCTGGCGCCGGTGCAGAATCCTCTTCTTCTATTGCCACATCGCCCACTCTGTGCGCGTATTAATGCAGACGAACGATTTCTCCGTGATCCCATGATTTCCAACATATCCAACGGCGAGTATCAGATTGCGCAAAGCAGTATAAAGGTATTTGATCTATTGATGTTGGGAATGTTGGGAGCCGTGGGTGAGTTGGCTACCAAGGGGTCTGCAGTCTATACTACGCTATCCTGTAGCATTATGGCTGGATTGTTGGGAGTATTGTTGGTATTTCGGCCATATCGTAAAGACACATGGTTTTTGTATCCATCTCGTATTCTTATTATTCTAACAGCTACAACTGTGGCTGTTGGAACTTGTTTGCCAAACGCCTTTCAAACGGCGGGAATTTCACAGTTAATTACCGTGGAGTTGGTAACAGCATTTGCTGTTCTGGGTATTGCATATTGTGTTTCATTAATTGGGGGAGCAAAGCGCGAGGAATTCATTCATAAAGAGCGGCAACAAATGGTCCAAGAATTACAGAGTATTTTGGTGGGAAACCCTCAATTCCAACAGTTGCGCCTTATAGAACAATACTTTCATGCGCGAAATGTATATGATTTGGAGCCATTCCAACAATATTTTACAAAGCAAATGATGTATGCGACAAAAACACCCCTGCGATCCGTATTCAATATGAAAAATCCGATTATTCTGATGGAAGGGGAAGGACAAGGACAAGGACAAAGCCTGAAACAACCCCAAGGATTGGAAATGTACAGATCAAGATCTTTTGGCGAAGTACGCGTGCAATTTGCACCAGCCCAGACTCGTGGTGGAGGTGCGGTTGCATGGAAGGATTCTTCCCGGTGGAAGATGTAGGAAGAACCTGATCCCGCTCTTCCTGTGCAAAAGAGCAAAGGAATAAATGTAATTTTGCATAAATTAGGGTCTGCGCATCCATGGTGAAGTGGTATCATTCTTCCCTTCCAAGGAAGCAGCGCGGGTTCGATTCCCGCTGGATGCATTCAACATTAAGTTAGGAGGGAGGGGTCAAAGGGGAAAGCCGCCAAATGGGCAAAAGCCCATTTGGTGGCCTGACCCCGCGGCAGCTACGCTGCCACGGGGAACCGTAGGTTCCCCTGAAGCAGCGCGGGTTCGATTCCCGCTGGATGCATATTCCCGCTCATCAACAAAGAATGCCATGTATTCTGTGTTGTATATAAACCTTTTCCATTTCTATTTGAATAACTATCGCAAGAATGCCCCTGGTTGCCATAGCCCCTACATCTGGTCTCGGTAATCAACTCTTCATGGTTGCGGCAATGTTGGGATATGCTGAACGCCATGGACATACCCCCGTATTTTGGGAGGAACCGTGTAAGTCATGGGAACACAAGGGCTCACAATTTCGTATCAAGGCAATGTTTCCGCATATCCGAGTTCTAACAGATGCCGAGAGAGCGCAGCCCTGGACAATTGTCCGTGAACATCCTCAGCGTGTATTTACCTATGAACCCCTTCCTGCACTGCACGGAAATGTCAAACTAGAGGGATACTTTCAGTCGGATTTCTACGGTCCGTCCATGTTCCCAACACCTCCCTCCCCCCCCTCCTTAACGGCTGCGCTCATACCGCACAACTGGGTAAATACCTTCTTTTTGCATGTTCGCCGCGGGGATTTTTTACATCCAGCGAATGCCCATCATGCCGTGGATTTGACGGCCTATTGGCGCCAGTGTTTGGCCGCCATGGATCCCACCTGGACCTGTTTCGTAGTTTCGGATGATATGGAGTGGTGTCAGCGGGAGCTTGTAGGGGTTGTGGAGCGTGTGGGCTGGAAGGGCGAGTGGCTCTGGTGTCCTGCAGAATGTTCGGATGTGGAGACTTTTTTCTGGATGCGCGCCTGTGGTAAGGGGGGCATATGTGCCAATTCCACATTTTCCTGGTGGGCAGCATGGTATATTCAGCGCCGTGTTGGAAATGCTGCTAAACTCTATATGCCTCGGACATGGCTAACGAATTCCACGCTCCCTACATCTCACCTCTATCCCTCCTGGGCTAAACAAATATGAGCGGGCATATGTAAAAAGGCAATGCGATTCTTGTTCTTTGTTGGAATTGTTGGAGTTTCTGGGTTTGCTGGCGGCTTTGCAGAAGATACCGAAGAACCCTATGAATATGTTGCTGAGTTGGATCCACAACATGTAAGCCGTGTGTTGGCGGCCCGCAATGTAACGGAAGCCCGGAAATTAGGAGGCGTATTTGGGCTCTGTGCTATGGATGTCCACATTCCCAACACAGGTGCCCTAGTCTGCGATCCGCCGGATAGACTTCCCCAAATTTGTACATTGGTCTGCAAAAAAGGGTATTACAGTGCTGGACAACACAGGGATATTGCATGTGCGGATGCCATGTGTGAGGGACAATGTGTAGTGCAAAAATACGAATGTAAAGGGGCAGAAATCAAGTTTGCAACACGGCCCTGTGAATATATGCGATATACAACATGTGAAGAAACTGCTTCCAGTATGTGTATAGAAACTGTGAATGATTTGTGCACATACAGTTACTATGAAGATGTATCACGACCTTGTTGCAATATTACACAGGTGGCACCACCCGAGGGATGTTGGACTAGTGGATGTACAGGATCCTGTGAATCCGGCGGGGGAGTCTTTCATTATTTCAGTTCAGGATGTGGGGATATATGTCCTCCTTGGCGGGATCCCGAAACACCTCAATTTGCCTGTGCACCCTGTACTCCACCCACATCCTATCCTCCCAATACGGTTATTGACAGTAATGCAGATGGAGTGGACCCACCATCCCAAATTACTGTGAGTTGTGCAACAGGTTATTGGGGAACTCCTGTGCAATCCTATTGTATGACAACGGATGGTTCCTTTTATCCGCCCGTAACCGAGATTCGGTGTGAGGCATGTTCAGCACCTCCTGTACTAGAGGGAGATCGCTTTGCAACACGGCAGGTGGATGAAGGTTCCGTGGAATTTTACTGTCTGCCTGGATTTATGGGAGAGACGACTTTTAGTTCTTGCAACAAGGAAACGGGTATGTGGTCTTTTGTGGAGCCACCGTATTGTGATGTGGCACCAACACTGTCCATTACTCCCTCGGCAACTCCTGTTGTAAGTCTGGAGGGTTTGGAGAGTTTGGAGAATATTGCTGTTGAAGATCCGAGTGCAACCCCGACACATACCTCAACTCCTACAGTTACCGCAACCCCAACACCAAGTGCCTCCAAATCCCCGCGACCTCCGAAAGTCAAGGGATCTCGTGCTCCAACCCAGCCACCGAAGCTGCGGCCGAGAATTTAAGGCCCCTGTATCCAAAGATCCCCGTAAGGTTTGAGTTTTCCTAGCGATGTGCCCTCACTGAGTGTATATCCCAGGGGCAGAATGTAGGAAATCCAGGCAGGCAGAGTGGCCCAGGTTACAGCCTGTGTGCCACCCCAACATCCGCCGCCGGTGGGCGGAGGCAAAATGCGCTGAAATGTCGGGGAATCCCATGCGGATGCCGGATCCGCCCGTGGTCTTGCCGAGCATGTTGTAGCAAATGTATTCGGTGGTGGTGCTCGGTCAATGGCGTACACTGTTTGACCTGTTTGGCAGCCCTGGCCTTCCCACAAAGTTGGATAAATGCGATACAAGTTTGTGGACATTGCGGATATCTACGAAAAAAGAGAGAATTGATTATTGGGCTTACGCGGCAGCCACATTAGTCAGCATCAAACTCTTCGCGTTCTGTGTTGGGAATGTTGGATGTAAGAGCCTCCTTAAATGTCCAGAGTCTGTGGAGAACCTGGGCACACTGATCATAGTCATCCGATTCCTGTTCATACAACTCATTACAGCATTCAATGTATTCTAGAATGAGTTCATTTAGGATTGGTTTTGCATACGAGAAATCCCTGTAAAATGTTTCGGGATCATAGCGATTTTGGACAATTGCTGTAACAAGATCGGTAATTTCTTTACCACTCATATTGGAAATGGAGCGGCATTCGGTAAGATGGATAAAGGACATGATTGAATAGATTGCAAGAAAGGAAGGAAACTGGAACTGGAACTGGCACAAGTTCCAGAATGGTTCGGGAAAGTGTTCATTTTTTTTCGCGTCTACGATACAGTTTTTGATGTTCATCTGCGCAGTCAAAGTCACAGAAGTTGGTAAATGCATCCTCTTCAGTTGGGTCAAACATTTGTTTGCAATGCAGACAACGAACTACTTTTGGCAGAGGAGGTGGCAATACAATAAGAATTGTCTGTTTCTTAGGATTGGCCTGTTGGGGCTGTTGGGACTGCTGGGGCTGTTGGGACTGCTGGGGCTGTTGGGACTGCTGGGGCTGCATAAGAACAGATGCATATGTTTTGGCACTGGTAGACATACTGGAGAAACTATTAAAGAATGAAACTAAGAAACTACGAAAGAATGAAAGGAACTAAGAGACTACGAAACCTGGAACCGACTTCTCGGCACATTCTGGGAAATGCGTAATCAATTTTTTTATTTCGTAGGATTTGCACAGACCAGCGGTCCGTTTTTGGCGTCAGGATGGTAGCGATCTAGTTTGGTGGAATTGAAAAAGATACGACCTGAGCGATTCCATGCAGCATCATCATCAGCTTCGCGACATCCGGCACGCCCTGTCACGCTTAGAACCCTTGCAGGCTGTGCGTAGGCCAGATCTGCCGGTTGATTCGGCAGCACATTGGTCTGATCGGCAACGAGTTGAGTGGGCTGTGGTTGATACCGCAATTCCTTACACTTGGTTAGACGCTCATTGAGGCGCCGTAAATCAGCTTCACGATCTACTTCGGCGGCCCAAACACTGTAGGGAGCACCGAGACCTGCAGCACCACCAGGAGGAACGGGAGCGGGTAACTTAGATGCTTCGGGTCGCATAAATTCCACGGGACCCTGCAGGGCCGCCGGAATTGGCAAGGGCTTGTCGCCCTCTAGAACCCCTGCAGGCAAACTATCTGCAGGAGATTCTGTGTAATACTGTCGGCACACCTGAACTGCCTGACGAGGATCAAGGACTTGTGGGGTTTGGGGTGTATTCGGGTCCGGTAAAATGGATTTTACAACTCGTGTTGGATCCCAGGTTCCGGAACTAATGCAATAGGGTGGGAAAGCATCCGCAAAAGTTTTGAGATTCGTAGCAAACTGCTGATCCAGGGAGGACATTCTATTCATATACCATAAAATGCAAAAAATTGAAGTGGTTCTCCTCAAAGTATGTTTGCACTGTCCCGCAATTCCTACATATTCCTCCTCCTCCCATGCCTCCCTCCTTTCTGTGTCCCAATTGCCACCTTTCGTTCCAGGCTCCCTGGTGCAAACAAGGAAAGTCCTGTCATTTCTGTACAAAATATCTTCCTATGCGCGACACATATGAAGATATTCTAAAAGATACCTGCCAATCGTATTTGTGGTCCGGTTGGACTGATCTAGAAGCCTACTATTCCCAACATATCGCCTATATCTTTGGCTGGTGCGCTCATTGGCACATCCGCCGATCTGCGGAAGTGGAAAAGATAGAGCGGGAATTGTTAGAACAGCGGAACTGGACACGGGAGTATTGGCATTAGGCATTACCAATGCCCGTGGTGGAAGATCCACCAACGGTAACAGATGTACTGACACCAGTTGTCTTCCATGTCTGGAGTGACTTAACATCCTTAAGTTTATTTTTCGTACCCTCTTTAATTCGCAACATAAAAGAGTCCCATTTCCCTAAATACACTCCACGAAGTGCAAGTGTCGGAGTTTGGATATCTGTATCAAAGGATGTAGGCACCGGATCAGTTGTTGAAAGCGAGGGAATGCGTGCAACCCAGGTATTATAGGATGTATTATATTCATTGATCAAAGCCTTAATCATTGCAGTTGTTTGATCTCCTGTAGTACGAATAATGGAACTGAGTGTATCACCTGTTTGTAAAGTTAACGGATTTGATTTCAAGCTTCCAGTAGATGTAATATATTTCTCACAAAGAGTCACAGCAGCTTGCATATCCGATGTAAATTCAGTGGATCGCAGATATTTTCGGACTGGCAAATAAGTATCCACATAATATGCTTTCATGTAATCTACCGCAGCAGATGCTGTATTTCCAGTATAACTAACAGTAGGTGAAAGAGTTGTTGTTGAATACAGAGAATCTTGTGCAAATCCTCCATATGAGTTCATATACTCATACAATTCCTGAACGGTCACAGTGCTCGGTAAAATTCCAGAGGTCAACGGAGATGTGTAGGGATATGTGATCTTCATGGCATCTGACAAGGAGTTATACAATGTATCATATTCCCCAATAAATGTCTCCAACTGGGATTTCAAAAAGGTTCGTAAGGTGTTGAAGAGTCCAGTATCACCGTTATAGGTTGAACAATTTCCAGCGAGAGCATTTATGTCGGTGGAGCTTGGCAAGGATGAAGTTGTTGGGATAGCAAGTGTTTGCATCGTTTCTAAATCTGTGCTACCATTGTTAGGAATACTGGGTGAAGTAGAGGGAAGTGTTGGGAGCACAGCATATTGTTGAATCATAGAATTGCCCTGAAACTGTACATATCTATTATATAACTTGCCATATGCTGTTAGAGTATCTATTTGATTTTGTCGCAAAATCGTGAATAAATTTACAATTTGTTGTGCATATTTGGAAGTGTAAGGAGCCACATCTGATGCGGAGGAAAGTGCTTGAATTTCCATCTCATCCGTGGAACTGCTGGGCGCTAAAGAAGGTGCTAAAGCTGACGATGAAACAGCAGCATACATAGGTGCATAGGCTGGATTTGTTGAAAAATCACTAGGAATGCATTGAGAAAGGGATGCATACATATCCCGATATGTAGAAAGATTTGCGAGTGCTGGTCGCCTCACTACTGCCGCAATGTTATCTAGTGCTGTTTTGTATTTTTGATATAGTTGCATAATAAGTCCATATTCCGATGAAAAAGTAGGGGTTTTGAATACTCCACTATACATAATGTTTTTTATATTAGTCACATTGCCACTGCTCATATCTAATCTATAATAAACATATGTTGGATATGGTTCAGATAATAATATATATCTCTGACCCGAAGGATTGGATGCAATTTGAGTCCAAGAGTCGCTTTCTTTGTTTTTTCCATACAGTGTAAATGTGCAAGTAGTGTTTGTCCGACATGTGGAGATAAATGAAATACCCGAAACTGTTGCATATTTTGGAAACTGAATAATAACATCACCACCAGGCGTTGATCCCGTTGAATTAAATGTACTTGTTATTCCATCACTATTTAACCAGGCAGATGTACTAGATGTTGAAACAATAAATGTAAGACCATTAGATGTGAACGAGGACTTAATTATATTGTATGAAGCTGAGGAAATTGTAGTGAAGGAAGATGGTGCAGTGTATAAATTAGCATTTGCTCCAGATCCGTATAATTCATATCCTGACATGTGAGAAATGCCGGTAGCATCTGTGCTTGCAATCATATATCTCACAATGCCACCACCTGATAAATCTATAGATTGTGAAATGCCTGAAGAATCAATATAACTGATATCTCGTGATATATCCGAATCGGATAAATAAACAGTTGGTTCATAACTTATTGTTCTGGCAGCTGCTGCAGCATTTCTTGCACTTTTATAAGTTGTTGAAATATAATTATTTACAAACAAACGCAACTCTTCCAAATATACTGGCCATAATGCGCCTGATGTAGCTGTTAAATACTTTGTTTGTATTGACTCTAATGTAGCGGCAGATGTTGATTCTGTAATTTGATCTGCGGCAACAGAGGTATTTTTGACATTTCCATACTTATTTACAATTTTATTTAGAATATCACGACGACCTGCAAGAATATCAGCAGTTGTATAATTTCCAGCATTTGTATAAATGGATTGACGAAGAGAAATGGTTGATGGCTCAAGTTCTGCATCAGTAAGAAACCGTCTAGCAGAGGAATAAGTTGTCTTGAATTGCTCAGATTGCAATATAGCTTCTAACTTTTCATTGGCATTTTTATATAAGTTGTATATTGCAATCAATTGATCTTGCTTTGTTGGCGAATAAATACAATCATCAAACAATTTCCATTCAGTAACAGTTGATGCTGAAGTAGATGGATTAGTAGCAGTAATAAAAAGTCTATAATAACTATATGGACCTTTTCTGGAAAATGTTTTCGTATATTCAAGAATGGAATTGGATGAAACAGATTCAATATCCGTCCATTCTGTTCCAGTAAGACTCCCCTGTAATTTGAAATCACTTATTGTCTGAACTCCTGATCCATATGAATATCCTCTCACACTATATCCGCGAATATATTTAGCAGTCGGTAGACTTATTTGTATCCAATCTGGACTTTCAACCGATGCCGAAGAAGCATTAGATAACCATGAACTAAAATCGGAGCCATCTACGGCTTGGTATGGATATTTATTACCATATGTGCCTGAATAAGATGAGGATGCACTCACTGCAAAAGTTCCATTTTTGAGTACATCCTCCTGGTTAGACAATATCACAGATGATGCTGAAAATCTAGGTAATAAATTTACATTGAATGTGTATTGTTTGACTAAAAATAGGCCTGAATCTGCATCAATATAGTTAGTCAATGATGTATCATCTAAATCCAAATCTGTGGGAATGGTTATACTTTTACTTGTTAAAGATTGTTTGGTGGCTGCATAAGTAGTTTGAATGGAAGTCACGGCGGTTTTTAAGGATGTAATTAAGGAATGAATATAGGAACTTCTCCATATTATTTTATCACTACTTGTAGTAAAGAAAGTTTTTCCCAATCCTGTCCATGTAACTCCATCCTTACTCCAAGCCAATGTATTGTCACCAACAGCAGTTGCAATAATTATAGATCCATTCCAGTCAAAACGACTTAGAAGTGGAATGTTTCTTATGTAAGTCCATGTTAAACCATCTGTTGAAGTCTGTACTGAACCATCTCTCTGTGTAGCCATCCATTTATTTCCAATCCAATTTATATATACCACTGGTGAGCCCACACTTACTGTGGTCCAATCAACACCATTTGTACTAGTTTTAAAATTATTTGTCGTATCGCTACCACCCAAAGCCCATGAAGAACTTAACCACTTTATAAGTGTAGCATCATTTATAAAATCAATATCTTGACCCGACCATTGTTTTCCGTCTGTGCTTTTAGCAATTCTTTTTTGTGAACCGCTTATCCATCCAGCAACAATCCACATAGATCCATTCCAATCCAAATCTTTTGCTTGACTTAGTATATCCTTTCCTACTCCAATCCAATCTTTGCCATTTGCACTCCATGCGATAGGATTAGGACCTTCTCCAACAGCCACCCACATGCTTCCATTCCACTTGAACCTATTTACCCAATTAAATATAGATTTTCCTACTCCAGTCCATTGCTTTCCATCAGTGCTCCATGCAAGAGTGTGAGTGTCACTATATCCACCTGCCACCCAGATTGAACCATTTGAAGCAACTGCTGTTCCATATCCTGTAAAGATTGTTTTTCCCAACCCTGTCCATGTAATTCCATCTTCACTCCAGGCTATAGAGTCCTTGCTTCCAGATCCAACAGCCACAAATAATGACCCATTCCAAACAATATCCTTAATATTGGTAAAAAGACTAGATAAACTAATCCATGTCTTTCCATCAAGACTATATCCCATTGTATTTGTTCCTTTACCGCTCGCAATCCAAATATGTCCATAATATTTATTCTTCAATGATAACGCATCCAAATAGGTTGCAATGGATGGTGTAGAAGTTGTTGCTGTTAGCGCTTCTCCAGACAATCCAGGAAATCCGGTTAATTGATATGATGCTGTGTAAGCCGATGTGTATGCAAGTATAACTTTGTTCATAACATCAATGTATGCAGATTCAACAGTATTTAAAACGGATTTTTTATTGCTAAAATCTCTCCAAGCAGTTGTTGAATTTCCTGATACATCAATGTACGACAAAATAGTATTGGTGTTTGTTTCCAGAGAAAATGCGGATATGTATGATTTTGCTGGAATATACATTTTATTATAAAAATCCTTGACAATCGGAAAATAATCTGGCTTTTCACTATATTTTATAAGATATGCAGAATTGTGGGTTGATCCACCTGGATTCGTAATTGTAGCTATAGGTGACGACTTACTAAATCCAACAATATAAATTACACCATCTGTATCTATTGATAGATTTGTAATATCGGTACCTTGATTAATATTCACAAGACTTTTATAATTGCCTTCAGATGTATATTTTAAAATACCTGATGTATAAGAACCATCACTGCTTGAAAAATTCATATTTATGCTTGAATTTGCAGAAGTATTATTCAGATATATTGTGGCAGAAGATGATACCAATACCATAAATATATTTTTATTTTCATCAATACGAATGCTGCGAATCTGATCATATGATGATCCATCAATCCATCTGAACCATTGGTACACTCCATCAGAATTGTACTTGGCTAGAAAGGCACCATCAAGACTTCCTGGTTTTGATGGCGGAGTTTGCATGGATGAAGAATCCCTTGAAATAGTTAGACCTGAATTATCTGATCTTCCAGTTACATATATTGCATTGTCCGAATCCACTGCTATATTTGCCTGCAAAAATTCAACATAACGAAAATATCGTATCCATTTATATATTCCGTCTGAATTGCATGCAAAAAGAATTCCTTTTGTATTTGCAGGTGCAGTTATAACTGTAGTATTGCCCGATGGATTTTTAAATGTTACCGACAGTTTGCCCCAAAGATTGGCAGTAATGAGTAAATTTCCTGAATTATCAATTGCTATACTGTTTGGATATATACCGTCGTCTGTTGTTGATGAATCCATCCAAGACAGCCATTGAAAGGTTCCTGTTGAGTTATATTTTATAATAAATGCGCCATAATACGTTCCAACTTTTTGTGAAGTTTGTTGGGTGAGTTTTCCATCTGTTAAAAATTCATCAGTTGTATAGTTCAACGATGCACCATTTGCTACTCCAACACAAAATACATCACCTACCGAGTTTGTTATTAGTGAAAATGGGAATTCGTTTGTATATGTTTCACTAACCATAAACCGGGACCATTGATATGTTCCACCACTATCATATTTCACAACAAAAAATGCAAAGCCACTACCACTGCGTGCATTCAATGTCATACTTTGTGTATTCCCAGATGCATCTTTAGTGATTTTTATAGTTCCTCCTCCATATTGATAATTGACAATTCCAGCGAAGAATACACTCCCTACAGCATCAACTGAAATGGATAAACCATTATCAGTATCCATAGCTCCATCTACCCACCGCAACCACTGATATTCTCCAGCACGATTATACTTTACGATATATGCTCCATCATAATTACTTTGTTTAGAAATTGATTGAACCATTGTTTGAGAATTATTCGTAGCAATAGAAATGGTTTTTTGACTGTTACCAGCGGTGGCTTTGCCACATAAATATACATTTCCGGATGAATCAACATATGACGATGTTGCAGTTGCACCACCATAAGAACCGTTTATAAAGCGTACCCAATCAAATGTTGCCGGTTGCGGTTCCGGTGTTGGAATCCCAGACTGTGATTGAAATCCTTCTTTTTCCTTGCTTTTCGCAATGTTAAGTATTTGCGTTTGTTTCCAAATACTTAACATTACTCCTCTATCCTATATATGTATGCATATTTTATGGCAAATATCCTAGCGCATTCTTCGGGAACAATTTAATACCCCAAAGGTTGTACATAGGATGCAGCCCCGCCATCCACCACCTCAGTAATCTGTAACACCAGATCATATTCGCAATCTACATTGCTGATCTGCACACCATTACGGTCCACGAGCTGGAGGGACAAGAGTTCGTATTTGCCCAGTGTAGGCGCGAAATCTTTCGGCATTTGCACGGCCGCCCTACAGAATCCCCCAAAGTTATTGAGCAGTATTTTTGCAAAATACTTGCGTTCCTCGGCAAATGTATCGTGTGTCAGTGCCAAATCCTCCTTGGAGGTGACACCCATTGTATTCAGATTCATTTCCGGATTGAGACGCAAGTAAATAAAATCATCGTAAATGCGGATAAATGTATTACTCACCAGGGTTGTCAAATAGGAGGTATCCTCCTTTTTGAATCCCAAATTCCAGCCGAGACCCCATTCATCATAAAGTGCGGAATACGGTGGCACTGTGTAAGTGCTAAAGAGTGCCGAAAATGGCAGAGGGTCTGTAATTCGTGTGCGGTTCAGGATATTTGTAGGAAGCACGGTGCCATACCGATCTACCACATATTCATTTAGGCGACCCGTGGCCGTGGATAGAACAGTGGTGTAGCCCACCTGTGTGCCCCGCAATGTACTGTAATATCCAACATACTGATCCATAGCGCTTTGATATCCGAGTAAGGTGAAGGTTTTTCCCGCGTATCCGATCTTCTTTCCAAATGTAATGGAGCTCGGATAATAAAAGAGTTCGTTAAAATTCACAAGTGCATCGGCATATTGGTGACTGAAGAAATTCCCTCCACTCAGACGAATCTGGTCATTGCGGTTAATGATAGAGCTATACGATGCCAAATCGCTTGTAATGAATGTATAGCCACTTACATCGGAAATGGGCTGATATCCCGCTAGGTTGGCGATTTCTGTACCAATTTCCGCGAGAGAAGCCGTTCCAAAGTCCGTGTAATTTTTCCCAATGAGGCGTAAGCCCGTAGTCATTCTGGCAGTCGGCATATATCCGCGAACATGGAAGGAATAGTCGTAAACACCAAGGGTCGCTGAGGTAGATCGTAGGGTAACATCATGAATATAGGACAGGAAATTGTAGCCACTCTGATCATCTTGACGTGTATAGATAGTATTGCGTTCAATGCCCCATTTCCACTGGGGATTTCCCACAGAATCCACGCCACTTATATCCGTCAAGTCATAATCCGCTGTAGGATTTGTATAGAAAAACATCCAAGTATCCTGATACTCATTTGTAATATTGCTAAATCCACCAAAAGCCGTTAGATCCGTGGCAGGATTGTAGTCCTGATTCAGGGTTTCCAGGGCAATCTTGGCATTCCAGTAATACGGTTTCAGAACGGTCTCGGCACCTTGGGCCAACTCAATAGTAGAAACATTCCGAGTCCATCCGAATGGACCGGCGGGCCCAGAATACGGCGCCGCTTCCCCAGCAATAATAGGCGAAGCCATTGCCGGTGCTCGTGTAAAACTTACACCATAAAAGCTGCCTGCACGCCAAGTTCCCGCATCATTCACAAAGGGAACAATTGTATATGAATTGGGAATATCACTCATGTAGGAGGAAGTGTAGGCATAGGGGGTTTCCATGGCATATCCAACGGATGGCGCAATCCCAACACCTCTCGGAATAAAACTATAGTTATTAATTGCGGTGTGTGTGAGAAAATACCCTGAATAGTTGCTTTCACCTGCAGTGTAAGTTGGCACTTGATCGGCCGTCACCTGTGTGGAAACCCAGCTACCGCCTGCAGGAGCCCATACTGTCTGAGTGCTTACAATTGGACTGTAAGAGTAATAAGTGCCCCATTCCGGTTCACGAGTGCGGAAGGATCCTCCTGCATTGGTATAATTTGCCACTTGTGTAACTTTCGTGAGTGTCATTGTGGTAATGGAAGATTCCAAACGCAACATAGAAATATCCGCACCCGAAATATCTCCTGTATTAAAAATGCCCACGCGAAGATTGCTACGATTGGCGATGTACCAGTCATCCCAAGTTCCCAACACATTAGACGCGGTATTCGTATAAGTGGCCTGATTGCGGAATGCGCAACGATCAGAATCGCTAAGAACAAGCGGAGAATTGGTACGCAAAAAGGGCGTGTTGTTGGAATCCGCGGAGGGCTGAATGTAGGCAAATTTTAAGTCCAGTGTATTCAGTTTGACAATGTCATTGGGATTCAGGAAGAATGAGAGGCCACAGAGACCCGAAACATCTGTAAATCCAACAGAAGTGGATACATCTCCTGCAAGTGGCGTGGCATTGGTGCACGCCAAAAATACACCAGGGGATGACAGGGCAATCGGTGTCCCTGCAGGATTCAGGTATTCCTCGGCATTTCCTGGAAGACCGGCACGGAACCAGTTTACCAACAGATTCTCATTCCCATTCGCCGGCGGCTTGAGAGCAATGGAGGAGTTGAGATAGATGTTGGAAGCGCCGGATTGGTAGGTGTCGCGAATCTGGTTTTGACTAGCGGGGGCAAAATACAGTGACCAATTGGAAGTGGAATCCGGCGCGGGTGGACCGGAACCAGGTGTCGCATAATTGAATAAATACCGCAAACCATCCACGGAATCCGACTGGAATGCCTGGACATTTTTTGGATCATAAAATGCATTATCGGAACTTTGAATATAATAATCTAGAAGATTGTTGGAAACACCTGAAATATCGTATCCGATTTGAGTGATGGACCGATCATAAATGGATGTAACAGGGGATGCATATACCGCTGAATTTGGAGTATATTGATCGGACAACGGGGGCAAGTTAGCATAAGGCATATCACGGTAGTCCAAGTCTGTTGCAGTTGTATAGATGCCATAAGGATCATGTAACATACTGTATACTCGTAGAGGAACTGAGCCAGGAATTTGTGCCGGGTCGGCAATATGAATGGCAATATAGTTCGTCTGGTAATTAAGCGCACTAATTGTTATAACAGCGGAATTCGCAGTTGCGGGAAATTCCTGCGTTTCAAATACATGTCGTGACTCAGGTGAATAATTTTGCGCCAAGATTTGTTGGGTATCAATCATAAATGCTGCACGATCCCTATACCGCGAGATGCGAATGCGTGCACCAAAAGGCGAGCCGTCGCGTGTTTCCACAAGAATATCCACATTGTATTTTGCACTAGGATTTACATGGTATCCATCGGTGTTGAGCTGGAAAAAGATATGAGGTCTGTAAGAAAAGAGACCGATATCAGATACGGGTGGATTTTGGCCATAACTGGCTGTCCCTTCTTGAATGCGTACACCCGCGAGAATTTGGGGTGTTATGAAGGTTACCCACCGATTGTTATCACGGAAATAGCTGTATGCCTGATATAAATTCACTTGAGTCATATTATACATATCAAAATCACTTACACCCGATAAATCGGTGCGAATGAAAATGGTGGAATAGGGGGGGTTGGCATATCCCTCAAATAGAAGTGGTGTCTGATTGGATTCAATTCCAAATGGATAGGTTTCATTGGTTGCTGCTCCGCGATTGTTCGCATAACGCGGAATAGTCATAGCGGAAATGGTCTGTCGGCAACGAGAAGTAAAATTTACTCGTGTATAACAGGTCGGCAGCACATCAAACACAATATCCGTATATCCATAAGTTGTCTCGGATGCATTGGAAAAAGAAACGGTGGAGAGATTGTAGGAAGTAAGGAAATTTTCGGCACCCGTATCTGTAGGATATATGGAGATATTGGTAAGGGGTGTAGAAATTTGGGGAGCTACAGTCACCGATTCCGAAATAGCATTGGAAGATACAGAAGGCAACAATGTCGGACTCCATCCGCGACCATTCAAGGTATTATACAGCGTAATTTCATTGGATAAATTCGCGAAAAATTCGGCTGTATATGTGCCAAAGTTAATGCCGAATGTATTTGTAAACTGTGTATGAATAAAGTTATAAAATTCCAACAGGGATCCATTTTGCTGTGTGAGGGCATTGTATTGGGAATTGAATACAGCTACACTAGGAAATCCGGCTGCTAATACTTCCTCGTTCAAATATGTACTATATTTCAGATTCAAATCAGTTTGAATACTGTCATTGAGAGCAGGTGCAATGATTTGTAAGCGGCCCTGATTTGCATTATAGGAACAAGTATATTTATTGACTAAGAAACTCGCAAATGTATTGGCTGCTCTATATTGATCAAACAGTACAACATTCGCAGTATCCTGAATGAGTGTAAGAATGTAGGCATCGTTGAGACCCTGAAAGGCAAATAAAATGTAGTCGGAGGGGACAGTAAATCCTTCAGGAAGTGCTTCAGGATGCAGATTGAACGGCAAATTGGATGCCGTCATTTCCTTGATTACCGGATAGTAATAGGCGACCAAACACTCATTGTAAGAGAAATTCACAGTGCCTACAGTCTGTACATTCTGAAAGTAACGGGATACAAGCTGGCTCATAGCCACATTAGCCTCGTATTGCTGAGTAAGTGTATTAAATACAACAGCGCCTGGTTGATTGAACAGAATGCTGTAATCACCAGTGCCTTGGAATTCCGCAATAAATGTGCCAAGACCACCGCTAATATCTGCGAAAAGAGGTGTTTTATTGAGAGCATTGTTGAGTTCTGTAACCAGAGAAGTGGCGGTGTAAGTTCCTGTTCGTAGCTCTACACGCACATCATTCGGAACAATGTTGCCCGATGTATCTACTTTTGTACGACCCAGTTCGCGGATATACATATATGTATTTCCTCGTGCTCTTGTGAAATTGAAAAACGAGTTAAGAAGATTCAGCTGTGTAATATTGATAGTTTTGATATTTTTGTAGGTTTTTGGCAATCGCATGGTAAAATATGTGGGTTGCGGATATACATTGGTGTCCCGATCCCGACTAGAAATCATGACAAGGGTAGTATTCTGCGATGCTGTGAATTTGGCCTTGGAAGGTTCAATAATTTTTATATCATCTGTTGGACCGGGATTCGGATTAAAGAGAGTATCCATAGCAGCTGTAGCTTTTGTAGATGATGTGGTCGCTGTTGATGTAGACTCTGTATCCGAAGAATAATAGGTATCATCATCCGATTCGGAATCCGATATATACGGTAAATAATTGGACATACTATCCCCTCTATTTCATTCCATGACTTCCTGTAGCTTTACATGCTTTGAGACAAACGCGGATTTTTAAGCAGTTCATAATATCTAAGAAACCGCAACTACGGTAGGAGTAGCATGAGTCAGCCGACAATAACAACAAATCCAAGTCCATTTCTGATCAATGTACCGGCATTCCAGAATGTGCAGGACAATGCAGCAGGAGAAGATGCCATCGGTGAGTTGTCTACACGCATCAACCAAATCGGAGAAATGGTGGATTATGATACAAAAACCATTAAAGCAAATATATTTACTTCGTTTGATACTGGAACAATAACTATTGAATCGGCAACAGTGTTTACTTCAGGATATGCAGGCACCGAAATCTCTGCCTCAGGAACTACAGGGGGTACGGGTGGCACAGGAGAAACGGGTCCTACAGGTCCAACAGGTGCAGGTGTGGATCTTACTGGACTTCCTAGTGGAACAATTGTATTTACAGATAGTATAGGAGGACCTACAGGTACATCCACATTTTTTGTAAGTAGTGGAACGGGAGAAGTTGTAATTGATGGAAAACTTACAGTAACGGGCCTCATTGATCCGACAGGTCTCATACTCACACCACAATCCCAACATCCTGCTCCGTCTGATCCTAACTTTGCCACTACGCTATGGTGGTCCACGGGTACATCGGCATTGCTTGTTGGTTCGGCTCCAATTCTTACAAATACAGCCGAAGGTGCAGATAGTATTGCATTGGGTACCAACATTTCCAACACAGTTCCGAACTCCCTTGTTCTGAATGCATCCGGTATAGGGATTAGCGGTGTTGCGGCGGGTTTGTATATTGCACCGGTGCGATATTTGGGAGGTGATGGGATTCTAATGTATAATTCCACTACACGCGAAATTACGTGGGTTGATGGAATAAGTTTAGTGGGTCCTACTGGGGCCACGGGAACGGACGGAGTTACAGGCCCTACGGGTTCCTCGGGTCCAACAGGATCTGTAGGAAGTACTGGTGCAACAGGAAGTGATGGACTTACAGGCCCTACGGGTTCCACGGGTCCAACAGGATCTGTAGGAAGTACTGGTGCAACAGGAAGTGATGGACTTACAGGCCCTACGGGTTCCACGGGTCCAACAGGAAGTGATG
>JACCDG010514273.1_pt1 | contig 34671 bp, 36 predicted proteins | sample 7442471 | NCBI WGS metagenome assembly JACCDG01 (sample SAMN15323444, study PRJNA562643) | freshwater metagenome | isolation source: river surface water | place: USA:Blue River Watershed | collected 2017-08-17 | reverse complement strand
GCCGGGCCGACATTGGTGGCGACCACACCACCGGGGATGATCAGGCTGTGGATCGCATCGTCGTTGATGTTGATGGTGAAGCGGAAATGCGGGATTAACAGCTGCAACAGCGGATGTTGCTCGGCCAGCTGGCGATGGCTGGCGACCACAATCGGCTCGATGGTCAGGTGGCAATCGCCGAGGTGGGCAATCGATTCATGCTGGATGGCGCTGCAGACGTTGACGAAAAACTTGGCGATCTGCCATTTGAAGCCTTTGGCGTCGTTGGCATTGGCGCAGTCGTTGGGGGTAAAAATGGGCGTGGTTTCGGCATCAAATTGCTGATTGAGCTGGATCGCAATCGGTTGCATCACGCCGTCACCCGGCGGAAAACCGGCCGGCGGCGTCGGGTTCCAGTAAAACAGCGCAATCGGCGCCGCCAGATAACGTTGTTCGCCATGCACCGAGTTGGTTTTGGCACCAACAAAAGCCGCGTAATCTAACACATACAGTCGATTCAACTCGGCCGCCCTGGCCAGGGTGATCGCCTTGTCGCCACTGACACTTTGCAGCATCGCATCGGTCACTGGCATCTTGCGCTGCACATCGGCCAAAACAAATGCCTGGCTATCGTGTTGTGGCGCCAGTTTCACGCCGCGCAGCTGGGTGGTGTTGAAACCGGCTATCTGCAGATAGCCGAAGAACCAGTCGGTTTCGCATGGTTTCAAACCATCCGGCATCCATGGCTGTTTATCCAGTGCCAGCATCAGCGGTATGGGCAGGGAGATGAACAGGTCGTCGTAATCCTGCTGCGATTTTGCCTGCAGATAATCGCGCCCATGTTCGGTGCAAAGCATGTCGAACATTGTCGATTTGAGGAATGCGGTCGGGCCATTCTGCAGGAAATCGCCAAACACTTTTTCCAGGCCGGTTGCCATTTTCTCGACATCTTTAGGGATGTTGATCATGTTCTCGATTGCCTTGGGCAGCTGGCTAAGCACTTTCAGCAGTGCTTTCAAATCCTCCAGATCACGCTCCGGGTGGAAGATACTCCAGTCTTTTTCCAGCTTCTCGTAAGCCGCCTTGATTTGTGCAGACTGTTGATCTGGAAGATCGTTTTCCAATTCGCGTTTGAGCAGGCCAACCACTACCTGCTGAAAATTCTTTGCCAGTTGCGCAAAAGTGGCAACGACCTTGGCCTCGTAGGCGATGCTGAATTTCTCGCCGTCCGGCAGATCGGCCGATAAGAGCAGCGGCTCCAGATAGGTGCGCATGTAGTTGTAGGCGGTGCGTGCCAGCGAGAGCTGAAACTGGCGTTGCTCCTGCTGCTCTGGCGTGTTGTGTTGTGGCAGAGATGGCAAGGCCCCGGTGCTGCTGTTTTGCATTGTTATTCCTTGGCTGTGTAGTGTGGTTAATGGCTTGAAAACGTGGTTGTCGGGCAACCTGCTTAAGCCTAGATGCTGCTGCCGGATTGTCTAGGGAGGCCGGTGCTGGGCGCTGGTGACGCGCAGAGGCAAAGACGGGTTTCAGAATTTTGTGTAATAGAGCTATGATTCTATTTTATTAATTAATAAATTAATGTACGATTGTATGGATCGATGGGGATCTGTATTGAGTCATGCATTACGATGAGTTCCAGCGCCAACTTGGCAAGGCTGGTCTGAATAATCGCGAATTTGCCGAGTTGCTGAAAATGAACCGCAACTCGATCACCAATTACGCCAAGGCTGGTGTGGTTCCGGCGCATCTGGCCGTCATTGCTGCATTGCTGGGCGCCATGGCGGATAAGCAAGTGGAGTTCCGCCCAATTCTGGAAAACCTCGACATTGATCAGAAAAAGCCCCGCGGCGGTGCCGTAAAAGGGCGGTTTGGCGGCAGCCGGCAGGCAGACCTGTTTGCGACCGAGGCGAGTGCGGCACAGACTGCATAGCCACTACATATACATACAACACACGCACACACAGAGGAGACGGGAATGTTGGTACACGACTGGTTGAACGGCTTCAAGCAGGGAAAAAGCCATTTGACCGAGACACAGCAGGGTCTGGAGCAGATGCAGGCGGCTCTGCTGCCGCTGGATGCCGATACCGAGATTCCGCAGGTGTTTTATTTCCGCCGCAAAAGCCCGATGACTGCTTTGGTGCAGCCTGCGGCTTGATTGATCCTTGTTGGCAGGCATGAACAAAGCGCCCGGAAACGGGCGCTTTGTTATTGGCCGGGTGCCAACCCGGATTAGAGATTGCCGGCAAACAGGCGGCGGATCAGCAAATCCTTGAAGCTGTGGGCATCGGCCAGCCCGAGGCGCTCCAGATACGCTGCAGGCGCCTCCTTGTTTTGCCAAAGACTCTTTACCGCCATGGTCAGCAGTTCTGCCGGATGATGGCTGGCATGTTTGATTTTCTTCATCGCCTTGACCATGTGAATTTCATCTTCGGTCAGATCGGTGCCGAACGGAAAATCCGGTAGCAGCCCGGCTTCTGCCCACGGACGCAGCTTGTCGGCCAGCGCTTCCGGCAGGTTATTGCGATAACGCTCCGGCACCTCATAACCCGCCTCCAGCTTGCCATGTGCCTTGGCCTGCTTTACCAGCTCCGGCTGAAAGCGTGAATCGGCAATCTGGATCAGACGCTTCACCACTTCACCATCCGGCTGACCACGCAGATCAGCCACACCATATTCGGTGATGATTACATCGCGCAAATGGCGAGGAATGGTGACGCTGCCATAACTCCAGACAATGCTGCTCTTCAGGCCGTCCTTGTTGTCGTGGGTGGCGCGCAGCATCATCAACAGCCGGGCATCCGGCAGTGCGTGCGACATGGCAACAAAGTTGTATTGCCCCCCCACACCACTCACTACCTGGCCGGATTCCAGTGTGTCTGAGGCCGCAGCGCCGAGCAGGGTGACGATCATGGTGGTATTGATGAAACGTGCCTTGTGCCGCTGGACACGTTTCAGCACGTCGTTGCCATACAACTGGTTGATGAAGTCGATACGGGTCATGTCGATTTTCGCCAGCTCTTGTGGCGGCATGGTGCGCAGGCGTTCGTAAAAGTCGCGCGGGCCGAGGAAAAAACCGCCCGTCATGAACTTGCCATGCTTCAGGCGCGAGCCGAGCATGGACGCGCAGACAGCATCGAATACGGCATCGTCAAGCAGGTTGGTGCCACAACGTTTGTCTTCAAACTCCAGATGCTCGCCATTCAGCTCCACACCGGAACGCAAGATGCCGTAATGCTTGAGGAAGGCCAAGTCTTCGGCAGCCAGAGGCGAACGTACCCGACCCGCATCCAGCACAGCGCGCAGCGTATCCGGGGTGACGGTTTCATCCTTGATGCGGCCGTCGTTGAGCATTTGCTGCAACAGCACATCATCGAATACCTCACGGCGGATGATGCCGGCCTCGATCAGCTTGAGGAAGGCATTCACGAACATTTCCGAACAGCCGTACAGGCCCTGGTCAAAACGTCCCATTTCGCGTCCGTCAAGGCCATCGGGGCAAATCGATTCGAGAATTGCCCGATACTCTGCCGAATGCCGGTCGCGCACGATCAGCGCCTGGCCAATCGCATCGCCCAGCGAGCCAATACCGATCTGCAGGGTGCCGCCATCGGCCACCAGGCTGGATGCATGCAGGCCAATGGCGTAATCGGCAGCAGTCACTTTGTTGTTGGGGGGCGCAAACACTGCGTGTGTGGCCTTGGGGTCGGTCAGGATGACATCAAAAAACCCCGGATCGACTTCAGCACCATTCGGCATGAACGGCATTTGCTCATTGACCACACCCACCGTAATCAACTGGGTGCCAGCGCTACGCATCCGGTCCAGCACTTCAAACGATACGTCCGGATTACTCGACAGGCTCAGGCGCATGCCATCCGGGCCATCCTTGGCTGCTACTGCCTGCGCCATCACATTGATGCCTTGCAGCATCATGTCGCGGGCCACGAAAGTATAGTTGGTCGAGATGTAACTCAGCTGTGCTGCCTCGTTGCCAAGGTAATCGCCGGTTTTCATGAAAAACTCGCAGACTTCGATATTCGGTGGCAGGGTGCCGGCACGCGAGTCTTTCACGTATTGCAAATCGGGGTAGTCGGCAAAAATCCGCTCAGCCAGCGGCTCAAGAAAATGCCGTTCGAGATCACTATGGCCAACCGGTTTTTCCAGCGACAGGGCGGTAATGATGCGCAGCTTGCGGGCCGGATTGGCCTTGATGCGATGGTACAGCGCATTCACAAACGGATTGGGCTTGCCAACGCCCAAAGGAATGCCCAGCACCACATCCCCTTTGATCGTGTCCAGCACATGATCAACCGCTGCTTCTATCGAATCGATGAACAAAGGCATGGCCATATTTTTCTCCTCGGTGTTGATAGTTGATAATGGTTATGACATTGAGTATGAGCCGCCCAGGTGTTAGAGCGATTGATCTAAAACAAGAAATCCGCACGCATAACCCTGTTGAGCATCAGGCCTTGCAAAGCCGGCCAAACACCCCTGTTTGCTGCACCTGTGACGTGCTGGACTTGCCGCCGCCAACGCCACCCAATCCACGCCGACATCTCAGGCAGTGGAGCAAAAGCACGAATTAAGTTGTTGACGAAAAGAGATAAATCAATAGAATTCGCACACCATAATATAAGCAATAACAAACACAGGCCCGGCTACACGGGCTCAGGTCTGAGCGGTCAGTCATTGCAGAGATGACATTTGCCACGCCGAACTGTTGCATTTACGGCACAGCAGAAAATGCCTGCTTCCAAGACCAATAACGCATCGCTGATTCATCCGGCTGCAATCAGTCGGCGTCGTTCACCATCAAAGAAAGACATAGGATGATCAAAGGTTTCTTGGCAGCAGTTTCGTTGTTTACCGCATCAACATTCGCCAGCGCCATGGTGCTGGACGGCACCACACTACCGGAGCAGCAACAGGTACATGGTCAGGAATTGCAGTTGAATGGCGCCGGCGCCCGCAGCGCCATGGGCAGCAAGATTTATCTGGCAGCACTGTATCTGCCGAGCAAGAGCCAGGATGCCGATTCGGCCATCAACACCGCTTCCTCCAAGCGCATGTTGTTGCAGTTCAAGCGTAATGTGCGTGCAACCATGGTGGTGGCAACCTTGCGTGAAGGTATCAGGCTGAATGCCAGCGATGCAGAATTGAGTGTTTTGCAGCCAGCGCTGCAGCAGATGGAATCGGCGTTGTCGGATATTTATGAAACCCGTTCCGGTGATCGACTGGCGCTGGACTTTGCCAAAGACGGGTCGGTCGCGCTATTTTATAACGATGCCCCGGCTGGCAATCTCAGCGGTCCGAGCATCGGCCCGGCAATGCTGAAAATCTGGCTGGGCAAGAAGCCGGCCAACGACGAGCTGAAAAATGCGCTGCTGGCGGGTGCCAGCTATGCCAAGACGGGTGCCCGCCAATCGGCATTTGACTCGATTTTTGATGGTTATTCGCCTTAATCCCTGATTTCACAATGAATAATGGCCATTCCGGTTTTTTATTCTGAAAAACTGCTGGCAGATGCCGAAAGCGAGTCACCCAGCGCACACAAGCCGCGCGAGGTGCTCGCTTCCTGGTTTTCGCTGCAGATTCCGCTGCGGCTGCAGGCACCGCAGCCGGCCAATCGGCAGCTGATGTATCTGGCACATGCCGCCGACTATGTTGACGGGGTGCTGCGAGGACAAATCGCCAACGGCTTCGGCAATCATCACCCGAGTGTTGGACGTTCCCTGCCTTATCTTGCCGGTGCCGTGCTGGATGCAGCGCATCAGGCGCTCACTAGCCGCTCGCTGGCATTGGCGCCAATCGGCCCCTGCCATCAGGCGGGTTATCGCTACGGCGAAGCCGACTCGACCATCAATTCCCTGCTGATTACTGCATTGGCACTGAAACGCAGCCGCAAGGCCGAGCGGGTCGGCATCATTGACCTGTCGCAGGATGCTGCGCGCGGCAGTGCTGATATCATCGCCCGCCTGCCTGACAGCAGCTGGCTCAAACATCTGGATGCGGCAACGCTGCCCTGCCGCAGCGACGCCGATATTGCTGCATTGCCGGATGCGGTGCTGGAACTGGCGGATTGTGATGTGGTGTTGTGTCAGGCCAGTGTTGATGGCCATTGTGATGACGTAGCGGGTGGCTGCCTCGATACGCAGCAACTGTATCAACGTGACTTGCAGGTGCTGGGCACGGCCCGCGAATGGTGCATCCCCATGGTGCTGACGCTGGGCGCCGGGCACCAGCGCGATGAACTGGGCAAGCTGTCACCCTTGCTGGCATTGCACAACAATACGCTGAGGGCCGCCGCCAAAGCGCTGGCGGGATGATAAAGACGCCTTGCGGCGTCTTTATGTGTCAGCGGATGCGGATCGGAATATACAGGGTGTTGTTCTCGCGCCAGATCAGCAGCGCCACCGTTCCCGGAGAGGTTTTTGCCAGTATCTTGTTGAAAGCGGCAACACTCGGGGTTTCGACAGCATTGATGGCAAGAATGATATCTCCCTCTTCAATGCCGGCCTTGGCGGCCTCCCCTTCTGCCCCTTCTACCAGCACGCCGCCCCGCAAGCCCAGCTCGGCTTTTTCCTGCGCATCCAGATCGGAAACATTGAGCCCCAGACGCTGGATTTTTGCCACCTGTGGCTCGGCTGGCTGTTCGCTGGCAACCCGCTCGCTCGGCATTTCACCCACCGTAATGCTCAGGTTCACTTCCTTGCCCTTGCGCCACAAGGCGAGTGGCACCTTGCTGCCCGGCTGCACATTGGCCACAATCAGTGGCAGCTCGTTCGAGCTTTTCACTGTCTGATTGTTGAATTTCAGGATCACATCGCCTGCCTGCAATCCGGCTTTGGCTGCCGGTCCATTGCCCTCCACCTGCGAGACCAGGGCGCCCTCTGTGGATTTGAGGCCAAACGATTGTGCCAGCTCCTGCGTCAAGGGCTGAATCTGCACGCCAATACGCCCGCGGCTGACCTTGCCGCTTTGCTGCAGTTGCTTGGCCACATTCATTGCCACATCAATCGGAATGGCAAAGGAAATACCCATGTAACCACCGGAGCGTGAGTAGATCTGCGAGTTGATGCCGACCACTTCGCCACGCATATTGAACAACGGGCCTCCGGAGTTGCCGGGGTTGATCGGCACATCGGTCTGCAGAAATGGTACGTAATTTTCATCCGGCAGCGAGCGCCCCTTGGCACTGACAATACCTGCCGTTACCGAACTATCGAAGCCAAACGGAGAGCCGATTGCTACCACCCATTCACCCACCTTGAGCTGCGATGGCTCACCCAGTGGCACGGTCGGGAGGTTTTCCGCGTTGATACGAATCACCGCCACGTCGGTGCGCTTGTCCGAGCCGAGCACTTTGGCTTTCAGCTCACGCTTGTCGCTGAGGCGTACCGTCACCTCGTCAGCATCCGCCACCACGTGGGCATTGGTGAGAATGATGCCATCCGGAGAGATGATGAATCCCGAGCCCAGCGATTGGGTCTGATACGGACGAGGGTGCTGGGGCGGCATGAATCGCTTGAAGAATTCGTTCAGCGGATCGTCATCCGGCACGCCAGGCATGCCGCCATGAGCATTGCGCTGGGTAACCATCTGCGTGGTGCTGATATTGACCACCGCCGAGCCGCGTTGCTCTACCAGCGTCGTAAAGTCTGGTAGCGTTACCCCGACTCTGGGTGCACCGCCCGTTGTCGGTGCGCTGCTTGCCGGTTCTGCCGCTTTGCCTGCCGGCTTGTTGTCGGTTGCCGGAGAACAGCCAAGCAGGCTGAGCATCAGGATTGACAGAAACAGGGGTTTCACTCTGGAATTCATCGTTGGCATGGTCGGGGCAACAAATAAAATGGATCGATTGGAGTACGGTCAGCTTGTCAGATTCAGTGTTGCAATCACGGGCGCGTGATCAGAGGGGCGTTCAAGCTTGCGTGGCGCCTGGTCGATTTCGCAAGCGGTGCATTTCTCTGCCAGTGCTTTGGTCAAAAGGATATGGTCGATACGCAGCCCGAGATTACGACGAAAGCCGGCAGCGCGGTAATCCCACCAGCTGAAGCTTTGCTCTTCCTGTTCAAACAGCCGGAAGCTGTCCTGCAGGCCCATGGCCTGAAACCGTTGGAACGCAGCACGCTCGGGCTCGCTGACCAGCACCTGGCCTGCCCATGCGGCGGGGTCATGCACATCGCGATCTTCCGGAGCAATGTTGTAATCGCCCAGCAACGCCAGCTGCGGATGGCTTTGCAGTTGCTGTTCCAGCCAATCACCCAGTGCTTTCAGCCAGTTGAGCTTGTATGGATACTTTTCGGAGTCCAGGCTTTGGCCGTTGGGAAAATAACCACAGACAATTCGCACCCCATTGATGGTGGCGGCAAGCAGCCGTTTTTGCTCATCTTCGAAATTGGGCAAGTTGTATTGCACATCAGTTGCAGGCTGTTTCGACAGAATGGCAACGCCGTTATAGGTTTTCTGCCCGAGAAACAGGCAGTGGTAGCCGATTGCCGTGAAGGCTTCGATCGGGAAGGCCTTGTCTTCCTGCTTGAGCTCCTGCAGACATAACACATCCACCGGCCTTTGCTGCAACCAGTCCAGCACCTGTGGCAGCCGCACCTTCAGCGAATTGACATTCCAGGTTGCGATTTGCATCAGCGCACGGAATCCTTTCCAGCACCGGCAGCGATGCTGCCATCGGCCTGCGGATAACCGGCCTGATCCAGCGCACTGTTCCACTGACCGGCTTCGAAACCTTTGACAGTTTTGCTGCCAACCAGCAATACCGGAACTATCTGGCTACCGGCCAGTTTTTTCAGCTCTTCCGCGTATTTTTCCTGAGTTTCCGGGTTTTTCAGGGTAAATGGAATCTTGCGCTTCTGCAGCAATTTGCGCGCAGTATCACACGCCTCGCCACACTCGTTGGCATAGAGGGTAACCGGCGCACTTTTTGTCGCCTGCCTCAGTGCATAACCCGGTCCACTGGTTTCGATCGAATTGTTTTTCAGATCCTTTTGCTGCCCTTTTGCCGATGGCGGTGGCGGCTGATCGGAAAACACCGTCTTGCCGGATGCCGGATCAGTCCAGGTATAGACGCGTTCGGCCTCTACCGGGGCAGCCAGCAAGGTCAGCAACAGCATGGTCAGTGTCGGGTTACGCATGAATCAATCCTGTAAGGTTTGTGAGCCGGCTTTGATTATAGCGCTCAGGCAACTTCAGCCGTCATGCCGTTGTGGCGCAGCAGCGCATCAATTTCCGGCTCACGACCACGGAATGCACGGAACGACTCAAGAGCCGGGCGACTGCCGCCTACCGCCAGTATTTCATCCCAGAAACGTTTGCCCATGGCCGGGCTGAGCACGCCAGCCTCTTCGAATGCAGCATAGGCATCCGCCGACAACACCTCGGCCCATTTATAGCTGTAATAACCAGCAGCGTAACCACCGGCAAAAATGTGGCTGAAACTGTTGGCAAAACGATTGAAAGCAGGAGGAATCGATACTGCAACTTCGCTGCGTACCTGGTCCAGTACCTGTTGCACCGATCTGCCTGGGCCCGGAATAAAGTCGCCGTGAATTTCCATGTCGAACAAGGCAAATTCCAGCTGCCGCACAAACATCATGCCGGCCTGGAAGTTCTTGGCAGCAATCATCTTGTCGAACAGCTCGCGTGGCAGTGGCTGGCATGTATCGATATGGCGGGTCATGTGAAACAGTACATCCCATTCCCAGCAGTAGTTTTCCATGAACTGGCTGGGTAACTCCACAGCATCCCACTCCACCGCATTGATGCCGGATGCCTGTCGGTCTTCGACGCGCGTCAGCATGTGGTGCAGGCCGTGGCCGAACTCATGGAACAGGGTGATCACATCATCGTGCGAAAACAGTGCCGGCTTGTCACCAACCGGGCCGGGGAAGTTGCACACCATGTAGGCTACCGGGTGCTTCACCACTGCACCATTACGGCTGCGAGTGATGGCATCGTCCATCCAGGCCCCGCCACGTTTGCCCTGGCGTGCATACAGGTCGAGATAGAACTGGCCGACCAGCGTGCCATCAGCCTGCTCGATGCGGAAGAAGCGGACATCCGGATGCCAGACTTCCGTTGCCTCCGGTTTGATGTGTAACTGAAACAGGATTTCCAGTAGCTTGAACAGGCCATCCAGCACCACCGGCTCGGGAAAATACTGTTTTACATCGTTGTCGGAGAAGGCATAACGTGCCAGCCGCAGCTTTTCGCTGGCATAGGCAACATCCCATGCCTGCAATTGCTCGATACCGAGCTGGCTACGCGCAAACTCGCACAGTTCTTGCCAGTCACGCTGGGCAAACGGCCTGGATTTGCTACCCATTTCCCGCAGGAACTGCAGCACCTGCGCCGGCGATTCGGCCATCTTGGTGGCCAGCGATACGGCTGCATAGTTGGGGTAGCCGAGCAAGGCAGCCTCTTCGGCACGCAAGCTCAGAATCTTGTCGATCAGTGGCGAGTTGTCACGTTCCGCCGGACCAAATTCGGACGCACGGGTGACATACGCTCGGTATAACTGCTCGCGTAATTCGCGGCGGTCACAATACTGCATCACCGGCAGGTACGATGGCATCTGCAAGGTCAGCTTGTAGCCACCCTTGCCGTCAGCCTCAGCTGCCTGGCGCGCTGCGGCCAGTGCATCTGCCGGCAAGCCATTGAGCGCTGCTGCATCGTCGATATACAGCGCAAAGGCATCAGTGGCATCGAGCACGTTTTCGCTGAATTTCGACGCCAGCTGCGAGAGCTGTTCCTGCACTTCCTTGAAGCGCGGCTTCTGCGCATCACTCAGATCAGCACCACCCAGGACAAAATCGCGCAGCTCGTCTTCGACGATTTTCTGGCGCGTCGCGCTCAGCCCGGCAAATGCGGCAGACTGGCGCAAGGCCTTGTATTTACCGAACAGCGCCAGATTTTGCGACAGATCGGTATAAAAATCGGTGATTTTTGGCAGATTGGCGTTGTAAGCATCACGCAACTCCGGTTTGCTGACCACATGGTGAAGGTGGGCAACCTGGCCCCAGGCACGTGACAATCGTTCCAGACCGCTATCCAGCGGCTGAATGAAATTTTCCCAGCTTGGTTCTGCGGTATCTGCCAGCAGGCGCTCTACCAGCTGCTGACTTTCATTCAGCAGTTGCTCGATGGCAGGGGTGACGTGCTCAGGGCGAATCTCGGCAAATTTCGGCAAACCGGAAAAATCGATTAAGGGGTTCATGCTGTTTCCTGCGCCTGCAGCTTGAGCTGCCTCGCGTAAATTGATTAAATGGCCTGCCGCATCCACAGATGTGTGCGGAAGAAACAACCTATCGCCCCTTTATATGGGGTTTGATCAGCACTTGGCAAGAGGCTTGCATGAACAAGAATATCGCTACCCATGGCGGCATCCATCCACACATCCCCGAATCCGCCTACATCCATCATTCGGCACAGGTGATTGGCGATGTTGTGCTGGGCGAAAACAGCTCGGTGTGGCCGATGGCGGTGATTCGTGGCGACGTTAACCGCATCCGCATTGGTAACAACAGCAATGTGCAGGATCTGTGCATGTTGCATGTCAGCCATCGCCGCCCGGAAGATCCGGATGGCGCGCCGCTGATCATTGGCGACAATGTCACTATCGGCCATCAGGTAACCTTGCATGGCTGCACCATTGGTGACGAATGCCTGATCGGCATCGGCACCATCGTGCTGGATCGGGCGGTGATTGAGTCACGGGTGATGGTGGGGGCTGGCAGTCTGGTTCCGCCGGGCAAGGTACTGAAATCCGGTCATTTGTATCTGGGTCGGCCGGTCAAGGAAATCCGGCCGCTGAACCAAGAAGAGCTGGCGCACCTGAAATATTCTGCCGAGCACTATGTGCGGGTAATGAATTCGTATACGGCTACGGCAGATTAAGCACGGCTCCTGGCTGGGCGGAAATAATCCCTGTTATCGTAAAAAGCCGGATCAACGTTGTCCGGCCACCAGCCGGGTACGCCCAGCACGGGCAATGCGCTCAGATCTCTTGGTTGGGTCAGTTGTTGCGGATCGCTTAGTCTTTCAGCCAACAGCCTGTCCAGCGCCTGCATCTGCTGTTGCGCTGACAGCTGGAAAAAATCCGCACTGACCGGTTGTAGCCATGCCTTGGCGGTAAAGCCGATATAAGGGGCCAACGCCTTCTCGTAAATGGCATGACCAAAGGTGATGGCGCTGATCTGACTACCCCACTGACTACGCTGCGCAACAAACAGTTGCTGCCACTGATGGTGTTGCAGTAATTGCGGAAATGTTTCATCGCAATACGCAACCACGACTCCCGATTCGTCCAGCAAGGTCGCCGCATCGCGTAGCGGGCCGCGTCCCCGGCTATCGCTGTGTTGTTGGCCGAGGATATGCCGCTGGTTCAGCGCCTGTTTGGTCAGCGGAAATGTCAGCCAGATCGCGGCATTAAAAAAATCATGCCAATTATTGGCTCGGGTAGGCACCTTGCCACTGCGGTGGATGCGGGTTTCGTAGTATTCGTCGATATCGGGCAGATTTTCCGGCAATACAAAACGGATGCCGGGAAGCTGCTGTTGCAGCTTGGCCAAGTTGTCGAAATCGTTCTGGTCGGGCCAGCGCTCAAGCGGTGTGTGCTGATTCAGCCAGCGGATCGGATCGAACAGCGGGGAGCTCGCCGCCCATTCGGGGCGCCAACATTCTGGCGCAACAAAGCTGTCGGAACGGGCGGGCTGCAATAGTGAGTTACTTTTGTGGCGGGATCAGTGTATCGACAATCGCCTGGTAGTTCGGCTCTGCCGTCAGCTCGCTAACCAGCTCCGAATGCAGAACCTCATCCTGTTCATCGAGCACGACGATGGCACTGGCCATCATGCCCGATAGCGGATAATCAGTAATCATCACGCCATAATCCTTATGGAAGTCGCGGCCACGCAGCGTCGACAGGGTGGCGATATTGCGCAGCTCTTCCATTGCGGTTACCCGTGCCTGGGCATAAGGGGTATCGACCGAGATGACAATGGTGTGGGTATTCGGCAGATCCGGCGCAATGCCGTTCAGCTTGCGGGCAATCGCCAGGCCAATCGAGGCATCCAGGCTGGGCACTACCGCCAACACTTTGCGTTTACCGGAATACTGGCTGAGCGAGACGTCTTTCAGGTCGTTGTTGACCAGCATGAAGCTGTGGGCGATATCACCGGGGCGGGGAAAACGCCCACCTACACCGATCGGTTCACCATTCAACAGAATCGTTGCCATTGCTAATTCTCCTCTCTAGTCCTGTTCAGCCGTGCAGCAGTCGCTACGGTTTGTCTGTATCCGGCTCATTATAGGCAACAAAAACCATGCTCGCCCCACCGCTGAATCGGATCTAATAGACGCCTACTTCGGATAGAACAGGAACAGGCGGTAACCCGCTGCTTTCAGATCCCCAATGTCCAGTGCGAGATTGGCCTGCAGTTCCGACTTTGCCAGCATCGCCGACACCGGGTGCGATTTGTCGAGATAACTCGATGGTTCGAACACCTTGCGCACCACAGTCTGGTCGTTGGTATCGGTCAGCGTCAGCTCCAGCATCGGCAGCGCCTGATCAAAATCGGCGCGATTGAGCAAGGTGGCAGACAGGCGAATCAGATTTGGCTGGTTCGTATCCGGATTCAGCTCGGACGATTCGATGCTGATCAGCGTATCGTCGGCAGGCAAGGGAATACTGCAGCCAATCCCGCCGCAAAGCGCAGTGAGCGCCGGTTTCAGGCCGGGAAAACTGACCGTGATCTGGGTGCGATTGATGTACACCAGTTGAACTAACAGCAAAAGAGCTGCCAGTGCTGCGCCAGCCAGCCATACCGGTCGCAGGCGATCTTCTGCTTCCATCAGTACCGGTTCCGGCGTTGTCAGATCGGCGATCGGTTTGAATACGCGGGAAGGCCGCTTGGGTGGCTCTTCTTCCAGTTCATGCGGTGGGCAGACGTCCAGATCCAGCTCCGGTTCCACATAAAACGGCTTGGCGGTTACCGCCGTTACGTCCGTGGATGAGGCTGGAGTGCTGCCGCCGTCAGCCACTGTCTGGTCGAAACTCGACCCATCATCCGGTGCCTTGATTTCAATTTCTTCGGAGAACTGCTCTTGTTCCTGCGTGGCTTCTGCTTCGGTGCTGTTGCCCATAGCGGCGGCAAGATTCAGGCCATCGGGGTCGCCCGTCAGTGCCTCCTGCAGCGCTGCACGCGGGATGAATGGGTTGGTATCAAGCGTGTCTTCAGCGACAGTATTGTCTGCTTCAGCCGTAACCAGCTGTTCGGGCTCGGTTGAAGTCGTATCTGCCGCATTTGTTTCTGTGGATTCTGTGGATTCTGTTGTGGCAGTTGACACCTCAGGCTCAGCTTCGGCCGTGGCCGGTGTCGGCGCAGGCACGACAGGCTTGTCTGCCGGCTTTTCGGCTTTCTCTGGGCGAACGGCATTGGGTGGCATGTGCAGCGTTTGTGCTGACATGTCTTCCACTTCGATCAGGTGATTCAGCGCATTAAACACAAAGGCGCAACGGCCGCAACGAACCTTGCCGTTATACAGCTTGAGTTGCTCGTCGGTGACCTTGAAGCAGGTCTGGCAATTGGGACAATGAGTAACTTTCATCGGCTTCAGACTTTTCTGGTTCCGGAAATACAGGCCCAGCCCTCGTCAAATACGGTGGGCGCAAGCTCAAACCATTGCTGGTAGATGGCCATCACCTCTTCCGCCTGTTCCTGCAGCACGCCGGACAGTGCGATACGGCCGCCACTGCGCGTGGTGCCGGCCAGCAAAGGCGCCAGCACTTTCAACGGGTTGGTGAGAATATTGGCAACAACCACATCAAATTGTTGATTGAGCATGCTGTCGGGCAGGCGGAAATTGGCTTCCACATTGTTTTGTTCGGCATTCTGTTTGCTGGCGACAATCGCTTGCGGGTCGATATCAATGCCGGTTGTCTGACCAGCGCCCAGTTTGACTGCAGCAATTGCCAGAATGCCCGAACCACAACCGTAGTCGAGCAGAGTTTCACCGCCACGCAGATGGGTATCGAGCCAGCGCAGGCACAGGCGAGTGGTTGGATGGCTGCCGGTGCCAAATGCCAGGCCCGGGTCAAGCTGCAGATTGATAGCCTGCAGATTGGGTGGTTGGTGCCAGGTTGGCGTGATCCACAAGCGCTCGGAAATCTGGATCGGATCGAATTGCGCTTGAGTCAGACGCACCCAGTCCTGTTCCGCCACTCGCTCGACCTTGTTGCGCGAAACGTCGATCCCGGTCTGCTCAGCCACTTGGCCGAGAATAGCCGCAATATCGCTATCAACGTCGAACAGCGCCACCACATTGCTGTCGTTCCAGACCACATCCACCGGCTCGCCCGGTTCGCCAAAAATTGGCTGCTCAGCCTCGGTGCCGGCTTGTGCATCTTCAATGCTGACGGACAGGGCACCCAGCTCGAACAGTGCATCGGACAGGGTCTCGGCGGTATCGGCCGAGGCGTTGATAATCAGGGACAACCAGCTCATGCGTGTATCGTTCTCGTTTTCCGCCCCGGTGGAGGCGTACATGTGATTCAGCCGGCGCAGGCCGGCTGAGGGTAATTTCTAGAGTATTTTATCTGAAGCGCATCAAGCAGTTCACGCTTTTTTCAGCTTTTCCAGCCTTTGCTCCAGATAGTGGATGCAGGTGCCGCCGCGCAGGAATGCCGCGTCATGCAATAACTCGTAGTGCAGCGGGATATTGGTGCGGATGCCTTCGATCACCATTTCCGACAGGCCGATACGCATGCGGGCAATCGCCTGCTCGCGGGTGTGGCCATAGGCAATGATCTTGGCGACCATCGAATCGTAGTTCGGGGGCACCGTGTAGCCCTGATAGATGTGGGTGTCCATGCGTATGCCAGGTCCACCCGGCGGATGATAGGTGGTAATGCGGCCAGGGCTCGGCATGAAGGTGAATGGGTCTTCGGCATTCACGCGGCATTCGATCGCATGACCGCGCAGCACGATATCCTTTTGCGTAAAGCGCAGTTTCTCGCCGGCAGCCACGCGAATCTGCTCCTGCACGATGTCGACACCAGTAATCTGCTCGGTGACCGGGTGCTCCACCTGCACCCGGGTGTTCATTTCAATGAAATAAAACTCGCCATTTTCGAACAGGAATTCAAAGGTACCTGCACCGCGATAACCAATCTGACGGCAAGCATCGGCACAGGCCTCACCGATTTTCTTGCGTTGTTTGTCGCTAATACCCGGTGCCGGTGCTTCTTCGATGATTTTCTGGTGCCGGCGTTGCATCGAGCAATCGCGTTCACCCAGATACACGGCATTGCCGTATTCATCACACATCACCTGGATTTCAATGTGACGCGGGTTTTCGAGGAATTTCTCCATGTACACCGTAGCGTTGCCAAACGCCGCCTCGGCCTCGGCCTTGGTCATGTTGACAGCATTGATCAGCGCTGCTTCGGTGTGCACCACGCGCATGCCGCGACCACCGCCGCCGCCAGCAGCCTTGATGATGATCGGATAGCCGACACTTTTGGCGATGCGCGCTATTTCCACCGGATCATCCGGCAATGCACCATCCGAGCCCGGTACACATGGCACCTTGGCGGCTTTCATTGCATCCTTGGCGCTGACCTTGTCGCCCATCAGGCGAATCGAATCCGGACGTGGGCCGATAAACACGAAGCCGGATTGCTCGACACGCTCGGCAAAGTCCGCGTTTTCCGACAGGAAGCCATAACCGGGATGAATCGCTTGCGCATCGGTGACTTCCGCAGCGCTGATGATGGCCGGAATATTCAGATAACTCTGGGCCGAAGGAGCGGGGCCAATGCAGACGGATTCGTCGGCCAGCTTGACGTATTTGGCCTCACGGTCGGCTTCGGAATGAACCACAACGGTTTTGATACCCATCTCGCGACAGGCGCGCAGGATGCGCAGGGCAATTTCACCGCGATTGGCAATCAGGATTTTTTCAAACATGGCAGAACCCTTTACTGGGCCGGGTCAAACTGCTGGCGCCGTCATCACAACAGCGGCAGACCTCAGGCAATGATGAACAAGGGCTCGCCGTATTCCACCGGCTGGCCATTTTCAATCAAGATGGCCTTGATGGTGCCGGCCCGTTCTGCTTCGATCTCGTTCAGCAGTTTCATTGCTTCAATGATGCACAGCGGATCGCCGACGTTGACCTGCTGACCCACCTCGACAAATGCCTTCGCACCGGGAGATGGCGAACGGTAGAACGTGCCGACCATGGGTGATTTGATGGTTTCGCCTTCAATGGCGGGGGCAGCCTCTGCCACCGGTGCAGCGACTGGAGCAAAAGGTGCCGCGGCTGCCTGCATCGGCGCGACCTGGGGCATGTAAATCTGGGTGGGTTGCGGTGCCGCATAGGCAACAGGATGCGGGTTGGCTCGGGTGATGCGGACTTTCTCTTCGCCTTCGGTGATCTCAATCTCGGCAATGCCGGATTCTTCGACCATTTCGATCAGTTTTTTCAGTTTGCGCAGATCCATGGCAATCCTCTGTGTGGTTGGGCGGGCCTTTGTGGCTTAGCGATTCGCATTCAGTTGGCGAATGGCAGATTGCAGGGCATGTTCGTATCCCTGCGCACCCAGTCCGCAGATGACACCGAGCGCCAGATCGGAAAAATACGAATGCTGGCGGAACGGTTCACGTGCGTGGACGTTCGAAAGATGTACTTCAATAAAAGGAATTTTCACGGCAGCCAGTGCATCGCGAATCGCCACGCTGGTGTGGGTGAAGGCTGCCGGATTGATGATGATGAAACGGGTACCGTCTTTCCAGGCCTGATGAATGCGGTCGACCAGCACGTGTTCAGCGTTGCTTTGCAGCGCGTCGATGGACAAACCCGCCGTACCGGCAATGCCGGCAAGCGTCTGGCGGATGTCGTCGAGCGTGGTTGTGCCATAGATGTGGGGCTCTCGCACGCCGAGCAGATTCAGGTTAGGGCCGTGCAAAACCAGCACATCCGGGGTCGCCGGCGTAGCGGTGTTGCGATGAGACGGTATTGTCATGGCGGGCAGTTTGCCCCAGTTTCCGTTAAATTGTCTAGCATTCGCCGAAGTTCAAGACACATAAATGCGAATGGAATGTGGCGTTTCAGCGGCCCAAGTATCAATACAATTATGCCCAAGGGGAAGCTGGGGAAAACACAGGTTGTTGTGTCTTCACTTTTGCACCAGTAGTGGTTGCAAGGCCGCCTCCAGGCGCTTTTTCGATATACGGCCCGGTGCGGTAGCGACAATTTTGCCTTCGCGATTGGTAATGAAGGTATAAGGCAGGCCACCAAAACTGTTGCCGGCAAGCGGCATCATATCCAGCGCGGTTTCTTCTCCCTGCAACACCGGGTAGTTGATGCCCAGTTTGCGCGCAAAATCGGCGGCAGCTTGCGGGTTATCGGCGGCGATGCCGACAAATTGTACGCCTTTGTCGCGATACTGTTTCTGTAATTGCATGAATTCCGGCATTTCATCGCGGCACGGGCCACACCAGCTGGCCCAGAAATTCACCACCAGAATCTTGCCGCGCCAATCCGACAATTTGCGTGGCTTATTGTCGAGGTCCGGCAGGCTGACGTTGAAAATATCCAGGTTTTTTCTGGCAGCCGGCGGTGCTGCTGGCGGTGCGGCATTGGCAACCTGTACGACTACGCTCAGCAGTAGCGAAATCAGCCCGGTAACAAGTCGTTTCATGCTGCGGCTCCTTGTTGCTGTTTGAGAACGGGCAACAATTGTTCGGGGGGCATGAAACCAATCACCCGTTGTGGCAAAGGTTTTCCCTGAGCATCAAAAAATACAATGGCCGGCGGGCCGAACAGGCCAAACTGTTGCAACAGCGCACTGTCTTCTGCACTGTTGGCGGTGACATCCGCCTGCAGCACCAACATATTGGCCATCACGCTGCGAATTGCCGGATCACTAAAAGTGAAACGCTCCATCTCTTTGCACGAGACGCACCAGTCTGCGTAAAAATCCAGCATCACCGGCCGGCCCCTGGCATTGGCCAATTGTTGCTGCAATTGCGCAACGCTGCTGATGCGCTGAAACAAGGGCGTTTCCCGTTTGGCTTCCGCCTGCGCCAGTTGCAGCCCCTTCAGCGGCTGCAATACGTCGCGATTGCCGGCCAACGCGCCAATCAGCAGTGCGGCACCTGCCAGCAGCGCGATCACGCCAATACCTTTTATCAGTTTGCGCACGCCCGAGGCATTGTTGGGCAAGGGGTCCAGCGCGTGCATGTAAATCGCGCTCACAATCAGCAGTGCTGCCCAGCCGAGCATGTACCACAACGGCGACAGAAGTGGCGTGGCGATATACAGTGCCATTGCCAGCATCAGCGTACCAAATACGGCCTTGACTGAATTCATCCAGGCGCCGGCGCGCGGCAGCAAATGCCCGCCAAACACGCCAACGGCGACGAGTGGGGTGCCAATACCCAGTGCCATTGCGTACAGGCTCGTACCGCCAAGCACAACATCGCCACTCTGGCCGATATAGCCGAGCGCCAACGCCAGCGGCGGTGCCACGCAAGGGCCAACGATCAACGCCGACAGTGCGCCCATCAGCAGCACTGACGGAATGCGCCCCCCCTTGAGGTGATTGGAGCGCTCGGTCAGCGAGCTTTGAATGACACTCGGCATCTGCACTTGATAAAAACCGTACATGGCACCGGCCATCACCACAAAAAACAGGCTGAAGCCACCCAGCACCCAAGGATTCTGCATCCAGGTCGACAGCAGGGTGCCCGACAGACCGGCAGCAATGCCGGCCAGCGCGTAGGCCACGGCCATGCCCTGTACGTAGGCAAAACTCAGCAGAAAGCCTCGCAGTTTGCCGGTTTGATGGCCATCACCAACAATGATGCCGGACAGAATCGGAATCAGTGGATACATGCAGGCAGTGAATGCCAGCCCTATTCCCGCCAGATAGAAGAAGCCGATGATCGCCGCGAAGCTTTTGGCGCGAAACGGATTGTCAGCATCAGCGCCGACCACCTCCTTTGCAACCGAAGCGTTGACGGACGACAGCTTGAGCGCCTGTGTCTGCGGTGGATAACATAGTCCGGCATCGGCACAGCCTTGAGAGGTAGCCTTGAGTATCAGCGGCCCCTTGGCTGCAGCGCTCAGCGGCAACTGAATGCGCAATTCACGATGGTAGACCTCGACCTTGCCGAAATTCGGATCCTGCTTGATCTGACCGGCGGGAAAGCGTGCTGCACCCAGTATCGGCTGATCACCTTCCAGCTGAAAGCGGAAGCGCTCGCGATAAAGGTAATAACCATCGGCAATCTGATAACGCAGCTCAATGGTCTGTGGGTCTGCCAGGCGTGCGCTGGCAACAAACGCCTTGTTGGGCGGCAGAAAATCGGCAGCCTGAACGGCGGGCAACACACTCAGCCAGCACAGCAGCAGGCCCAGCAGGCGATAAAAAGCGAGGTAAGGCATTGAATATTTCGTAAATTGCACCATCTGGAACCTAGCATGGCACTCGGTTATCGATATGTATTTGACCGGAATCAGGGGTGCCGGGTTTCCGCCAGCACCCAATTCAGATAATCGGGTAATCCGCGACCTACTGGCAGCGAGATGATTTCCGGTGTCTGGTAGGGGTGAAACTCGCGGATGGTCGCTTCGACCTCAAAATAGCGGTCTTCCGGGGCTTTGATCCACAGCGGAATTTCTTCTGCGGTTTCGATTTCACCCTGCCATCGGTATACGGAGCTGACAGGCGGCAGCAGATTAACGCAGGCAGCATGGTGCCGGTGCACCAGCGTCCGTGCCAGTTTTTCGGCCGAATCACGGTCGGGCAGATTGGTAATAATCAACAGCGTTTGCATGGAGGCGATGAGTGCTGAGGATGATGGGTTTTATTCTACTGGCTTTTCCGCTGCTGGACATCAGCCTGACCTATCTGGCCGGACAATGGCTGGGTGGTGGCGTGTGGTTGTGGGTGCTGGCGGCGTTGCCGTTGGGCATTTTGTTGATTCGTCACCACTGGGTTGGCTTGTTGCCACAGCTACTGGCCTCGGTGCAGCGCGGCGATGCGCCATTGCCATTGTTGCTGGGCGGTTTGCGGGTGGGCATTACCGGCTTGTTGCTGATGATGCCGGGAATATTGAGTGACGCACTGGCAGTGCTGCTACTATTGCCAGTATGGCCCCGCCTGCAACCCGCAACCGCCCCCATCCAGCAAGATGGCATTTATGAGGGCGAATACAGTCAGGTTAGCGATCCGGACAAGCGGTTGCGGCCATAGTCAACTGACGGGCCTGCCTATCGGGAGCCCAAGCGGAAAATGCGGCCAGCCATGGGCCGTTTCTTCCGCCACCACAGCCGGCCGGTTTCAAACCTGGCAGGCAAACATTACGGGGTGGACGCCTTCGGTGTAGTCACAGGAGGCGGAACAATCAGCCTGTTCTGGTAATCGTTGTTTTGCACACGCATGATTTCGGTCGTCGCATCATTCAGGTGGATTGCCCCCTGAACCATGTCGCCTTTTAATGCCCTGGTGTTGGCGTAATGCACCACATCCAGATAGAAAGTGGCGAGATAATTGCGGGCAGCCTGATCATCAACGATGCCATCAGCCACATCCCGGCCATACTTGTCGATTTGTTCGGCATACAGCTTGTACAGATCGAGATTGTTCTGGTTGGTAAACGGCGCCACCATCAGCACGGCGCCTTTCATGCAGCGGCCAAACTCGTCATAACTGGAACGAGTCAAACAATCCTGTTGCAGCGGATTCAGGCGCGGATTCGCACAACCGACCAAGGCAGCACCAGCCAGAACACTACTGATCAGAATAATTTTTGACTTCATGATGAAAGCTCTTGGTAATCGATTGGGTATCGGCAATTGACCGGAGTTCGGCCGCGGAGTTCCGCATCATTATGCCATTGGTTTGCAATACTCAGGATAACAGGCTGGCTGGTGCGATAGCGCTACCACTGATTTCGACTACCTTGCGGCGCGAGGTATCGCCCTGTTTCAGCGTGACCTGCCGTTGCGGCACACCAAAACATTGCGCCAGATAAGCCAGCAATGCGGCGTTTGCCTTGCCATCCACCGGTGGTGCGGCAAGACGAATTTTCAACGCATCGCCATGCTCACCGGCAATTTCCGTCTTTTTGGCACCAGGCTGGATATGCAGCGTGAGCCGTACCGCTTCGCCATGCTGCGTCCACCAGTTCATCAGAATGCTGCCGCGGTTCGCAACAGGGCAAATGCGCCGTTTTCGGCGTAAGTCACCGGCACCATCAACACCAGCTGCAGGATCAGGAGCAGCAGCATTGGCGACAGATCAATGCCACCCATCGGCGGCAGCAGCTTCTGTAGCGGCTTCAGCAGCGGGTTGGTCAGCCTGGAGAGGATCGGTGCCAGCGGGTTGTAAGGGGCAACAAAACTCAGCACAGCCTGCACCAGCACTGCGCCAAACAGCAGGTAGATCGACAATTGCACCACATGCGTCACGCTCAACAGCAGCATGCCGACCCAGGCACTGGCCATGCCCAGATTCAGCGATACGCCTTGCAGTGATAGCAGTAGCGAATCGCGGATGAATACGGTGAGCCAGCCAAGCAGGATGGTTGCGGTGTCATAGCCGGCAATGCCCTTGATCACCCGCCGCGCTGGAATCACACACCAGTTGGTGAGCGCCAGCAGAAATTGCGGAAAAGGATGCTGGAACGGTGCGCGTGCAACCTGCAGATAAAACCGGCAGAGCAGGGCCAGCGCAAAAAAACCGGCAATGTTTTCAATCAGAAAGCGGACAGCACTGATAAGTGGTTGCATGGCAGGATTATAGCTTACCGAATTCGTCGCCCAGCTCTTTGCCGCGCTGGCAGGCCGCTTGCGCGCCGCTAATGATGGCTGCCTTGACGCCCGCCGCCTCCATGGTCGCCAATGCCCGCTCGGTGGTGCCACCTTTGGAGGTGACCTTGGTACGCAACGTGGCTGCGTCGTCCTGGCTATCCAGAGCCAGTTTCACCGCGCCATCGAAGGTGCCGTAAGCCAGCTGCCGTGCCTGTTCGGCGCTAAAACCCAGTTCGGTGCCGGCCTGCATCAGCGATTCGATGAAATAGAAGACATAGGCAGGACCACTGCCGGAAATGGCCGTGACGGCATCGATTTTTGCTTCGGTATCAACCCACACCACTTCGCCCACCGCACGCAGCACCTTGTCGGCCGCAGCACGATCGGATGCCGGTACGCTGGCATCGGCAAACAGTCCGGATACACCGGCTTGCACCAGTGCCGGCGTATTGGGCATCACGCGCACAATGCGCTGATGGCCGCCGAGCCAGCCCGACAGCGAATCCGTGCGGATGCCGGCGGCAATCGAAATCACCAGTGCCTGAGCGGCAACGCCCGCCCATTCCTGCGCTACGGCTTTCATTTGTTGCGGTTTGACAGCCAGCAACACGACATCAAAGCGGCTGCCGCTAGGCACGCTGGCCAGTGTCTTGACGCCAAACTCCTGCTGCAATTGATCGCGCTTGGCTGCATCCGGCTCCATCACGCTGATTTCGTCAGCGGCAAAACCCTGGCGCAACATGCCGCCGATCAATGCGGTAGCCATGTTGCCGCCGCCTACAAAAACGATCTGCACGATAAACCATCCTTTGCTTCAAATTGTTGCCGATGCTAACACACGCGGCCTGCTGCCCGGCAGTGCCCGCTGCTTAATGCCGGGCGTAGCTGCGGGCACCGAAAATGGCGGTGCCCACCCGCACCATGGTTGCACCTTCGGCAATTGCCGCTTCCATGTCCGCCGACATGCCCATGGACAAGGTATCCAGCTGCAAGCCGCTCTGGTTAAGCTGTTGCAGGCATTGGCGCAACGCCGCGAACTGGCCGCGCAGTTGCTGCAGGTCTTCGGTGGGCTCCGGAATACACATCAGGCCGCGCAACTGCAGGCGTGGCAATTGGCGGATTGCAGCCGCCAGCGCCGGAACCCCGGCAAATTCACAGCCACTTTTGCTGACTTCGCCGCTGACGTTGACCTGGATGCAAACCTGCAGGGGCGGCAGATGGGCCGGGCGTTGTGCCGACAGCCGCTCTGCAATTTTCAGCCGCTCGATGCTGTGCACCCAGTCAAAATTTTCTGCCACCGGGCGGGTTTTGTTGCTTTGCAGCGGGCCGATGAAATGCCAGTGCAGCGGCAGATCCGCCAATTCGGCAATCTTGTCGACGCCTTCCTGCACATAGTTTTCACCAAACGCCAGCTGCCCCGCTTGCCAGGCTTCGCGCACATTTTCGGCGGGAAAAGTCTTGCTCACGGCCAGCAGGGAGATTGATTCCGGATCGCGGCCGGCGGTGATTGCCGCCTGGCGAATACGTTCGGTCACGCCTTGAATTGCGGATTTTATTGTGCCCATAATGAAAATCTCTATTTTCTAATAGAGCCCGCCAGAAGCGCGTTTCAGCGCTATCGTTGATCTGGCTGACAATCAACTCTGAAGACGAGGACGGCCACAGCCCCGTGTTTTGGCCCGGAGGATTATAGATGGAAATTTCCGAACTGCTGGCATTTGCCGTAAAGAACAAGGCGTCTGATTTGCACCTGTCAGCAGGCCTGCCGCCGATGATCCGGGTGCACGGCGATGTGCGCCGCATCAACCTGCCACCGATGGAACATCGGGATGTGCACGATATGGTGTACGACATCATGAACGACGGCCAGCGCAAGATTTATGAAGAAACGCTGGAATGCGATTTCTCCTTCGAGATTCCGAATCTGGCACGTTTCCGCGTCAACGCCTTTGTGCAGAATCGCGGTGCCGGCGCAGTGTTCCGTACCATTCCGTCCAAGGTCTTATCGCTGGAAGACCTGAATGCACCGAAAGTGTTTACCGAAATTGCACAGAACCCGCGTGGTATTGTGCTCGTCACCGGCCCGACCGGCTCGGGTAAATCGACAACACTGGCCGCGATCATCAATTACATCAATGAAAACGACTACGGCCATATCCTGACAGTGGAAGACCCGATCGAATTCGTGCACGAATCGAAAAAGTGCCTGATCAACCAGCGCGAAGTCGGACCGCATACCCTGGGCTTCAACAACGCGCTGAAATCAGCGCTGCGTGAAGATCCGGACGTGATTCTGGTGGGTGAGATGCGTGATCTGGAAACCATCCGACTGGCACTGACCGCCGCCGAAACCGGTCACCTGGTGTTCGGCACGCTGCACACCAGCTCTGCCGCCAAGACCATCGACCGTATTGTTGACGTGTTTCCGGCCGCAGAGAAGGAAATGGTGCGCTCGATGTTGTCCGAATCGCTGCGCGCGGTGATCTCGCAAACCCTGTTGAAGACCAAGGATGGCAATGGTCGCGTGGCGGCGCACGAAATCATGATTGGCACCCCGGCAATCCGCAACCTGATCCGCGAAGCCAAGATTGCGCAGATGTATTCGGCGATCCAGACCGGGCAGAATGTCGGCATGCAGACACTGGATCAATGCCTGACAGAACTGGTGCGGCGCAATATCGTGTCGGTGAGCGAGGCGCGTACCAAGGCTGCCAACAAGGATTCATTCGTGTAAAAGCCACATAATCGACAGCGATTATCTCAACCTGACAGGATTCAAGGCACGATGGAACGCGAACAAGCGACGAAATTCATGCACGACCTGCTCAAGCTGATGCGCAGCAAAGGTGCATCGGACTTGTTCATTACGACGGATTTTCCACCGGCAATCAAGATCGACGGCAAACTCACGCCGGTATCAAACCAGTCATTATCGGCCCAGCACACCAAAGAGCTGGCGCGTTCGATCATGAACGACCGGCAGGCGGAAGAGTTCGAGGCAAGCAAGGAATGCAACTTTGCCGTCAGCCCGCCGGGCATTGGCCGTTTCCGCGTGAATGCCTTTGTGCAGCAGGGCCGGATTGGCCTGGTGCTGCGTACCATCACCACCGAAATCCCCAGTTTTGACCAACTGAAGCTGCCTGCCGTGCTGAAAGACGTGGCGATGACCAAGCGCGGGCTGGTGATTTTTGTCGGTGGCACCGGCTCCGGTAAATCGACATCGCTGGCGGCGATGATCGGTTATCGCAACGAAAACTCCTACGGCCACATCATCACCATCGAAGACCCGGTGGAATATGTGCATCAGCACAAGAACTGCATCATCACCCAGCGCGAAGTCGGGGTGGATACCGAATCCTGGCATGCGGCACTGAAAAACACGCTGCGCCAGGCGCCGGACGTAATCCTGATCGGCGAGATTCGTGACCGCGACACCATGGATTACGCCATTGCCTTTGCCGAAACCGGCCACCTGTGTATGGCCACGCTGCACGCCAACAGCGCCAATCAGGCGCTGGACCGGATCATCAACTTCTTCCCGGAAGAACGCCGGCAGCAGTTGCTGATGGATTTGTCGCTCAACTTGCGGTCGTTTGTCTCGCAGCGCCTGATTCCGCACAAATCCGGCAAGGGACGCGCTGCGGCAGTGGAAATCATGCTCAATTCGCCGCTGATTTCCGACCTGATCTTCAAGGGTGAAGTGCACGGCATCAAGGAAATCATGTCCAAATCGCGCGAGCTGGGCATGCAGACTTTCGACCAGGCACTGTTCGACCTGCACGAAACCGGCCAGATCAGCTACGAAGATGCGCTGCGCAACGCCGATTCGGTGAACGACCTGCGCCTGAAGATCAAGCTCGATTCCAAAGATTCGAAGAACCGCGACGTGATGGAAGGGATTGATCATCTCGACATCCTCTGAGCGCCTGCAGGCGCTTGCCGCTTTTGCACGCAGCCCCGGTTGATGCCGGGGTTTTTTGTGTGTGCGGGCAGTGGATCGCCTCGGGCCATTTGGTTATAGTCCTCGGGCAGCGTTGTGCTGCGCCTCTGAGCTGATGTGTGGTGGGCATGTCCAATTTATCCAGCCTGCGCCGAGACCGGCGCATTGCTTGCCTGTATCGCGCCCTGTCCGATCTCGAATCCGGCACGCCGCGCCAGACCTGGTTTCTGGCACTGGCGCGGGCTGCCGACCAGCGGGTGTTACTGCAACTGGAGCACATACCGCCTGCCAGCGGTGTGGATCGCCTGCTGGCCGGGCTCTTGCCGTATTTGCCACTGCTGCCGCGCTGGCTCATGCTGCGCAGCCTGCAGCTGCCCGGCCTGCTGCCCTATCGCCTGGCGCAGCATGAGCCTTTCCCTGCCCCGGTGGCGCGGCTCTGGCCAAAAACCGCAGAAGCCATGCTGCTGGCCGCCTACGAAGCCCTGCTGGTGAATGTGTGCCTGATGACGGCAATGGGTGTGGCCCGCCCCGAATCAGGGCTGGCACAAGTGGCGGGTATCGCCTGCCTTGCCTTCGGCGGGGTTTACGTTGCACTACGCGGCGTGTTTCGCAGCGTGCCGGCGCTGGCGCAGCAAAACCGCCTGCTGCGCGACGAGCCACTGGATTGGTCGGCACAGCAGGAAGAAGCCGGCGGTGACTTGCCCGAATGGTTGAGCCATGTGGGTGTTGGCCCGGAGCGCGCGGCAGCCTTGTTGCTCGACCCGGATCGTTTTCTGGATGAATCGCTGTGCCGGCGCCTGAACCTGGTGCCGCTGCCGCAAGTGCGGCCGATGTGGCGTGGCGCCTGCCTGCTGCTGGCTTTTGCCAGCGGGGCGCTGGCGCCGATTGTGGCAGGCAGCCTGGTACCGGTGCGTTACCGGCTGTTGGCACTGCTGCTGGTGGCAATTGTGCTGCTGCCCTGGCTAGGCTGGCAGCGCGCCCGGCAGGCGGGAGCAGATGCACGCGATGCCGCAGTGCGCAGCGCATTGGCCGCAACCCTGGCGGTGGGTGGCGCCTATCTTTCCGGACGCCTGCTGGCCTGGTTGTTTGGCCATTGATGCGCGCTCCTATGCCAACAGGCTATAGTGACAACAATTGTGCGGCAGCACGGGCTGTCGAAAACCGCTTGAAGCGAGGAAAACATGGCTGAAGAAATCAAACGCAAACGTACCCCGCCGCGCAACGGCAAACCCGCAGCCGGTGGCACCAGAAAGGCAACCGCAGCCAAACCTGCCGCAAAGCCGGTGCCACCTGCTGCGCCACCCGTCATTGAAGTACCGCCGGCCCCCAAACCAGCGGTGCGCACATTGAAAAAACTGCCGCCGAAAGACATTGAAGAGCCATCGCTGATCAGCCGGTTGATGGATTTGCCCGGATCGATGGCCGGCAGCGCCATCAATTTTGTGGTGAAGAAAACCGAACTGCCGTTGCGGGTTGGCAAAGCCATGTTGCTCAAGCAGGATCAGGCCGATGTGCTGGAAAAAGCGGGCAAGACCTTCCGTGAATTGCGCGAAGTAGCGGGTGTGACGCTGGATGAACTGGCGCAGGAAATCAACCTCAAAGACAAGAGCCTGCTGGAAGCCGTGGAAAACGGCACCGCCACACTCTCGTTCGAATTGATCGTGCGGCTGGCCTCGGTGCTGGCGCGGCACGACCCGGTGCCGGTGGCCCTGAAGCTGATCCGCTGTTATTACCCGGATCTGGGCGCGATGCTTGATGACTGGGGCGTGGGCCGCTGGATTCTGCATTTCGAGCGCGAGCGCGAATTCATCAACATCTACCGCCGCCACGATGCCGTGCGCCAGCTGTCGGATGAGGGCTTCAACAAGGTACTGGAGTTCACCAAATCGGCGTTTGAAATGGCACTGCATTTTGTTGCCAACGAAGAATCGGTGGAAGACCAGGTGATCGACCCGGATGCGCCGCTGGCCAGACCCAAAAACAAACCCAAGTCAGCAAGCGCAGAGCGGCCGCAAGCCGCTGCCGGCAAAACCACGCCACACAAGTCTGCAGGCGAGGCGGATCAGGACTGATGCAGATCACCGTGCTCGGTTGCAGTGCCGGGCTGGGTGGGCCAAGGCGCACCAGCAGCCTGCTGCTGAACGAGCACACCCTGATTGACGCCGGCAGTGGTGTGGGCGATCTGGATTTGGCACAACTGCTGGCGATCAGGCAAGTCTTGCTGACTCACGCGCATCTCGACCATTGCTGTCTGTTGCCGATGCTGGCCGATGCCGGAGTAGGCAAGCGTACTGGCCCGCTAGGGAAGCGCTGATTTATTCGACGAGCGGGATGAAGTGCAAGGAGCCCGGCGCGCAGAAAGCGAGACATATCATGAGGATAGGCGAGCTTTCGAGCACCGCGCGACGCAGCAATTCGCCCGTGCAGTCAATAAATCAGCGCCTTCCTAGCGGTTTATGCGCTGCCGGAAACCCTGGCAGACCTGCACACGCACATGTTCAACAACCGACTCTGGCCGGACTACACCGCAATCCCCAGCCCTGCACAGCCTTACGTGCACCTGCTGCCGCTGCTGGCAGGGCAAACACTGCAACTGCATGAGCTGACTGTAACGCCGCTGCCGGCGCGCCATTCGGTGCCGGCGCAAGGGTATGTAGTGCGGGATCAGGGAGCCACATTTGCGTTTTCCGGCGACACCGCGCTGCATCTGCCGTTCTGGCAGGCACTGGCTGCCGAGCCGCAACTGCGGCAGGTGATGGTGGAACTGACCTACCCCGAATCGCGGCACGCCGAGGCCAGCCAGTTTGGCCATTTGTGTCCGTCTGATCTGGCTGAGGGTGTGTGCTTGTTGCCGGCTGGCGTGGAAATCCTGATTTCACATCTGGAGCCGGGAGCCGGGGCGCAAGTGATGGCGGAGATTCGCGCCCTGTTGCCAGGCCGACGCCTGACACAGCTCGTCAGCGGCCAACAGCTGATGTGCTGAACACCGCGCTGGGATTGCCTTGCAGGCCGGCCTGCTGGCCAATGCCAGAGCGGCTTCCAGCCTGCCTGTGCAGAGGCTTTAAATCCAGCGCCGGCGCCAGAAAATAAAGCTCATCACGACGGCGATACTGCCCATCAAGCCCAGCACTGCGTAATAGCCCCAATACCAGTCCAGCTCCGGCATATGCTTGAAGTTCATGCCATAGACACTGGAAATCAGCGTCAGCGGCATGAAAATGGTGGTAATCACCGTCAGCACGCGCATTTCCTGATTCAGGCGGTTGGACATGGCCGACATGTAGATATCCAGCATGCCGCTGATCAGGTCGCGGATCATTTCCACCGATTCGATCACATGCACCGTGTGGTCGTAGACATCGCGCAGATAAATCAGCGTTTCCGGCTTGAACTGCCGCGCCTCGCCGTGCTGCAGCATGTTCAGCACCTCGCGCAGCGGCCACAGCGCACGGCGGATCATCATCGTGTCCATTTTCAGGTTGTGGATCTGGCCGAGCATTTTTACTTCGGCTTTCACCAGCAACTGACTTTCGAGGATTTCGGTTTCTTCCGACAGGTATTCCAGCACCGTGAAATAGTGGTCGACGATCGCATCCAGCAGCGAATAACACAGGTAATCCGCACCAAACCTGCGGGTTTGCCCCTTGTTGGCCTGCAGCCGTTCACGAATCGCCTGGAATTTGCCGGTAGGCCGTTCCTGAAAACTCAGCACAAAATTATTGCCCACCACCAGGCTGATCTGGTCTGCGTTCAACGACTTGGCCTTGGCATCGTATTCAAAAAACCGGGCCACAATAAACACATAGTCGCCGTAGTCCTCCACCTTGGGCCGCTGGTCGGTATTGAGAATGTCTTCCAGCACCAGCGGATGTAGCCTGAAGCGGCGACCGATTTCCTCAAGGATCGAAATATCCTGCAGGCCGTGCACATTGAGCCACAATGTTTCGTGCTGCGCCTGGTGCTGCTTGCCCTGGTTCAGCGTCTTGAAACGGGTTTCGCGATAATCATCGACGTCGTATTCGATCAAGGTCACCAGCGGCTCGGCAGTTTTGATATCGCCGATGTGCACCAGCGCGCCGGGCGCCTGGCCGATCTTGTTTTTGCGCTGTTTAGCTACGCGCTGTTTCATCACGCACTTCCAGAGCCAGTCCCACGCTGTGCCAGAAGCTGGCTTCCTGTTTCAGTGCGGTAGCCGTCAGCGGATGGGCTTCCAGCCATTGCGGGCAGATGGTCAGGACAAAACCCTGCTCGCTGGCTTGCAGCTGCATGGCCGGCGGCTCGCTTTTGCTGCGGCTGCGGTTGAACAGCACCGCCAGCCGCAGCGCAATGATGCGCGACCACTCCTGCCTGCTGCCGATCTCCAGCTGTTTGGCCAGATTGCCGCGATGCGCGGCGGCCAGCCGCGACAAATGCAGTTGCTCCGGCTTGGAAAAGCCCGGCATGTCGGCATATTGCAGAATGTAGGCAGAATGTTTGTGGTAGCCGGTGTGTGATACCGACAGGCCGATTTCATGCAGCGCGGCAGCCCAGCTGATCAGCTGCGCATCGAATTCGCTGGCGGGAATAGTCTGCGGCTTGATCTGTGCAAACAATTGCTGCGCCAGCTGCTCCACCCGCTCTGCCTGGGCGCTGTCGATGTGGTAACGGCGCTTGAACTGCGCAACCGTCACGTCGCGCATGTCACGGTGGTGATGGCGGCCGATCAGATCCCACATCACGCCTTCGCGCAGTGCGCCACTGGCGGAGGTCATGTTGCGGATACCAAGCTCGCTGAAAATCGCCGACATGATGGCAAAGCCGCCGGCAATCACTGGTGCGCGATCCGGGCGCAGGCCGTTGATTTTCAGGTGCGGAATATTGCCCTGTTTCAACAACAGCTCGCGGATTTTTTCCATGCCTTCAAAAGTCAGGCCGCCGGTGCTGAAATCATTCAGCTCGCAGATATCCTGCAGCGAACGCGCCGTGCCGGAGGTGCCCACTGCCTGCTGCCAGTTGCCGGCAAAAAATTCGTGGGCAATGCTCTGCAGCTCGATCCTGGCGGCGGTTTCTGCTGCCTGGATGGCTTTTTCGGTGATTTTGCCATCAGGAAAATAACGTAGCGTATAGCTGACGCAGCCCATGTACAGGCTTTCGGTTTTCTGCGGCTTGAGCTGCTGGCCAATGATGAATTCGGTGGAGCCGCCGCCGATATCCACCACCATGCGTTTCTCCTTGCTTGCCGGCAGGCTGTGCGCAGCGCCCAGGTAGATCAGGCGCGCTTCTTCGCGGCCGGCGATGATTTCGATCGGAAAACCGCCGAGCGCTTCTTCCAGCTGCGGAATCAGTGTGGCCGAATTGCGCGCCACGCGCAGGGTGTTGGTGCCCACCACCCGCACCGCCTCGCGCGGCAGCCCGCGCAGGCGTTCGCCAAAGCGGCGCAGGCAGGCCAGCGCCCGCTGCTGCGCCTCTTCGGTCAGCCATTCGTCTTCGGTCAGGCCGGCGCCGAGGCGCACCGGGTCTTTCAGGGTATCGAGCGGGTAAATCTGATCATCCACCACCCGTGCCACCTGCAGGCGAAAGCTGTTGGAGCCGAGGTCAACTGCGGCAATTGTCGAATGTTCCATGGTTCCGCCAAATGAAAAAGCCGCGTGTGAGACACGCGGCATAACGGTTAAAAGCCTTGTAATTTACTGTAGTGCTTCGCGTTCGATTTCTTCAACCGAAGTGTGGCGCACATCCTTGCCCTTGACCAGATAAACGATGTATTCACACATGTTTTTTGCGTGGTCGCCGATGCGCTCCAGCGCCTTGGCAATCGAGAGCGTTTCCAGCGAGGTGGTGATGGTGCGCGGATCTTCCATCATGAAGGTGATCAGGTGGCGGATGATCAGGCGGTATTCCTCGTCCACATGCAGGTCAGCGCGCACCACTTGTGCTGCCTCAGCCAGATCGAGGCGGGCAAACGCATCCAGCGCCTTGTGCAGCATGTCCAGCACCAGCGTTGCCATGTGCCGGATCTCGCGAAAACGCGGCATATTGATGCGCTCGCCTTCGTAAATCATCTTGCTCATGCGCGCGATTTTTTTCGCCTCGTCGCCAATCCGCTCCAGATCGGTGGTGGTCTTGATCACCGTCATCACCATCCGCAAATCGGTGGCGGCAGGCTGGCGGCGGGCGATGATGTGCTGGCACATCTCATCGATGCTGACATCGAAGGCGTTGACACGGCGGTCTTCTTCCTCAACCTTGTTCATCAGCTCCAGATCACCGTTGCTCATCGCTTCGATGGCATCGGCAATCTGCTTTTCCACCAGGCCGCCCATCTGCAGCACCCGTGCGCGGACGGTTTCCAGCTCTGTATCAAACTGCCTGTATATGTGTTCTTGCGGCATTGTGTTTCTCCTCGGTTCAATCCGGCACGTGGCCGCCGACTATAGCTGTCGTGTATGAATATGTGATGACAATGATTATGTCATAATTTCCACGCCGTTCGGTGTGCCCAGCAGCAGCACATCGGCGCGGCGCACCGCAAACAGGCCATTGGTTACCACCCCGGTGATCTGGTTCAGTTGTTTCTCCAGCTCTGCCGCCTGAGCAATCTGCAGGCCGAACACGTCGAGAATGATGTTGCCGTTATCGGTAGTGAAACCCTCGCGCAACATCGGCTGGCCGCCGATTTTGAGGATTTCGCGTGCCACGTGGCTGCGCGCCATCGGGATCACTTCAATCGGCAGCGGAAAATGCCCCAGCACTGGCACCAGCTTGCTCTTGTCGGCAATGCAGATGAACCTGTCGGCCACCGCTGCAACGATTTTTTCGCGCGTCAGCGCGCCGCCGCCGCCCTTCACCATTTGCAGATAGTGGTTCACCTCATCGGCACCATCCACGTATACCGGCATCTTGTCGACGCTGTTCAGGTCGAACACGCGAATGCCGTGCGCTTTCAGGCGCGCCGCGCTGGCTTCCGAGCTGGCCACGGTGCCTTCGATGCGGCCCTTGATCCTGGCCAGTTCATCGATGAAAAAATTGGCAGTAGAGCCGGTGCCGACACCGACGATGCAATCATCGGGAATATATTGAATGGCGGCCTTGGCCACCGCGAGTTTCATTTCGTCTTGAGTCATTGCGTTTATTCCGTTTATATCATTCACAAGCATAGCCGTAAGCGAATGGCAGCACAATGGCGCTTCTGTTACTCTTGCACGCTTGATTTACGCGGGTATTGCACCTCTCATGAAACACGATTACCTCGAACGCATCCTCACTGCCCGTGTCTACGACGTGGCAATCGAAACGCCGCTGGAGCCGGCACCGATCCTGTCGCGCCGCATCGGCAATCAGGTGTTGCTCAAGCGAGAGGATATGCAGCCGGTGTTTTCGTTCAAACTGCGTGGCGCCTACAACAAAATGGCGCAGCTGACGCAGACCGAGCTGGATCGTGGCGTAGTGTGTGCCTCAGCCGGCAATCATGCGCAGGGCGTGGCGATGTCGGCACAGATTCTCGGCTGCACCGCAACGATTGTGATGCCCGCCACCACGCCACGCATCAAGGTCAACGCCGTTGCCAACCGTGGCGGCAAAGTGGTGCTGCATGGCGACTCTTACGACGACGCCTACAAACACGCGATGGGCATTGTCGAGCAGGAAGGCGCCACCTTTGTTCATCCCTACGACGATCCGGACGTGATCGCCGGCCAGGGCACCATCGGCATGGAAATCCTGCGCCAGCACTCGCGTCCGATCGAAGCGATTTTTGTGCCGATTGGCGGTGGCGGCATTGCTGCCGGCATCGCCGCTTACGTCAAACGCCTCAAGCCCGGCATCAAGGTGATCGGCGTTGAGCCGACCGATTCCGATGCCATGTATCAATCGCTGCAAGCCGGTGAGCGCGTGCAGTTGCAACACGTCGGCCTGTTTGCCGATGGCGTGGCGGT
>JACCDG011968697.1_pt1 | contig 34678 bp, 39 predicted proteins | sample 7442471 | NCBI WGS metagenome assembly JACCDG01 (sample SAMN15323444, study PRJNA562643) | freshwater metagenome | isolation source: river surface water | place: USA:Blue River Watershed | collected 2017-08-17 | reverse complement strand
TTTTTAACTTTCAAATCGGTTGTAACCGAAGTACCCGGCTCACCAACGAGACTGATAGGAAGCGGAGAAGTAATGAGACGAAGACTGGCATCCTGAGCATCTGATTGCGCCAGTGCTAGAGAGGGAACCAGTACAAAAAGAAAAGCCAGGATGTACCCCACAAAAAAAAGGTTCAAAGGAAATTTTCTCATGATTCTCATGCTAGAGTGTATTCTTTTTCTTAGTATACCGCACCTTCCCCCACTCTGCCTAGAGAAAACAAAAACCTCCTTCTTTTCCAGGAAGGAGGCCTATCTTTCAAAAAAACCTTTAGAATCGCCCTGCTGCGACTACTGTCAGTGTATCGGTATAGTCTGTCGCTGCGGCCTGCACGGCGCTAATCTTGGCTCGTTCAATAAGGGTCAGGACGTCACCATCGGTTGTTCCATCTGAGGCGGCAATCGGTTGAAAAGTAGTAGAAAGCGTTCCTCCAGAAGTTGCATTGGCACCCGCATACTCAGCTCCAAACCCAGCAGCCTGCGTTATAGTACCAGTCCCAGTACCACTATCCGTCGTGATATCAACATCGAGCACATAACCTGTTACTGAAGCCAAATCAGAAGGAGTATCGTTGACTGTCCCCGCAGTAGCAATCGTAGCGCTGGTTGAAGCTGAATTCAAAGCAGCATTAGCACTCTTGACCCAAGCTACCCATCCAGAAGCAGCGTTCGTAGAGATTGTCACTGTTTTTCCAGAGGTAGAAGTCGTAGTGGTACCAAGATTACCAGAAAAAGTATCGGTATTCCCAGAGAGAGCGAAGGAAAATGTCGCGGGCACAGTAGCTGTAACTACAATCTGATCATCAGAAACAATCGAAAGGGCATATCCGGACGAATCAATAGTGGCCGGACCGCTGGTACGAGTCGTAATCGTGCCTGTCTTATCGTTACCGGCACTCGAAGTAGTCACTGCGGTACTACTGGACCAGTTGAAGCAGTAGAGCGTTCCAACGACCAAATCCGTACTTGGGAAGGTCACTACCTGACCAGTCACATTGCTGGCGGTGCCAATACCAGGCCACACGGTGGCACCGCTCGGCAAGTTGGTTGTTGTCACTGTAAAGGTCGCTGCTAACCCCAACGTGAAACCCGTTGGAAACGTTACCTGTACGTCCGCTTCGGTACCCACCGTTTGTGGCTGAGCACAGATAAGTCCAGTCGTAGCGGTTGAGGCCTTGAGACGATCTGGTCGCACATAGGCCTCCTGCAAGTTTCCTGCCTTGGCAGGGGCTGAAAAAAGAATCACTTGCGCCAAGCTGATGAAAAGAAGGGAAAGGAGATTCAGAGCACTCACTGACCGAGTTATTTTATGAATGGCCATACTTTTTTATTTTTTTCCGTACACCAACAGGGCGATGACGTTTCGTGATTATTTTTTGATTTTCTTACAAAAGATTTTTTCCTTTACCCTACAATGATAGCATAAAAAATAGTCTCTGTCAAAATACTTTGTCTACTCGCTACTCATTTCTTCAGAAATTTGCTGAGGCAATAACCGTGAGTGATTCCGTATAGTCTCCTGCCGATGGAGTCACAGCTGATGATTTTGCCTTCAAAAGAAATGAGCCACGACCCCCAGTCGTTGGGGCAGTTGCAGTAAAAAGCTCGCGAATTGAGGTATCGATAGTGCCCACCGTATTTCCTGTCTGATCATACAGCGCTGCTTCCGTCAGTCCGTTGGTAGCTGTTGATCCCTGTAGGCCAAATCCTTCCGTCAAGGCTGTGAGATTGCCCGTGACGGCACTGATAGTATAGGCCGCCTGCGTACTCGCAAGACCGGCATTGCTCCCGTACACATACACTCGTCCACCATTTTCACCATTAGTAATAAAATCGACCCACACTTTTTCCGCACTATCGATAACCGTCCCTGCCAAAAGACTTCCCAAGTCTATCGTGGAGACACTGTTGTCCACATCGGTCGCAGCCACATCAATATCGAAAGTCATTTGCGGATTCACTGTTGCCGCACTAGCCGTTGGACCATAGTCCGTCTCTGTAAATTTCCCCTGAAAAGCTTTTACCTTGATGTGATAGGTCGTTCCGGAAGTAAGACCGATAATAAGTGTCCCTGACGCCCCTCCCCAGGCCGTGTATGTTTGATAATCCTCAATGCCCAGGCTATTTCCAACCGTATCATCGCTCTGCACATAGCGAGTATCAGAAACAAAATTATCCGCACTGATAGCCAACGCAAACAGCGTATCACTCGGATTACTCGCGGTATCAAGAACTACTTTTAACTTATTGTAATAACTACTCGGGTTGGTAAAAGTTGGCGCCAAAGGCACGTTGGCCTGGTTGGTAAACTGGAGCCCCGGACCCAAATCATACGTTATCCCGTCAAGCTCTGTACTATTTTGCTCACCCAGGATTCCCTCTAGGGCATAACTTGAGGAAGTGCCATTGGCAACACCTCCGCCACCGTATCCGAAATCCTTTAATTCATAGTTTGTGCTCGCGGGCAAAACAAAAAAAAGGAGTAGTCCTGCCGAGGGGAAAAATCTTTTTTGTAGCACTGAAAAAAGCTGCTCTGTGTATCTCATGTCAAAAAAGAAAGAGCGGTTAGCGTGAAACCTCATCAATGGTCTCATCATCAGAGTCGCAGGCCCGTATAGTCACGATATTGTTACCATCGACCACGGCGGTATAGTGTGTCTGTGTAACACTTCCAGTCTCCGGATCGTACGGCATATCCTTCAAATACGGCGCCAGAGTGCCGGAAAAATCGAGGCAGTACGAGGCAGTTGCTCCACAAGCGCCCGTGGTAAGCTCGCATCCTGAAGCTGCGGTACCAATTTGTTTCTCGGCGGTATCGAGTCCGGCTGGAAGGACTCCCCGATTATCAACAATATACTGTTGAACCGCTGAGAGAATACTCTGCAGATCTGCCAGCCGTCTGGCGTCACGAGCATTCTGAAAGCGAGTGGCTGGATCAAGCGAAACAATAACGACCGTCGCCAGAACGGCAATAATACCAATAACCAACAAAATTTCAATCAGTGTGAATCCTTTTTTCGTACTCACACACGGCCTTGATTGATTCATAGAAACAAGAAAATATACCTGTATGATAGCAGTTCCGTGTGAAATGTCTAACCATTCGTCCTACTCACGATCGACGAAACAGCTTTTGTACCCGATTCAACCATCGTTCTTTTGCAAAAAAATTCAGGTTGAGTATCTGCTCATCTTTACCAGTCACCCTTTCGTAAGCCGCCCCCAAAAGTGGATTGTAGAGACGTGTTGCCGACGGTATCCCATGCTTCCTTTCTGTTTCCTCCACAAGAGCGGGGTCCGTGACGCGAGAAAAAAAGACCTTGGTCACCTGTTCCAATTTTCGGCTGGAAAGAAATGTAAGAAATTGCTCTATATCTCCCTCTGTTAACTCTCCTTTTTTCGTTTCTGTTGCCAACACCACCCCCCGACAAGCCGCCAACAACAAAAAACTCTCTCGGTTTTGTTCTGCTATCACCACCACTCCCTCTTCATGAGCTTCAAAGGAAGCCAGGAGACAAGACTCTGGAACAATACTCTCCACCCGCATCTTGGATGACTGTATCGCGCGCTCCAGATAATTGGAAAATACTCGCTCAATCACTGCCACTTGAACCAACATTTCAGAATCTCCCTTACTGTGTTCACTATACCCAAGGGTTCGAAAATCCCAGTCTGTTTTCTGCAAGTCTTCCGGAATAACTTCCTCGGCACGGGCACGAATATTTTCACGAGTCAGGACTGTTCCTCTCGGAAAAGAAAGAACTGTCACATACACCAGCGTTTCCGCCAAAACGATCCGGATGTTTTTTTTCCCCACCTGTATCGATTGCTGATGAAACACCTCATCCATGTGTTCTGCAGTATATGCCACCGCTTGTCCCGCTTCAAATACAGGTGGAGTTGCTAAGACAACCACACCTGGTTCTATGAAGTTTGTATCAACAAACAATACCGGTATTTTTGAGGCAAACATATACAAAGATATTATACCTCTCTATTGTAGCTTTTTTTCATCGCTCAAGCCAACTCTCCAGAACAAAAGCGCCCGGATTTCCCGGTGAACGATGGCCTTCAATCACGAGTGTCCGTATCAATTCGTTCTTGTTCGCTTGCATCAAGAGCGTCCATTGTTCTCCATCCTTCTCAATAGTGACATCGCATCGGATACCAAAATAATCACTAGTACTTCCTATGTAGGCCTCGTCTCGGACGCTTTTTAATACAGCGTCTTCCGCACAGCCTTCAAGCGCCCCCAAAGTTATCTCACTCTCCACAAGAAGCAGAGCCTCCTGTCCGCCACCGATGGAAAGAAGCGGTAGAGAAAGCAGAAGCGAGAGCGAAAAGACCATCAGTGCCAAGACTGTCATAATGGCGATGTATCCCCGGGCATCTTGCGATGTAATATTCTTTTTTTTCATAAACCAAGATTTCTTATCATCACGCCTGTTTGTATCTGAAACTCGGTCGTATATTCAACAGAAGATCCTGGAGGCGTTCGTAACGTCACGGTATAACCAATAAAACCTACTCTTCCGTCACTTAAACGATAGCGCTCGATATTGGATAGCTCTCCAATAAAATCCTCGTCGTGCAGCGTCACCGTATCACGATTTGATTGTCGCAACACAATATGACCATTCTCGCTTTCAAGAGTCATCGTATCGCCGGTATCGATAATACCGACAACGAGACGCCCCTCCGGATCATCCCAGACTGACTCTTCCTCATTTACCCCCGTCCCATTTCGTAGTATAAATTTTATTCGTTCCACAACAAATCTCGCCTCTGCCGCCACGGCACGCTCTGTGTGACTTTTCCGAGCAAGCTCGAGACTATCCCAAGCAAAAGTGAACAGCGCCATTCCCAAGAGCGAAAACAGCCCCAGATACAAAATAACCTCCACAAACGTAAACCCCCGTGCCTTCCTCATATGTTCTTAAATACGCCAACGAGTAATATAGGTTTGCAATACGATAGTCTGATCCCGCTCCGGAGATGCTGGCCAAGTGACCGTCACCACCACGTGAAAAGTATCACTATCATCGTCCCCTTCTTGAGCAATATTTCCTCCGCTCTCTCTCTTCACTGACTCAATGGTTATTTCCCTGGTAAATATTCCTTCCAAATCATTTGGGTCTTCCTGCCATTCCCAGGCCTCATCACGCCTCAAAATTCCGGCCCCCTGAATAGGGTGGATATTCTCAAAATTATCCCTCGCCATCATTCGCGCAGCCTCCATCCCCTCTCCTGCAAAATACGTCGCTCTCGTCACGTCGTGATTCTGACGATCACTGGCAAGACCAGAGAGAAGTACTGATATCACTCCCCACGAAAAAATCGTAAACAAAGCCCCTGCCAACAATATCTCCAGCGTCGAAAAGCCCCGCACAACTAATGACCTCATAAACATTCCTTTAAAAATCTCCCTCTACCACACCCACGGCATTGATTCGCAAAACACGAACATGTGTTTCTGTTGAAAGTGCACTATTCTCAAGTGAAATTTGAATTACCGGCTCTGTGCTGGGTCTGCCCGTTCTTCTTTCAAAGATAACTTCGTTAAGCCCCGTCATATTGACTCGATCATGAAGAGTAAATCTCTGATCCAGGGCCTCATTACGACTTCCATACGTATCACCCGAGAAAAGCACTATCTGCTGACCATCCAAGGTGACGCCCCAGGCGGTTCCTTTTTTTCCCATCATGCTTTGCCAACGAGCCTGCGAAAAACTTGCTTTCAGCTCCTCTACTGCCACATCAACTTCCTGCTCAAATAAAAAATCGCCATAAAAAGGCGAGGCCATGATGCCAATAAAGATCATGAGCGCCATCGTAAGAAGAACTTCAATATACGTAAAACCAGAAAGTCGCATTGGTACGCAAAATTACCGCTTCACAGAACCGGTCAATGAATAAATAGGTGTCAAAATAGCTAACGCCAAAAATACAACGACTCCGCCGATACAAATAAGCAGTAGTGGTTCAAAAAGAACAGTGATATTCTTTATTTTTCGATCCACTTCCGTTTCAAAAAAATCTTGCAGATAGAGGAGGGTATCATCGAGCTTCCCTGTTTTTTCGCCGGAGGCAATCATTTTTGCCGCTAACACCGGTATGACCGCATACTGCTTCTCTGAAAGATCCGAAGAAAGTGTTTTTCCTTGAGAAACCGCTTCTCCCAATTGTTTCACCAATCGCGCCATCGCACGATTTTCCATTACTCGCTCCTCCACTATCAATGCCTCAAACAAAGGAAGGCCGCTCTTTAACATGGTACCAACATCGCGACAAAAATGAGCGATGGCAATATTCTGGGAAAGCTCTCCCAGAATGGGTGATCGAAGGAGAAACAGATGCCAATATGGTCTGACCTTCTTAAGAGAGATTATTCCTCGAAACAAAAGGAGTGCGACGCCCAACCCGATAAAAAAAACTATACCATATGACTGCATGAACTGAGCCACCGCAAGAAGAGTACGTGTCGTCCAGGGCAAGGTAACATGAAATGATTCAAAAAGCCGGATGAGCTTCGGTAAAATAAAAATGCTAATTGAGGCGGAAAGAAGAAGCGCCATTGAAAGGACAATGGCCGGATATATGAGGATGGCTTGAATTTTTTTTTGCAGCGTATATGAACTCTCTTGTTGATATGCTAAAAAATCCAAATTTTCCTGCAAGGTACCAGAAGCTTCCCCAATTTGCACCAAATTAACAGAAAGAGCATCAAATACCTTTGGAAAACGAGAAAGCGCCTGAGAAAAGGACTGCCCGTTTTCAATATCAAGAAGCAGCTTTCCAATAATAGCGCCCAGCGCTATAGACGATGATTTTTCCCGGAGAGAAGTAAGTGCCTCACTGAGCGGAATTCCACTCTTCAAAAGAACTGCTAGTTCTCTGGTGAAGAGCATTTTTTCAAGATGAGAAACAGAACCGAACATAGTATTATTCTTTGGTAACTCTCATAATCTCATCGATTGTCGTCATTCCTTCCTGAACCTTGATCAAACCATCTTCAAAGAGTGTTTGCATACCAGCAGCCACAGCAAGAGACTGAATCGTATTGGCATCTCGACGTTCCACAATCGCCTTCCGAAGGATATCATCCAAAACTAATACTTCAAAAATTCCGACCCGTCCTTCATAGCCCGTTCCATGACACCCCTCACAACCCTTGCCCCGATAAAGACGGATATGCTTCCCTTGCCCTGCCTTACCAAATAATTTTTCATAAAACTCCATCCCAATACGAGCGGCCAACTCCTCACTTGCTACCTCTTCGCTCACACGACAGGACTGATGAATCTTGCGTACTAACCGCTCAGCGACAATGATATTTGTCGTTGAGGCAATAAGAAAAGGCTCTATATCCATATCAATTAATCGAGGAATAGAGGTGGCCGCATTATTGGTGTGAAGTGTCGAAAGCACAAGGTGTCCAGTCATAGCCAGATTAACAGCGATATCCGCTGTCTCCTTATCACGAATTTCCCCTACGAGTATGACGTTCGGATCCTGACGAAGAATACTCCGCAGTCCGGTCGCAAACGTTAACGCCGCATCTGGATTGACCTGAATCTGACTGACTCCCTCCATGTCATATTCTACAGGGTCTTCGATAGTCACAATATTAACGTGACGACGATTAAGAAGTTTTAACAGGGCATACAGCGTTGTTGTTTTGCCGCAGCCGGTTGGTCCGGTCACCAAAATCATACCGTACGGCTTTTCATAGGCCTGTCTCACCAGCTCTAAAGCTCGAGGAGAGAATCCCAAATTCGTCAAAGAAAACTGTCGGGAACGTTCCGACAAAAGACGAAGCACTACCTTCTCACCTTCCGTTGTTGGAATAAGAGAAACACGCACGTCAAGCTCCTCTCCCTGCCCCAAAGGAAAACTTATTTTCCCGTCCTGAGGAACCTGATGTTCATCAATACGCAACTTTGACAAAACCTTTATACGAGAAATAATCTGGGGATGAAGTTCGCTCGGTAATTTTATAATATCGTGCAGAATACCATCGATACGGAAACGGACCAGCATATCGTTCTCTCTCGGTTCCAGATGGATATCAGAAGCCCTGTTCTGATAGGCATACGAAAGGAGAATATCCACGATACGGATAATCGGAGGAGCCTTCTTTCCCTTTCCCTTTTCCGCCGCCTGAATATCAGAGAGAATGATATTTTCAAATGCTTCGGCCACCGCTTCCCGATACAGGGTCAAGGAATTTTCTATGTCTCGTTCCATGGCAAGATACGCTCTCACCGTATGACCGGTCTTTTTTTCAAAAAAATTTTGCATCTCTAGATTACGAGGATCACTCATCGCCAGATGCAATCCTTCCTCGTCGATAGCAAACGCAATTACCTGGTGCTTCTTTGCTACCACTTCCGGAACAATACGCAGGATATCATCGGCGATTTGCTTCTGTTCCAAAACAACAAAGGGAAACCCCAGTTTATCCGCTATCAACTTTCCTAATTCTTCTTCAGAAACGAGGTCAAACCAAAGAACGGATTCAGAAAAAGCGCCTCCTTCACTTCGGAAACGCTCTTCGGCCAACTCGATGTCTTTTTCCTCTACCACGCCAGCATCAAGCAGAAGTGCCTTGAGCTCGTCATGAGTGAGAATATCCTTCATAGAACCTACAACCCCAGATTATGTTTCACTTTATCAATAACTTCTTGAATAGGAACATTTGCCTTCACAAGATATTCTATTGCCCCTAGTTCCTTGATGCGCCGCATGTCCTCCTCCTGACTGAGATTGGAGAGCACGATGACTGGAATATCTCTCACGGCCGGATCTGCCTTCAGTTCAGCCAATGTTTCAAAGCCATCTTTACCTGGCATGATGAGGTCAAGGAGAATGAGCCCTGGCCGCAGTACCTGTACAGCCTTGAGCGCTTCATTGCCGTTTCCTACCAATTGGGAATCAATTTTTTCCTTGGCTAATTTCGTTTTATAAATTTTGGAGTAGAATGGGTCATCTTCAACAACAAGAACATATTTACCTGCAACCATAGGATAAAAACCTCAATTAAAGCTAAGATGCTGTCGAATGAAACGGCAGCCGAACAAAGAAAGTAGTCCCGACATGTTCCTTGCTTTCAAAAGCAATGGTCGCTCCTGCTTCTTCCAAATATGATTTTACCACAGAAAGACCGAGTCCACTACCTTCCGTTTCCTTCAAAACAGCATTCTCCGCACGAAAAAATTTAGAGAATATTTTTGACTGTGCCATTTCCGGTATGCCAATACCTGTATCAGCAACAGTAATGAGTAAGCCGTCCTTCTCCTCCTGTACCTTTACTTTCACCGATCCATCCTGCTTATTGTACTTGATACTATTTGATATCAAGTTCTCCATCGCCTCATAAAAATGCTTCGGGGGCACCATCATGGCTGGAAATGCTTTCTTTTCTTTTTTAAAAGAAAGCGTGACACCCCGCCGCTCGGCTTCCGGCTTCATTGTTTTCAACACCTGATCCAAAATATCCACTATATCCGTTGTCTTTTTTTCCTCACGACCCTTATTTTGATCCATCCGAGCCACATTCAAGAGATCATTCACCAACTGGATCATCCGCTGGCTATTCTCATATATCTGACCCACCACCTCCGTTGCCCCCTTTGGCAATTTACCGAGATCGCCATTCAAAAGAAGCTCCATACTCCAACGCATACTCCCAAGAGGTGTACGCAGCTGATGAGCAGCCACAGACAGAAAGCTGTCCTTCATCTGATCGAGCTCGTGTTTTTTGGTAATATCCTGAAATACCGTAATAGAACCGATGACGCCATGCTGTTCATCACGAATAAGAGAACACGTACCGGAAACTGCAATTTCCTTATCACCTCGAAGAATAAATGTTTTGACAGGGAAAGCGTACGTCTTTTTTTCCTGCAACACTTTTTTTGTTACCCTCAATTTTTCTTCCCCTTCTTGTTTCTTGCGAATAAGTTGAAAAACATCACTCGCCAGAAGCCCTTCTGCCTCATGAAGCGCTCTCCCTGACAAAAGTTCCGCGGCTTCATTCATAAAAATAATTTTCTCTTCATTGTCCGTAGCAAAAACTCCCTCACCAATAGATTTCAAAAAACGAAGGATGCTTTCGGCTCGATTTTTTTCTTCTGCTATATGGGTATTGGCTCGTTCGAGTTCCGATGCATGCCGCACAATTCTCAATTGAGATTTCCGCTCCTCAGTAATATCGCGCTCGATACCAACAAAAAACTGGAGTTCCCCTCTCGTATCAAAGATCGGCGAAATACGCAGCGTCGTCAGATACTTCGTCCCATCCTTTCGTTTATTGGTCAGCTCTCCAGCATAGCTGTTCTTTTCAATTTTTATCGTACGCCACATGGCATCATAAAACTCCTGTGGCATCTGTTTCCCCCACAAAGCGGGTGTTTTCCCCAGCATTTCTTCTTTCGAATACCCCGTGAGAAGCTCCGCAGCATGATTGGCGTAGAGTATTTTTCCGTTGGTATCAGCAATCACCACGTGATCAAAACCCGTTTCAACTGCTTGTTGAAACTTCAAGAGATCCTCTGTTTTTTTCTGAAGCTCCTTCTCGGATTCCGTAACATCCTCAAGAATATTCGCCATGGCCAACTTCGTATTTTCGAGCAACTGATTCTTGTTGGCCAGTTCCTGAACTTTTGCCTGCTCTTTTTCTGCTTCCGCCCTCAATCGACTTGTCAGACCATTCAACTCTTTGGAACTTACATCGAGAGAACGTTCGATCAGTATTTTATCCTCATCGAAATGCTCATACGATTCACTGATAGCAGCAAAAATAGGTGCTAGGGATTGCGGTATTTTTTTTCCCTCACCCAAATACTGCCTCAATTGTCGCTCGAGAAGTTTGTGCATACAAAAAACAAGCTGCTTTTTTATTTACCCTTCGTAAAAAGTGGTGATGGTCATTGTTTGATTGTGCAATTGACACTGTTTTTTCGCTGGAGCAAAGGGAGAAATTTCCCCATACGAATAAAAGCCCGTCATCACAACACCCTCCCCAAGCGTTGACTGCACCGCCTCAGTTTCTTCCTCAATACGATCCTTCAGCACTAATTTTCTCCCAATACAACTGATAAGAATCGCCAGACTAGGCGTAATACCCTGCTCTCTCACCATACTGGCAGCATCAGCTGCTCCACCAACGAGCCGATCAAAGTTTGCCCGCATAAGCTGCGCCGACACACCGACTGGCATATCACCAGCGAAAGTAATGCTCTGTTCCTCCTCATTGACGCCCAAAATGGTGCGGACGACTCCCTCTCCTGACTCGCTATGCAAATCAAGACTGAGCGGGAACAAGAGACCGGCGCCCGGAAGTTCCGCTGCCCGCTCTCCCAAATACGTCTTGTACAATGCAAGTGCCGGCTGATTATCCAGTTCAAAAAGAACGTTCTTTGTCGCTTTCGTAATGGTGCGCTTTGGACCAAAGACATCCCACCCACCGACTGCGCCATACCGTACTTGGAAATCACTTCCATAAAAACCAATAACTACCGCCTTTCCCTCCTGTGGCACCTCATCCAAACCACAGTACGTGTGTTGAAACTCATTCCCGCCACCCACTAATCCACCGGTGACGGCTATAGCACTCGAAAGATTCTCGTTGAGCCCTGTCACTAAATCGGTTCCATTTACCCTCAAACCATCCGAAAAGACCATCACATGAACCAAGCCGTCCTTTGGAAGAGCATCGGCTAATTTTTTTCCGGTAGCAACACTTTCCTCCGGTTTTTGTATGTCTGCAACTGCAAACTGAAGCTGTGTTTTTTCAAAACGAATAGCTGTTACTGCCAAAGAATGTTCCGAGACCGTCGTTCCCAGTATTTCTCCAGCGGTACTACAGGTCACAATATGGGCGTTTGGATAAAAAGAACGCACCTCCGCAAAGAGCTCCTGCTTCGGAACCAGATCAACGGCACCAAATACCAGCACTAACTGGGGATCACTCACCGATTCGTCCCCTCCATATTTCTTCCATCCACCACCAATTGTCCATTGTTTTTGTTCTATGCGCATACAATAATCATAACGAGTAAAAACGAAAAATAGAGCCTCTTGCGGCTTTTAAAGAACTCGTCCTGTATTCTTCAGCGCCTGTATCTCCTTTTTAAGCTCAATCATTCTCAGCTCACGTTCAACCATAATACGATTCATTTTTTCTATCTCTTCAATATACTGCTGTTTCTGATTTTCAGCTTCCTTCCGCTCAGTAATATCAACACAAGACCCTATGTAACCCAAAAAAACCCGCTCCACCGTGAAATGAGGTATCGCCCGAACAAATACCCAACCATACTGTCCATCGGCTCGTCGGAGTCGATATTCGACACTAAATGGCTTCTGTTCAACAAAAGATCTGTCACAGGCCTCTTTCAAGACACGGAGATCATCAGCGAAAACACTTGACTGCCAACCGTCACCAAGAACGTCCGCCAGAGACTTCCCCGTATAATCAAGCCATACCTGATTCACATAGCTGTACTTCTTTTGTGTATCCGACATCCAGATCATAACCGGTGCGGAATCCGCAATAGTGCGAAATCGCTTCTCACTTTCCTTTCGTTTTATTTCCATCTCATGGAGAGCACGCAGCATGTCATTGATACGATCAGCCAAGTGAGAAAACTCGTCACGTCCTGGAAGGGAAATCAAATTTTCTGCATATCCATCTTCCTGTACTTTCCGTACTTGCCTTCCTAGATCGGTTAACTTTTGTAATACTAGTCGGTTCAGGAGGAAAAAAAGCAGAGCACCAAATAAAACCATCATTACCACCATGGTTTGAGTAAACAAAACAACACTTTCCTGTCCGTGCTGATAAATATCACGATCCATCAAAACCCGGAGAAAAAATATCGGTTCACCATGGGTATCTCCAAAAAATGCGTACCCGGAAATCTCGCGTTCATTTTCTGATTTTTTGATGAATATGGGGTTTTCTTGAGAAAGGTGCTGTCGTATTTCAGAAAACTCTTTCTGGGAATCCGATTGGAAAATCGACTGAATACGCAGATGAGTGATTCGAGAAAGGTCCGTGATGACCGCCTCATCGAAAAAGTATCCAAAAACGATATATCCATTTATCGGCGCCGTCCCATCGCTTGAACTAATAGGACGAGCGACATACAAAAGAATACCCTCCGGCAGGAGGAGTATCTCTTGATGAACATCCTCTGAAAACCGATACTCTTTCACGACATCCTCGGAAAGATGTTGTCGAAAATCCTGAGAGAATGACTCTTCCTCTCCATTTCGTACCTGCTTCTCAAAAACCGCTTGTCCCTCAAGATCAAACAGGGCTACTGTGTTGATTTCCAACAATCCAAATGATTCATTCTGAAGATTAGACTGGATATAGCGTTCATTACGATCGATCATGAACTGGTAGGTATCATCCCACTGTGCCCAATCACCAAGCTTCACGTCCAATGAATCCTGACGATTTCCCAAGGCATCTACCACTCGAGAAACATTCCGCTCGCTCTCTCGGTATTCCAATTCTGAAAAATCCCGTATCACCAAAAAAGAAATCAACTGATTCACTACTAAGAAAAACAGCATCAAAACTGTTCCGATAACCAGAAACACCTTAAGACGCAGGCTCATACTTTTCTTTTTATTTCATCACAAAACACACCAAGTACCCAGTACTACTTCCCCAAAATCACCGTAATAGCCCCCACTGTTGTTTCTTTATTGTCTAATAAAGCCGCTTTCGTCTCGGCTTTTGGATAAGTCTTGAGCAGTGACTTCTTGACGACTTCTGCTTCTTTTTCAAGGCCAGTTCCAAAATACACCACTACACCAGTATAGTTTCCCGTCGTATTCCCGAGCGCCACCTTGGTGTACCCTTCCTTTTCAAGCAAAGTCACCACGCTGCCGGCACTTCCCTTGGCGGCTCCTCCATTTAACACCCGTACGTCGGTCCCTTTTGCTTTCACACCTATCTGCTCCTCCGTCATTCCTGTTACAGAAACAGGTTGTCCGCTATCTGCAGTAGGTGATTTTTCTTTCTCGTCCTTCTCTTTTTGCTGAGGAGAAGCCGATTCGAGCGTTGAGAGCCCCCCAATAGAAGGCAGTGCCCCCTGCTCTTTCTTTTCCTGCCAACCATAGTACCCACCAAAACCGATTCCACCCAAGAGAAGCAGAAGAAGAAGTATACCACTTATCAAAAGCATGGTTCCAAAAAATGCCTCATGTGATGTTTTTTTTGTTGGCACACCCTTTCCTTCTTCCGTTGTCTCTTGCTCTTCCATACTCTTTTGAAATTTTGAAAATCTCGCTCAATTACGAATGCTTTTAGTATAGCATAAAAGGCATCGCTTTGAAGACGATGCCTTTCCCTCTTTCGATAAAACTCTTAACGAATGGCTCGTGCCACCGCTTTGACAACCGCCGGATCAAATGTATTCGGAACAATACGCTCCGCTGTTGGCTTAACGACAAGCGCCGCCAAATGACGCGCCGCACGAATAAGCATCTGATCTGTAATTTTTTTTACCTTATGATCCAGTGCACCTCGAAAAATTCCAGGGAATCCCAGTGAGTTATTAATCTGATTAGCAAAGTCTGATCGACCAGTTGCTACCACGGCCGCCCCGGCTTTCTTGGCGAGATCAGGCATAATTTCGGGGAGAGGATTGGCCAGGGCAAACACAATAGCTCCTTTTGCCATACTTCGCACATGTCGTTCTTGTACGGTGTTACCCTTGGAAACACCGATAAAAACATCCGCTCCCAAAAGAGATTCATCCAGTCCTCCTTTTTTCCCTTCCTTATTCGTCTTTTTTACCAACGCCTGCTTTTCCTCAGTTAAATCTGTACGCTCCTTATGAAGGATTCCTTTACTATCAAGCATCACAACATCTCCTACCCCAAAAAGTATCAAGAGCTCAGCAATAGCAGTGCCCGCTGCTCCTGACCCGGAAATGACGATACGTATCTGCTTCGGATTTTTCTTCACGACCTTAAGAGCATTGATCAAACCCGAGAGCACTACGAGAGCTGTTCCATGCTGATCGTCATGGAGGACCGGTATATCAAGCATCTCCTGCAGCCGTCGCTCGATTTCAAAGCAGCGCGGAGCCGAGATATCCTCCAGATTTATCCCCCCAAACACGGGCGCAATATTTTTGATAGTTGCAATAATTTCTTCCGTATCCTGAGTAGCGAGAACGAGGGGAAAGGCATCGATACCAGAAAGTGCTTTAAAGAGCATCGCCTTGCCTTCCATGACCGGTAAGGCTCCTTCCGGACCAATATTACCGAGTCCCAGCACAGCAGAGCCATCAGAAATAACCGCCACAGTGTTCCCCTTCATGGTATATTCAGCCATTTTATCCTTATGGGTCGCCACATAGGAAGAAACAGCCCCGACACCTGGCGTATACACCAAAGAGAGATCCTGCTTGTTTCTGACTGCCATTTTCGGCACTATACTCACTTTCCCACGTAATTTTTTATGTAATAAAAGGGACGCCTTGCCAATATCAGTCTTTTTTTTCTGAATCATAGGACACTCGTTAAAAATTTTCTCTGCTCTCAGTATACTCCTCAGCAACAATATGAACAGCCGGTGAGGAAAAAGAAAAAACGACTCTCAAGAATCGTCTTTTCTCTCCTTTTCGGCTCTTTTAGCCCTTTTTATCAAGAGTATCCAACTTGAGCAATTTGATACCGTAATACACCACCAGTGCGATTACCAGAAAATCAATGAGAACGCTCAGAAAATCACCCAGGAGAAGCTCTACCGGGCCAAGCTTGAGTGTGGCTGTCTTCAACCCATCGGCCGCTCCCAGTATGACACCCAAAATCGGATTGATAATATCAGTCACCAGAGCAGTCACCACTTTTGAAACCGCACCACCCAAGATAAACCCTACCGCCAACCCTACTACTCCCTGTTTTCGGACAAAGTCCATGAAATCCGTTATCATACGCTACCTCATTAATTTCTTACGCTCTCAGTATATCACAGAGATATTACTGCATCATCGGAACCTGTATGACGAGGAGAAATGCCCCAGGCAAAGCCGTAACATGGCACGTTTCCGTCTCCCATACCCCAAGAGCGTCACGTGCAGCCAGTCTGGTTGTTGCAACAATCGCCTCCCCCTCAATGACGAAGAAGAATGCCCCCTGCCCAGGTGCGCGGAAAGAAAAATCAAATTCCTGCTCCGCGGTAAATCGTCCCAAAAAGATTCGTGCTTCTTGGAAGATACCCAGGGTATCTTTTTCACCATACGGCGAAACCACGGAGAGCAAGGTGTTTTCATAATCCTGAGGATCAAAACGCTTTTGATTATAGCGGGGTGCGCCGTCATGAACACTCGAAAGAATCCAAATTTGCAGCAACTGCAATACTTCCGTCGTTGAAGCATTGTACTCTGCGTGCTCAACCCCACTTCCCGCGCTCATCACCTGTACTTCGCCCGCTTCGATCGTTGCTCCATTTCCCATGCTATCCTCATGCCGAAGGGCTCCGGACAGCGGAATGGTAATAATTTCCATGTTGTCATGGGGATGCCGACCAAAGCCCGCTCCAGGAGCAATACTGTCATCATTAACTACCCGAAGCGCTCCAAAACCCATTCGCTCCGGATCATAATAACCGGCAAAGCTAAAGGAGTAGCGTGTTGTCAGCCAATCGTTCTTGGCGAAACCACGAGACGCCGCTTCGTAGAAAACCGTCTGCATACAAGAGAAAATTACACCGTGGTAAAAATCTCAGCCTCACTGAACCGCACTTTTGGAGCAAGAGCAGCCGCATCCGCTCCACGAAAACCCAGAGCAACAATGGCGCGAGAAGAAAGATTTCGCTCCTCCAAGCCAAGAATCTCGTCAGCGGCCTTCGGATCAAATCCTTCCATTGGAGCCGCATCAATCCCTTCCAGTGCGGCTGCGGTCAACAAAACACCGAGAGCAATATAGACCTGGCGAGCCGCCCAATCACGAGCACCCTCTTCACCCTTGGCAGCAATGGCTCCATTCAACATACCATCAAATCCGGCCAAATCAGTCAGGGTAATCCCCTTGGCAGCAGCGATACTCTCCATGTATTTTTTCACCAAGGCAGCATCCACATTCTTTTCTGTTGCCAACACCACAAGGTGCGATGCATCGGTTATCTGTGGCTGGTCATATCCGGCAGCACGAAGCTTTGTGCGCAACTCAGCATTCTCCACTACGATAAAGTGCCACGGCTGCAATCCAAAAGACGACGGCGCCAAACGAAGTGCTTCCTTAAGTGTAGAGAGCTGTTCCGCTGACAGCTTTTTCTCCGTATCAAACTGCTTGGTGGCATAGCGCCACTTGAGAGCCTCGAGAACATTCGACATAGACGTACATGATTAAAATATTAGTGTACCCTTGCAATATACATTAATACATACTATTATACAAGTACCTACATAATAGTAAGTATAGAGACCTATGAAAAAAGACTCTCCACAGCCGTCATGCCCCATCGAAAAAACCCTCCGACTGATTGTTGGAAAATGGAAAACCATTCTCCTGTGGCATCTTTCCAGTGGTACAAAACGCTATGGGGAGCTCAAAAAACTCATCCCTGGGGTAAGTGAAAAAATGCTTATTCAGTCACTCCGTGAACTCGAAGCTGATCAGCTCGTTCTTCGCAAAGCCTACGCAGAAATCCCTCCCCGAGTTGAATATGCGCTCTCAAAACGAGGCAAGAGTCTCTCTCCGCTTATCTGCGCCCTCAATACGTGGGGCAAGAAGCATCTCTAGAAATCATCCTTTTCCTCCACGAGAGAAATATAGGGGTTTTCCAAAAACATCCCGGACAGTGTCTTCCATTCTCTCAGTCTCTCATTCAAAGCATCTGCATGCTCCACAATAATACTGATTGATCCCTCGCGATCCGCCAGATCAGACAGACACTCCTCAAGAGCATCTTCATTGCGACCGAAGTATTCCGGAAGTTCAAAGACCCGTTCGAACTCATCGTAGGCCGCTTCGAGCGTCATCATATTATTGGCATCAAGCGTGTACGTGCGCATAGCATGAAAAAAAGAATAACGTTCCTATCATACTATAAGTTGCGATTCAAGGAAACAAAAATGACGCCCACTGGACGTCATTTTTTCTTTGAGAGAAGAGGAGGGATTCACTCCTTCGGAGCATACGCTTCTCATCTCTCACTCCTTACCTCGTAAAACTCGTTGCGGAGATGGAGAGATTCGAACTCTCGAGGGCTTGCACCCTACTCGCTTTCCAAGCGAGCGCACTCGGCCACTATGCGACATCTCCATTTCTGTGCCAACCGACACAGAAAACAGTCTAGCGAACTTCCCGAATTCCGACAAGCTTGAGGGTTTCCTGGTCAGGAGTCCGACCATGAAAGATGACCACCTGGTCACCATGGGACAATCGCCCGTCTTCCTTGGCTTCCTTCATCAGACGATCGGTAAAGGAATTCATCTGATCCCCCTCATAGAGATATGGCACCACTCCCCATACGAGAGAAAGTTCCTGCCAGGTCTCCCGACTGTTGGTTGCCACTAAAACTTGGCTGTCCGGACGAAAATGCGACAAGAGACGCGCCGTATAGCCACTGACAGACAAGACAATGATGGCCTTGGTATGGAAGCTCTTGGCAAGCTCGTACACACTCCGGATAACAATGGCGTATTCATTTCTGAAATTAAGATCCAGCGTCTGGTACAGATTATCAAACGGGGACTCTTCTGTTTTTTCAATAATCTCCGTCATCATCGCCACGGTCTCTCGCGGATACTTTCCCATAGCCGACTCTTCGGAAAGCATGACAGCATCTGCGTGATCGATAACCGCGTTTGACACATCACTGACTTCGGCGCGGGTTGGACGAGGATTTTCTGTCATGGACTTCATCATCTGCGTTGCCACGATCACCGGCTTAGCAGACCGAAGACTCTCTGCAATAATATGTTTCTGCAAAATAACCACCTCGCTTGCGGGCATTTCAATTCCCAGGTCACCACGGGCGACCATTACCGCGTCCGTAGCGACGATAATTTCCTTGAGATTCTTAATAGCTTCTTTCCGTTCAATCTTGGCAACAATCTGTGGCAGGTGTGCTTCCGCGCCAAGAGTTCGCACCATTTCAGCACGAACACTCTCAATATCAGCAGCGCTTCCCACAAAAGAAAGACCAATAAAGTCCACTCCTTCTTCCAAAACAAAGTGTAGGTCTCGCAAATCTTTTTCTGAAAGAATGGAAAGGGTCAGAGTAGAATCTGGAAGAATCACCCCTTTGCGATTCTTGATCGTGCCGTCATTCTTCACCTCAGCCAAAACAGCATGTGGCTCTTTTTCAATCACCGTCAACTCAAGTGTCCCGTCTTCAATCAAAATGGCATGCCCTACCTCTACGCCAGCTATGATACCAGCCATATCAAGCAGCACTGTTGGCATCGCCTCATCCGAGAGCATGGCACGATTTCCAATATCACTCACCAAAACCCGATCACCCCGCTTTACTACAAGCTCCCCTACAAGCTCCGTGCGGATGCGGGGTCCCTGCATATCTGCCAGAATACCAATCGGTACCCGCAGTTCATGTGACAACTCTCGCAAACGATTAATAATTTCCTTGTGCCAAGCATGCTCACCATGAGAAAAGTTGAGCCGCGCCACATTCATACCAGCAAGAACCAGGGCGCGGAGCATCTCTTTGGATTCGGATGCGGGACCAATCGTGGCCACAATTTTTGTTTGTTTCATGAGAAAAAACGTTATTTATAGACTCATCGTAGAAAAACGATACTCCCCCAGTATACCCTATATGGAATTTTAGAAAAAGAACCTCCGTTGAAAACAAAAAACAAGGCGGGATTCGCCTTGTTTTTTCTGTGTCCTCGCTTCGGTTTTTACAGGTTGATTTTTTTCACCGCATCACGCACATACGGAATTTCCCAAGCTTCTCCTGACAACGTCTTCACGATGGCAATCAGAGCCACCACGAACAAAACCAGATTGGCTAACCAGCCCAACACCGGAATAACTGAGAAGATAATGGCAGCCACACAGAGTACCAGACCCTGTTTGGCATGAAACTGAGCGAATGAACTTTCCTTCTTTGCCAAAAGCGGCACCAAAAAGAGAATCCAGATATAGGCAATCGCTGCCACCACCTTATTCTCCTCGATATCCTTTGCATCAAAGGCCGACTGTTTCTGTGCTGCTTCCTGCACGGGAGCGGGGGTGACCGGCGTCTCAGGTGCTGGTGACGATGGCTGTTCTGTTTCCATAAGAGACTTATTACAAAATTATTCTTCTTCCAGTATACTCCCGTCTTCAAATTCTTGCCAAATCTCCTCGGGAATAGGGCTTCGTTTCGGACTCACTCCAGGGTAACGCCAGGCGCTGATAATGCGGGTTATTTCCGGTAGTGCTGTCCCGAGTGCCGTCTTCTTTTTTTTCTTCAGATACATGACCCACAACTCTTGTTTCCACACTTCTTTTCCGGCTACCACCTTCAAACCGACCGGCTGCATGACTGCCGCTGTTTTCGGAGCAATACCCCTTTCTGTCCGTTTGGGATTTCTCATGACTCCTCGTACCTTCTGTTCGCTCAAGCCATACTGACTCATTTTGTATCGAGCATGTGCCGTAAATTCCACTCCGCTCTTGGGAAGAAGTTTCTTCTTTTGATTTTCCGCAAAACGCTCCTTGGCCTTACGGACAAATTCCTGATACGGAGAAGCCATACACAAGAGTTATTTGACCTCCATTCCCCGCAAAGCAGCCACCCGCTCTGCCATAGGTGGATGCGTCATAAAGAATGTCGCCATTTTTTTCCCTTTGAATGGGTTAGCAATATAGAGAGAGGCTGTCGCACGATTGGCTGCCTCGAGCGGCTCCGTATCACCGGAGATTTTCTCAAGCGCACTCGCCAAACCCTCAGGGTACCGAGTGAGAAGAGCACCAGAAGCATCTGCCAAAAATTCCCGTTTTCGAGAAATAGCTAATTGCATGAGCATGGCAGCAAGCGGTGCCAGTAAAGACAAAATGATCGCTACCACCATAAGAATACCCTGGAACTGCCCCCTGTTTTCATTGTCGCGATTCCCACCAAACCAGGCCCAGTGACGAAACCAGTCTGCTAAAAGAGCTACAAATCCAACCAAAATGACAACAACGGTGGAGATGAGTGTGTCACGATTCCCAATATGGGAAAGCTCGTGGGCCGCCACTCCCTCCAGTTCTGCGCGAGTAAGCGTCTGTAGAATACCCGTGGTAAAACAAATGACGCCATGTTCCGGATTCCGTCCGGTCGCAAATGCATTGAGCGCCGAATCTTCAATGGTGTAAATCTTTGGTGTCGGGAGCCCAGCCGTTATGGCCAAGTTTTCTACCAGCCGATAGAGCTCCGCATTATCCTTAAATTCTACCAGTTTGGCGCCACTCATCGAGAGAACGATCTTGTCGCTCCACCAATACGATGCCACACTCATCAATACCGAAAAAAGAACCGCTCCATAGAGCACCGCGCTTGATTGCATGGCACCAGCAAAAACATACCCTACTCCAATGACAAAGAGGAGAAACCCGGTAATATACACAAACGTCAGGCGTTGATTGCTATCTTTATGAGTATAGAGTGTTGCCATATAAGAAAAGAGTCATGAATTATGAATCGGGAATCAAGAAGGAAACCCAAATTCACACTTCATGACTCCCACATTCTCCGATCAAGATTAGAATTGCACCTGCACGACCTCCTTCTCAGCTTCAGCTACCTCGAAAAATTCCTTCTTTTCGAAGTGAAATACACCGGCAATGATATTGGAAGGGAACATATCAATCTTATTGTTGAGCTCAAGCACATTGCCATTGTAGAACCGACGAGAAGCCTGAATTTTATTCTCCGTATCAGACAATTCCCGCTGCAACTCAAGGAAGTTCTGATTGGCCTTGAGCTCCGGGTAAGCCTCGGCTACCGCAAACAAACTCTTGAGCGTCTGGGACAACATATTCTCCGCCTCAGCTTTATCATGAGCATTTCCTGCCTGCATCGCCTGAGCGCGTGCTACGGTCACCTTTTCAAAAACACCGCTCTCATGGGTAGCGTACCCCTTCACGGTATTAACCAAATTCGGTATAAGATCATACCGCCTTTTGAGCTGCACATCAATATCACTCCAGGCCTCATTGACCCGGTTACGAAAATTCACCAACGAGTTATACGCCACCACGGTATAGAGCGCCAAAAGACCAGCAACGATAAGCAGAATAAGCGGCAATGTTATCATAGTTTTTTTACATGATTTACCTCTTCAGGGTAGCAAATCTGGAGAATTTTGCAACTGGAAAACAAGGAATATGCTATACTTTCGACAGGAAAGCACTCCTTCTAAAAAATAACTTTTTTCTATGGAATCACCGCTTGGATCATTTCAGTCATACCTTGTCTTTTTGATTCCCATCACGGTTGGTGTCCTGACGCAGTGTATCAAGTTTGCCCTCTATACCTACAAGCACGGTTTCAATATTGAGTACGCTTTCACACACGGCCACATGCCGAGTGCCCACACTTCTCTCGTCGTATCCCTGCTCACGAGTGTAGCTTTCTTTGAGGGTATTCATTCGGGAGCGTTTGCTCTGTCAGCTGTTCTCGCCTTTATCGTGATCGATGATGCTGCTCGTATCCGTATGTATCTTGGAGATCAGGGACGTTACCTCAATATGCTCGTCGATCAGCTCAACCTCAATCAGAATCACTTCCCTCGTCTGAAAGAGCGGGTAGGGCATCGTATCAGCGAAATTATCGGTGGAGCCTTTGTTGGCCTCTTTCTTACCCTCTTCTTGATTCGCATCTTAGCCTAAGATATTTCCTGCGGTTCTTCCCAGCTTCAATACAAAAGCAAAAAACTCCCTTTCGGGAGTTTTTTTGATACTCGTACCGGTGAATAGATCACTGCATTTTTTTCAATTCCTCCTCCACTACAGCTCGTTCACTCCATGCCACCCGCTTGTTCCCGAGTGCCATAGTCACCTCTGCGCCCTTGCCGGTAATGAGAACGATATCCCCTATTTCGGCCAAAGAAAGGGCTTTTCGAATCGCTTCTCGTCGATCAAAAATGCGGAAGTAGGTTTTGTCTTTTTTCTTTGATACCCCTCTTTCGATATCGTCAATAATCTGCTCAGGGTCTTCGAAAAACGGATCCTCATTGGTTAATATTACGATATCGGCACAAGAACTCGCGATTTCCCCCATCTCTGGTCGTTTGCCCCGATCACGTTCTCCACAGGCGCCAAACACGTGAATAATCTTACTCCCCGGAATTTTGAGTGGAAGAATGGAGGCGTACAGCTTTTCAAAAGCATCCGGAGTCACAGCATAATCAATAAGAATATCCGCATTGATATGGTTTGGCACGAGTTCCATGCGCCCTGGTACACCGGTCACGCTTGCCAAAGCATCCGCCGCCACCGAGAAATCAATAGAGAGACATCGCGCCACCCCCAGAGCCGCCAGGGCGTTCTCAATATTGAACAGTCCAGGAATAGCGAGATGAACAGGCGTCCCATCCACCTCAAATTCAGTTCCGCGAAAATCAAGTGAGATATCCTGTGCAAAAATGTGTGCCTGAGGATTCTTCGTACTGTACAAAAGTGTCTCCTTTTTATCCACCCCACAAAAAAATGTCGGGTCTTCCATATCCAGATTGATGACCATCGCCCGGGCGCGCCGAAAGAGACGACACTTAGCCTCCCGATAGGCATCCATGGTTTTGTGATAATCCAGATGCTCCCGTGTGACATTGGTCATGACCGCGATCTCGTACGGTATCCCCCACACTCGGTTCTGATCAAGGGCATGAGAGGATGTCTCGATAACCGCGTATTCACACCCCTGTCGCACTGCTTCACGGAGAAAGCCCTGCAATTTCCAAGGAGACAGCGTGGTAAACTTAGAGGCATTCACCCAGGTGCGGTCATTAATCTGAAAATTGATCGTCGACGCCATGGCGACCTTTTTTCCAGCCGTGGTCAATATTTTTGTGACAAACTGAGTGGTCGTCGTTTTACCATTGGTACCCGTAATACCAATAATGCGGAGTTTTTTACCAGGAAAGCCATACCACAGACAGGCGAGTACCGCCTCTCCCAAATGATACAAATTTTTGACTGACTGTGGCACCAGCCGTGAGAGTGTCCGCTTCATAGAACTTTTTATATCAAAAGCTTCTTTCGTAGGGTATACCCATTCCTGTGTCGAAGCAACCCCAAAGAGATACTCATTTGTAGAGATCTCGAGAAGAGAGAGGAAAAAGAAAACCGCACCACCAGGTAGGTGAAATGCGGGTAAATCGGAGACGCTAGGTACGAAGCGAGCTCAATCACTCGGGATAGAGAAGTGTCACATCGTCAGGGTCGCAGTGGATTTCCGTCGCGAACGATACCCATTCAATGGCGAGCTGGCCATTCACTTCATCCACACTGAGACACGGAACCCAAGTGTCGACACATCTGCCCTTGACGACCTCGACTTCAACCGCATCGCGCCAGGCAAGGAGCGTCTTGTCCCCAAAGTGCGCGCGGTACACCTCAAGATCCAGCTGCCTGATTGCCTCGAGTTCCCGCCATCCCACACAGGTATGGAGGATGCCTTGCCTCTTCACATCCTGGTACAACTGGTCGATACAGATCGGCCCTCCTGCCACCTGTGTGGGGTGCAGCCATTGCCGCATCTCGGCGAGACGATAGCCCCAAACACCCCGACGCAAGTTCTGATGCAGTTTTCTCTTCGTTCCGTCTGGATAAGTTACCGGACTCGAGTAGTCAACGCAGATGGTTACGCCTTGTGCCATGATGCCTCCTTATGCCAGTAGCTCTCACACAGCGTGAGTTTGTCAGTGCGAAAAAATCTCTTTTATTCTTAGAAAAAATCTCTTCGCACTGGCAAACGTGCAAATGTTAAACAACAGTATTTTATACACCCAACCAGAGCAAAAGTCAAGTGCAATTACTGAATTTTTCTTTAAAGAAGCCACTTATCTACTCATTTTCCGTAATGAGACTACAAATCTCATGAGCGTGCTCAGAAGAGCGTAAAGAAAGTAACTTCGTCTCTCAAGCACTATGTCGTACGATCCAGGAAAAACAGACGGCGGCGTGTCCGGTGAAAAGCCCGTCTTAAATTTTGATATGCCACTCCAATCGCTCCTGTTTTCTGATTGCTGTTTTTTATTAACTGTTGGTTGTTGACTGCTGATTGTCTTTACTCCCCCAAAGTCATAAAATCGAAAACCTTCTTTCTTGGCTGTCTTCATCTGTTCCCACTGCAAGAGGTATGGAGCCATGACGTCTCGATGCACATCAGCGGTACCACCATGAAGATAGGTCACCGTCTCACCATAAAAGAGCACGAGATTGGCTGCGATGACAGCCCCCTGATACTCCGCCACAAAGAGCCGACACATAGTCGCGGGCAACGTTTGAAAAAACTGTTCGTAGTAACGCCTCGGGTGAGCCGTGATTCCTTTGCGCCCTGAAGTAGCAGTAATGAGATCAAGGAAAGTGGCTACATGCTTTTCTTCCCGGGTCTCAAACACTCGCACCTCCCGCTTTTCTGCCAGACGAATATTGTACCGTGTTTTAGACTTCATCTGCGCCAAGAGTTCTTCTTCTGACGGTGTGATGTTAACCCTGAAGATCTCTCGTGGCTGCATGTCATGCGGCGCACGTACCACTTTGCAAGAAGCTGTTTTTTTCATTTCTTCCAGTATGTCTTCCGTCTCCGGTTCGATCCGTATCCACTTCACGTTTTTTTCTTTTCCTCTCTCAATTAATTTCTGAATGTTTTGTTGAAAATTGAAAATTGAAAATTGAAAATTATCGCAAATCGGTCCTCGTGGCACATACAGATATGTCCCCACCAGTGGCAATCTATGGATAATTCCGTTCGCCACGAAACCATCCGCTTCATAGGGAATTATTTCTTTTCCGGTCGCCTCCTGGAGACGAAGCCACTCTGCTGATTGTAAGAACTCACTCTTCATTCCTGTAACCTGTGCCTCAAAGAATATCCACAATCTTCGGACGAAGATCCGTAAACCTATAGAGTTTCGCTGGACGACTTGGTCCATCACGCCGTATCTTTCCTGTTTCCTTTACGAGTGCTACGTCTTGTATTTTCTTACGAAAATTTCGCTTATCTAGGCTTTGTCCGATAATACTCTCGTACAAATTCTGGAGTTCTGTCAGCGTAAACTCTCTTGGAAGAAGCGCATAGGCAATATTGGAATACCCCAGCTTATTGACCAGCCGTGCTCTTCCGCACATCACCATCTTCTTGTGATCAAACGCCATAGCCGGCAAATCCTCCACGGCATGCCAAGCGATATTTGCGTAGTATTCCGTCGTCTTTGGCTTAAAAGCATCTATATTCACCAGAGCCATATACGCAATAGAGATGCTCCGCGCTCGATTGTCACGTTTTGGATCGCCAAATGTCGCCAGTTGTTCCAGGTAGATACCATCAACCCCGGCCTTCTCTGTCAGCACTCTTAGCGCTGCCTCATCGATTGATTCCTGCCCATGCACCAGTCCGCCGGGGAGCGCCCATTTTCCCTGATACGGACCACTGGCAATCTGAATGAGGAGCACTCGTAATTTCCCTTTCAGGACAGAGAAAACCAGGGCATCTACAGCCACCCTTATAGTTGCTTCTGATGGTTGTTTCGTTTTTTTCATACTGCTCTTCCTTTTTTTTATGGTACCCCGCCCCCTGCTTCTAGTCAATCATACACTTACTCTGTGGACAGACTTCCCGAGGAAACCGATTGAAGATATCTTCGCCAGTCAAAAGCAACTGATCACACATGCGGATCGCCTCTCGAAGACGATGTTCCCGGCTTCCGCGCAACAATCGATAGGGTATGCCCTCCTGTTTGAGGAGTGCCAGGAAACGCTTCTGCATAGCATGCCTGATATGTTCACCATCACGCATACCATCCTGCTCAAAAGGAATTTCATCACCAGTCACAAGAACACTATCGTAGTGTCGCCGCAGAGATTTTTCATCCACCCCTGCATCCATCGTGCCAACATAACGTTCATGCCATACCCTGGTAGCCCACGAATTGGTATCGCAGATGAGCACCCTATTTGCCTGCCGCGCATACTGATCTTCCAGACGATTCTGTTCCTCGCTGATAAATGAGAACTCTTCCGTCTGCCATGGCGTACCAGCAACCTGTTTTCCTTCGGTATAAAAGCGCCCAAATTCCGGGGCCCAGGTCGTTTTGTAATGACGAGCCAGGTCACGAGCCAGCGTCGTTGTCCCTGTGGATTCAGCACCCACGATGACTATACGTCGTGCCAACCTGGCACGCACGGGAGGACTGAGATAGTCCCATGAGGCATAGGGGTTCTCTCTGATTTTGGTTGCCGAAATAGGAACAGCGTTTCGCTCCCTATCAACAAGCACGTGTTCCGCTCCCATATACCGAGCATACGGCTTCCCATAATCTTCGGAGCTGAACACTCTATCTGGGCGATACCCGAGAAAAGAAAGCGTGTACTCAGCCCAGGCACGTGAATCATCATCCTTTTCAATATCACACATCACCCGTACGCTGACCTGTGGAAACATCTCACGAATCCACTCTGCTCGTTCCTCTCCGGAAAATACCTGGGTGGAACGATCGACGACCAATACAGTCACTTCGTCAGACTGCTTCAGTGCACGTCTGATAAGATAGGCATGACCGGAATGAAAGGGGTAAAACTTTCCCACGACAAGTCCTCGCTTCATAGTACCGCCACCCCCTCTCTGGTCCTCTTCTGGACAGTTTTCCTTTCACTGATAGCGAGCTCTTTTCTCCAGGCCAGCATACCCTTGGTCGCGAGCACCAGAAAGATAAAGTACAGCACGGCCACAAACTTTACGTCTTTCATGAAGTACAGCCCCACACCAATGACATCGATCACGATCCACAAGTACCAGTTTTCCACTCTCTTGTAGATAAGAAGTATCTGGGCAGCGAAGCTTGCCACCGTAGTGAAGGCATCCAAAAACGGGAATGAGGCTGGCTCCGGAAACCAGGTGGGAAAAGCGATATGGATGTTCGCCATAAAGAGCCCCAGAAACACCGTACCGAAAAGGATGGCACTCCCGGTGAGTATCATATCCCCCACCGATGAACGCCTGACCTCGCCTTCTTTTTTCTGTTCACTCTTTTGTTTTTTGTTCAGCTTGGTCCACACGACCCAACCCCAAATACCCGTGCCGAGAAAATACACCTGCTCGAAAAAATCAGAGTACAGGCGGATTTGGTAGAAAAGCATACCAAAAAGCACGACTGCCAAGATACCTACCGGCCAGTTCCAGATGCTTTTGCGCGTGGTCAACCACACGCAGATGATATTGAGAATCGTTCCAAAAAACTCGAGGTAGCTCATAGGATAGCCCCAGAGCGTGAAGAATATGGTATTTATGTCGAAGAATGAATGAATCATAGGTATTGTTCTCTTATCGGATAACTCTGCTATTCTAATAATGTGTATCTAACACTAAGTAGTTTACATAAAAATGCGTCGACCGCGCATCTCTTCCTTCTATATAGTGTATTATATACACTTAGTAAAATCTGTCAAGTACCTGTAAAAAAGAGGGAGGATGGCCGATTTCGACCATTCTCCCAAAGCGCTTCTTTACTTCAGCCGGACCTGCCACACTTCTCCTCCTGCCAGATACACCACCCTGTTTTCCCAGTGGGAAAGCATCATATCCGTAGTTATGTGCTTATCCGTCACTTTCTTCGTAGCGCCGCTTGTCGGCACAAAGATGGTCAGTTCGCCATCCTCCACGATGGTGGCACATACCCCTTTGGGCAGCATGGCAATATTGAGTTCTGGATTGTCCGCCACTCCTTCCCAGAGTCGGTAGGTCCGATACTCTTCCGAAAAGGTAATCTCGAATTTCCGGTAGGTGCCAGTCGCATCGAGTGCGACCACGGAGACAAAACGTTCGCCGGCTTTTGCAGATACCAGTTTCAGCCCATCCAGTTCCCGCACTCGCACATGTGCACAAGACGTATCTCCAAAGGGAACGATCAGGTACATTGCCCCCATCGTATCCTGGATGCCGATGCCTTCATACCAACGCACGGCATTCCGCATGATGCCCCACGTGCTGCCAATTGAAAGGATCGGCTTGTCGAGCATCCGCACCTCGACTTCGCTCAGTCCAGCATCTGTCACGACGAAGAGTCTATTCTCGAAGCGCAGATACCGATAGATGTGTAGCGGCAGCGAGAGTGACACTTCCGTTTGGCTGTTCGTGACGAATGAGAACCCGACCCGGCCATCCTTCCAGTCAGCCTTCAGCCAGCCACCCTCTTTCTTGACTACCTCCCCTTCTCGCGAGAGTGGCATCCCCAGTTGACGTAAGGACGATACATCAACCAACCGTCCGCTGCGCGTCAACACCGCACCAGAGGGAAACATTCGTACGACAGCATCGCTTCCGCCATCGAACACTTTGTCATACACCAGTGTGCCGATGGCCGTCGTCACTACTCTTCCGATACGAGCCTGTTTCGCTGTCGGGGCACCAGTGGCGAGTGGCGAAGGTGGCTCTGATCGCTCACCCTGCTCAAAGGTCGCTTCGTACCAGTTGTAGAGCGGTGCCGGGATGATGGAAAAGTCCCGCACCGCCTGATTCAACCGGATGCCAGGTGCAAAGACTGAGGCGTTTGCCTTCATCCGCCCGATCAGGTCTTTTCGATCGAAACCCTGAAGCACTCCCTTGTACGGATGAATTCCCGTAAAAAGCTGGAACGTCACCACTCCCCAGGCAAACCAATCACTTCGTTCGTCGAAGGAGCCAGTGTGCCAATCCCGAATCGAAGGCATGATGACTGTGGCGGGCCATCGCCCGATTGCCCAGGAGTCCACATCAATGATGCGCGGCTCTGGACCATTCTTGCCACGAAGCTTTGCTATCCAGCTAAGCTCATTGGCATCGACCAGTACTGCTTGGTGTTCATGTGCGAATTGCACCGTTTGCCGCATACCTTCCGCCAGCGTCACTACATCCTTATCGGTAAACCCTTCCCGGGTACGGAAGTCATTGGTGAACAATCGAGGAAGTGGCTCGCCCTCTGCGAAGGCCATAGCATACCCGATCGGCTCCCCGTGCAGTCCCAGCACAACACCTTGCGGCGCGATGATAGAGGGGTGCTGCAGCGTGGAAAGCAGCCGGATCTTCCCGGCCATATCGTCGCGTCGCATTTTCTGAGGATCGGTATAGATCTTTACTACCGTATCGCCGATACGGTACGCCGACCCCTCACCGCCGGTCGCTATGTGATCGCTCGCCGGGCGTATCGTGAGCGATCCGCGACCTTCCAATGTCACTGTGAAGTTTCCAGTGTGTGTCATCTTTCATCTCCGAAGAATTCGTTTGTTCCGAAACGAACCACTGCGTATCCGATGTCATCCATCGGTCCCTTGCCGGTTTTCTCGGCCTCTCTGATGCCACTATGCATCCGACGCTTAGCAAAGGCTCCACAAGCGCTCTTGAAAGAGAGAAAGCTCACTACTGCTTCTCTCCAGTCAACCCGATCGATCTGCGTCACGCCATCAGTCAACACCGCTACGTATTCGAGCTCGGTTTCCTGAGTGGCAGAAGGCAGGTACAACGTCATGCCTGCCATACCTTCCGCAAGCGAATGTTCGTACGCTACCGCTTCCGAATACGACCCATCAGAAAAACAGGTCACGTACTCCTCATGGAAGCGCTTCGCAGCCACATCATTTCCGTGATCCGCAATGAATCGCTTCCTGTCATCGGAACCATACGCCGGATAGAACGGCCTATTGTCCTTCCATTCGAATAGGAAGAGATCGATGCGATCGCGATACTTGAGAGCGACAACCCCGTCCCCCTCCACATGCACGACACCACCCTCCGAAGTAAAGGCTCCAAAGAGACAAGTGGAGAGCAGCGACTGCGTAGGGATGGCAAGCGCTGATACAGTGTGCGCCAGTATCTCGTTGCGCCTGGTCTTTACCGCTACGAGCCACTGCGGATCGTGTTGGAACGGCCGTTCCCGAAGCGCTCGTGCCGTCGCAAGCGTCAGAAGGCGCGCACCGATGTCGGTATGTGTACCGGAAGAGCAACCGTCCGCGACGATAGTGATGGCGGATGCTTCATTGCCCTCGGACCACGCATAGTCTTGGCACGGCTTTCCAGCCGAAAGGTGTGCGTGTCCGATATGGAAGTAATGGTCCATGCCCAGAATCTTCATGTTACTCTCCTTCATGTGGTTCATAAAAAAGAGGGGCGATGAGGATTCCTCGCCGCCCCGTTTGCCTTGCTTCAGATCGTCGCTTGGATCTGTTGACTCGGACCGCCGGTACCGAGCGCCTGCGATTGGCTCGAGACCGACCGCGAGACGAAGCCGGCCAACTTGGCGAGCATTCCCTTCGTCACGTCGCCCGCATCGATGTACTGGTCGAGGCCAGCTTCACGCTGGAAGTTCCCCAATTGCTGCTCGTACACCTTGGCATTGATGCCCACGAGAATCGTGACGAGCGATTCGAGTTTTTCTTCACTCTGCACACTCGCGATCATGTCGAGAATCATCTTGGGTGTCGCCGTACTGGTGTTGTCCAGGCCGTCCGTGATGACAAACCCGATGCCGTTTGCCAGATAGTCATTCGCCATCAGGTCAGCACCGTATTCCACCATGGCCCCGATGGCCGAGTAGGTGGCGTCGTAGAGCGGCGTCAACCCATCCGGCTGAAATACCGGGTACGTGCCCGTATCGATCTCGGCGAGCGGTTTGAAGCCATGCAGTTCTTGTACGCCGCCCACGTCCGTAGAGAACGTGATGGCGCGCAAGAGCAGGTTGTCTGATCGCGGCGACTTCTTGCACGCTTCCACCGCCGAGACCAGCATGGCACGCAAATCGCTTGCGAAACGAGCCGTGGAGCCGGTCACATCAATCGCCACGGTGACCAGCGTGTACTCGGTCGCCCCGAGGTTCTCGATACGCGCTCCAGTGAAGGTGAAGTTCCCACCCCCGATGGTACGCTGCTCCATTCCCACATCCTGTATCAGTCTGGGCATGATGCCCTCCTTTCGTTTCGTGTTGATCAGGCCAAGAAGTCGGTGGTGGTCGAGAGCTTCATGCCTCGTCCTTCCATCTCCTTGAGCCACGCTTGGGCAATTGCCGGAAAGTCAGGGCCACCCGGAACCGCCGAGACCGGGCTCGATGCGTCCGTCAGGATACGAAATTTCTTGACGTGATCGGGACCGATGTGGTTGGCGATCTGGGTGACTGTCGACTTCACACAGTGCGAAAGTGCTTCCCCCGCGATGCCCACGATGTCTGCCTCGGAGAGCACATCGAGAAACGCCGCATTGAGACCGGTCGAAGGATCGGTCGGATCAGGCACTTCTGCCATGAGGGCGCCGTAGTGCTCAGTGAACGCGTTTGTTCCCTTGACGACGTAGTCCACGTTGGCAAACTCGCGCTTCTCCCAGCGCTGAAGCGCCGCCATCAGGTCAGCCTGAACATTGTGTCCTGGCGTCCCGATGATGCAGTGCTCCGGCCAGACCATGAGCGGGTAATTCCCGCCCTGTTCCAGCGTTCGGGCGTAGTCGAGAAGACGTGCCCGAAAACTGGGGTTGCGTGGCGACCACACACCACTTTCGATGTCGCCGGCCGAGATGATGGTGAACGGGTTCGGCACCTTGCCGTCCGAATCACGCCACATGCCCGGATGTCCGACGTCGATGACGCGGTGCGAATCGAGCGTCACATGGATGTCGTCGAGCCGGCCGCCGATCCGGTCGATCATGGCGGCGAGCCTGCGCATATCCGCACTGGCGCCCGAAACAGGAAGTGCTGCTCCGCCGCCGTCCATGAAATCGTTCTGCGGATCGATGATGACAAGGTGAACCTTCAGTCCCTGGTAGCGTTGCTTGGTGGTTACCATGATGTAACTCCTCTGACAGATTGTTAATGAACCGAATCCCCCGGATCCTTCCGAGGCACCTGCCCTCCCCTTGAAAAACAGGTGTCTCGGTATAATCCTGATGCCCAACTTAATAAGTGTATTTATTACACTATATTGTCTAAAAAAGAACGCCTTCCCTATGGAGCTTTGTATCTTCTGCCTAACTATGTGTAGTATATACACTTAGTAAAATCTGTCAAGTACCCAAAAGAAAACACCCTCATATCGAGGGTGTTTGGATTTCCGGAAAAATTATTTCTTCCCAAGCGTTTTGAGGGCGGCTCGGATACGGGCACTGACATCCGTGACATCGGCTGGAACGAGCTTGAGCGCCTCACGCGCCTGAGTGACTGAATAGCCAAGCGAGGCCAATGCCTCGAGCGCATCCTGCCCTGCTGCCGCATCTCCATCTTCATCTCCAGCTACGGCCGTGACTTTGTTTTGGAGTTCTACAATCAGTTTTTCAGCCGTTCTTTTTCCAACACCGGAAACTCGAGTGAGAAGACTCGGGTCCTTGTTGATGATAGCCAAACGAATAGTCTTGATATCCGCTATCGAAAGAATGGAGAGCCCCATCTTTGGGCCAATACCCGAAACAGAGATCAGGAGTTCAAACATGTGCAGTTCTTCCTCATCGAGAAAACCATAGAGTGCTAACACGTCTTCACGGACATGGGTATGAATCTGCAATAATACGTCTTCACGGCCAGCCAGCTTCCCGAGCGTATAGGTAGAAACGGCTACCAAATACCCTACGCCTCCGACCAGAAGAATGATCGAATTACCACGAATGCCTGCTATTTTTCCTTCGAGTTGTGCAATCATTGAAATAGCTTTAACTTCATTAGCTGGTAGCTTTTTCGTTTCTGAAACTCGTATCCCGACCAAAAAGCGTGCTTGTATTGTAACATGACCATCTTTCACCTCAAATGAGCCAACTCTTGCCAAAAGACCCAAAGCATGCTAATAATAAAGAACTTCGATTTTCTTCCTAACAAGCTAACGAAGCTAAGAAGCTACCAGCTAAATTTATGCCAATCAAGAAGTCTGCCGTAAAGTACATGCGCGTTACTGCCAAGAATACCCTGCGCAACAAAGTCGCCACTGGTGTGGTAAAGAGTGCTGTCAAAAAGACTCGTGAAGCGGTCACAGCCGGAAAAATTGATGAGGCTCAGGAACAGTTGAAGAAGGCCATCAAGGCCATCGACAAGGCTGCTCAGAAAAAAATCATCAAGAAAAACACCGCTGCTCGTAAGAAGTCCCGCTTGAACGCCCTCGTCAAGAAGGCCGCCAAGAAATAGTATTCCAGAAATTCAAAACTCCCCGCCAACTGGCAGGGAGTTTTTTGTTTTTCTCAATCCTCACCGCTCAGCGCACAACCCTGCTCTAAAACTTCCACACAAACAAATCGAGTGAAGCCTCAGGGTCGGTCTTCCCCTGCTTGAGAGCGGTATCAATATCAGAAGGAAGCACCAAGCAGGGACAGAAAAGTAATTTTGATAAGAAAGTCTTTATAATAAATTCTGCTGGGGAGAATTCATGCGTAAAAAAGTAGGGATCCATTTCGCAACAACCAACGACGCCTTGTGAAGTTGTACTAAAAAATCTGCCTTCAAGAAATCACTCTCGACTCT
>JACCDG010571918.1_pt1 | contig 34682 bp, 26 predicted proteins | sample 7442471 | NCBI WGS metagenome assembly JACCDG01 (sample SAMN15323444, study PRJNA562643) | freshwater metagenome | isolation source: river surface water | place: USA:Blue River Watershed | collected 2017-08-17 | reverse complement strand
TTAATTCTAAAGCTAACGCCATTTTCATGAGCCACAAAGTTATACGCTCCTGTCATAGCTCGTAGCCTGTTCATGCCCCCTATCTGACGTAGTATTTCAGAGGCTATTTCTGTGTTGGTTCTTCCGCCTTGTGCAAACTTTTTTTTATTGTTATCCATTTATTCCATTTTGTTTATACTTTGAATACGTATGCAATACCGATTTTTGTTCTTTACTGCCGTGCTTTTTAATGTACTCCACCACCTCTCTCTCAATAACTTCTAGGTCTTTGCTATCAAGCTGATGTAGTTTTTTACTTCTCAATATACTCTGTGTCTCATTCAGTACACCATTGGTTTGAATAGAGAACGCTCTGCGGTTAGGGAATCCAATTTTTACAACGGAATTACCATTAACATCTAATCCGAATCCGTATAACCAAAGGTTAGAATTGTCGAACGATAACTCTTTTATTTTACCGCCTTTAGCAAAAGGGGTTGCCTCATTTTTCTTCAACGCTTTTTTACCGAACAAAAATTCTTGCATCTCATCCCACTCTGGTTGAACATGAGCCACCTGCTTATCGGTTAAAAGTATGCCTGCGTCTTTCAACGCTTTCTTGTACATGCGTATCAATTGTAGCAATACTGGCTTCCCCTCTGATTCAATATCATCTTTTCTAATGGTATCAGTAGTACTAACGGGCAACCTGTTCGGGTAATCAATGTACTGTATTTTTAATGAGCCACGCCCATCAATATACGCTCTCCTGTATTCAGCAGGGCTTTGCCATGTTCCGCTTTTATCAACTACCTGAATAGCATCCCCATCGGAATCAACAGCTAATGAAATATATTTATTCAGTTTATCAATCAATTGTTGAATACCTTTTGGCGGTAACTTTCCACCCTTAGCATAGTTATCGGTGAAAACGTAAATACTTCCATCTTCGCCATCTATGATAGTATAATCTTGTTTTAAGTCTTCACCAAAATCATCATAATCAAATGAATACTTAAAGGTATTTAAAAAACTCTCGTTGTCGTATATCCCTTGCTCTTCTACTAAAAATGAATATGCGTTACCAAGCCCGTCATACCATTCGTCATAGACCTCATCCCTTACTACATCCCTTGCTTTATCAACAATATCATCTTCGTCCTTATACTCTAAACTCTCTCTTAGGTTTTGTATTTCAGTTTCTTTCTCATCGATTTCTTCCTGCTTCTCCGTCACCTTTTCTGTAGCATCTTCCACTTGCGATTCGTAAGTAGCTATATCGTCTTCATTTTCAGCGTCACGAGCATCTGATAAATCTGATTCAGCACTCTCTACATCGCTTTCTAAAGCGGCTAACTCATCTTTTAAGTCACTCAATTCAGATTCTGCTGATTCAATTTCATCCATCGTGTCTTTAAAAGACTCCATATCCGATTCCATATCAGCTCTGCTAACAAGGTCGTCATTATCCATATTATCTACGGCACTATCAGCTTGTTCCCCTGCCATAATTCGTCTGTCCGTATCAGACAAAGAAATGTATTGGTCGGCATTACTAACGCCATCTAGTCCACCAACATCGCCTACATACTGTTCTGCAAAATCACTCAAATCATCATACTTACCATAGAAGGCATCTCTTAGCTTACTAACATCACCCCCTGTATCTGAAATCCATTGCTCTGCTACATCCATCGGGATATCTGCATCCTCTGCGGCTTTAATAAACTCTATAAGCTCATCAAAATCGCTTTCCCCCATAGATTCACTATAAAACTTTTTTGGGAAATTTTCATAATCATGAATAGCATATTCCTCTCTCTCTACACCCTGCTCTTCGCTTTGAGCGTCTAAAAATTCTTGTATGGCTTCCATTACTTCGCTGCCAGAATCCATAGAAGAGAGGTCTATCCATTCCCCTATTAACTTGCTCTCATTATACGCCGCTAAATCAGCAACATAAACCTTAGGGTTATCGTCACTCAACGCACCGCCGCTAGCCATTTCAGTTTCATTAGAATTGAATTTTTCTTTCTCGGCAGCTACCGTACTTTGCATCAAAGCACTATCTATGTTTGAGAATTGAGAAAAAGAATCTTCGGCATCATCGAACATACGATTAGCCGCATCTAACTTAAACCCGCTAATGTAATACATGTTATTCTCAAGCTCAAAGCCAATGTATTCTTGTGCCCACTCATCGCACCATTCCTTAATCTTAAAAGTTAACGGCTTGAAACTTTTTTCAAATGACTCTTCGGTACTAAAAAAAACTACTCTCTTTACGCTCTCATTTATCACACCATGTTTCTCACTATAATACCCGCCCTCTACGGAAGTACCAGAGAAGCCGCCAAACAATTGAGATACAAACTGCTCTACATCATGTATTCTATCCTGAAAGTCTTTTGCACTTATCGGTTCACTAGCTTCTTTTGTAGAAGGCACTAGTATAGCCATCTGAATAGGTATTTCAATACTACCTTTCAGTACATCATTAGCCAGCTCGCTAGTTGATTGAGATTCCCCATTATCCCCTTCTTCTACATCTTCAGTAAAATCGTTAACAACAATATCCTCTGATTGTATGATACCCATCTGTTTCAAATACTTTTCTAGCCCCGACATATCAGTGGGGCTTTTCATGTATCCATCCTCGAATATAGTAGATGCTTCTACCATATCCCCTTCGGGGTTCTCATACATTTCGGGGTAATGCACTTCCCATACATTATTCCCTGCTTTATCTTCTACGTAAGCATCAAAATTGCCTCGTTCTTCTTGATAGCTGTATCTGTACTCCATTTGTTGTTTTTAAAAATTTAAACGCTTCCTTGAAATTCAGGAGCGGTAATATCAAATTGTGGGTTGTCGGTTGCACTACCTATGATAAGAGAGTCTAGGTTTCCACCTGCTTCTTTTATTTGAGCCATAGCCGATTGTCCCATCTTAATATCTAACTCTTCTTTAGATAACATCTGTGCATCATAAGCAGGTCTACTTTGTGACATTTGCTTAGAAGTACTTGATGATACCTTATCTTTATTACCGTACCATTTTTGCTCTGCCTTGCTGTAAAACCATAGTGGGTAATACCCATAAGAGAATACCGTGTAATCCCCGTTATCACTAACCCTGCCATCTAAATAACTTCCTCTGAATGGCAATAAATTCTCCGTATACTCTCTTGCTTCTTGGTTTGGTATTTTAGGCACTACCGCTCCACCATAAGCAAACTCTCCCGCACCATCTGTAGGGGTTTCAGCTACAATATCTCCGCCCATTTCTTTTTTATCTTCCTTTGGTTTTGGCTGGTACTTCTTAGGTAAATAATCTTCGTAGTTGCCATACGACGCTTCATCCAAAAAATTATTAACAAACTCTTTAGCTAAATTTTCTTTTTTTCTTCTTGTTAATGACATACCCCCATAATCAGCATTATATTTTTTAATACCAGCATCGATAAGATACATGTATATCTTAGGGGCTAGGTTAATATCAAATTTTTGTTGTGCAATCTTAGTCATCAAGTTTTTATGTATAGGTTCTATACGCTGTCTATATAAATCGGAATCGTTTTCGATAAATAATTCTAGTTCACGTTCTTCAATGGATTGCTCTACAACGTCTAAACGCTCTGACGGATACACGATACCCCCTTCTTCATACTGAACCATACTATCACCGATATTATCAGCCATAGGTGCATTCTCTCCGCCATTTTCAAAACTCACTTGCTGGTGATGGAAATAGTACCCTTGATTATTATACCCTGCTGATGTAGACAACCGAACTTGTGAACCTCTATCTTTCGCAATACCCTTACAAACTAATACCGCTTCGCCCCATGTAAGACCAGTTAGTGTTTTTTGAGGTAAGCTATCCCATGCACCCATACCTCCTTCAGAAACAGCATACCATAGTGTTTCGTACATCTTGTCCGATTCCCCACCCTTTTCAAAACGCTGCATAGGATTTAAGTCTGACTTGTCTTTTCTGTTTTCAGAATAAATGCCTTTACCGTTGTATTTTTCAACTTGCTCTGCCGTAGGTTTTTTGAATGGCTTAAACCCTAATTTAGCAGCTAGCTTATCAGTGAATCTATGCCCGACAGGCTTTGCTCTTTCCTCTTTATCTCTAGCAGCTTTATAAGAGCCACTTTGAGGAGGTCTTTGCTTTATCTTACCACCAGATTTAAACATGCCAGCTCCCTCAACATCAATATCACCACCGTTCTCTAACTTAACTCGCTTACTTACATAAGCCCCGTCAAATATATTATTGCCCATAATTACTTTACCTTCAGTAGTAGTAATGCTCTCTATATCTCTTTTAGGAAGATAATTAGCTTTTAATTTACCACCTCTAGCATAAAGACGAGTGCCGTTAGAAGATAAAACACTATCGATAAAATCATCCGCCTCCCAGTTAGTGAATTTTTCGTCAATGTAATCAGACATTAATGCGGCAGTACCATCAAGTTCCTCGTTTTCCGAAACCTTAAAGTAATGTACATCACTATTTTGTTCGGAATAAAATATTATCTCACTATCATCTTCAAATGTAATAAGTATAGTTTTGGTAAAACCCAATGCTTCGTGTAAATACATCATAGCCTCATCATTATCCTCAAACTCCTTGATAAAGCAATCCCCATAATTACTTCTTATATCCCCTGAAATATGCGGTGTTAACACTAAAAACACACGGTCTTCTATATTATCTTTATATGTTCTTATATTGAAATCCGCTAACCCAAGATACCCCCAATTGTATGTATTATCAGCAGATAACTCTTCTAGGTCATCCCCGCTTTTATCAACTATTTGGTCGAAGTTTGTTATAGAATATCCTGTCTCTTTTTTAAACTCATCTTCGCTCATAAAATCAGAGGTGACATCTTCTACAAAAGCAGCTCTTGCTCCATCTGCATTAACGTCATGAGAACCGCCTTCGTACATTTGAATATGCACCGAAGAAGATTTTACTAAATCGCCAAAATAGTTAGCTGCTTCTTTTTTATCCATCTTAAATACTTCGGAGTCTTTTATGGTATATGCTTTTGTAAGCTCTAGCTCCCCTGATTTAGTTTTGGCATTAAAATCTTTGTCGGATATGGTCTCAATCACTTTAGGTGTTCTGGTAGCAAACCCTTCATCTCGATTATCATCATCTACACCTATACCCATCTCTACGATTCCCCACCCACTTCCTTTTTTAATAATATAAACCATTCTTTTTTCTTCGCCATCTTTTTTATAGTTGGCTCTAAATGCTACCGAGCGACCTAATAACTCTAATGTATCAGAAGTACTACCGCCTTCGCCGAATTTAATTCCCTTTTTAACATACGCTCCATCAAGTAAATCTTTTACCGAAATAGTTTTTCCGCTTTTGGTAGTAAGGCTCTTGATATCTCTTTTAGGGAGATAATTGGCTTTTAATTTACCACCTCTAGCAAACCCTTCGTCATCAAATTCATATCCCTCTGGCACAAGCCACAAGTCACCATTTTGCATTAACGTAGCACCGTCTTTAGTCACAGCTCTGTCTAACACTTCGTCCCAAGCGTCCCAATATTCTTCATTATCAGGGTTACTAAGGGTTTCATTGTATCCCTTCACTTCTTCTTCAGTGAACCCGAAATCAGCTAAATCATAATCATGCACAAAAGTAGCAGGTATGTATATTCCTTGTGAGTCACTTACCAATAAGTCTAACTCTGTCACTTCGCCTCCATGTTCAAACTTAATACCGTATTTTGTAAGACATCCCTCTGCTTCTTCCATACTCATGCCGCCCATCATACTAGCCATCGCTGGGCTCATCTTTACTGTTTTTTTTGCTATTTGTATTTGATGCCATTCTGGGGAATCTTTCTCTGGCATACGTACAGTACCCCCTTTAGCAAACTTTTCTTTTCTATTAAAATCAGATTTATCAATACGCTTTTCGCTGTACATGTAACGGTATGAACCATCCTCACTGTTACCATTTGGCTTACGAGGGATTTTAAAGGTCTTACCGCTGTACATCTTAATATCAGCAGCACTAGGGCGAGAAGTTTCTTTCTTACCTAGCTTACGTGCTCCTTCTTTCGTCCAGCGCATACCAACTGGTTTAGCTGAAAACGATTCATCTTTTTTTACCGTGTAGCTTTTGCTCTGTGGAGGGTTCTGTCCTTCGGGTACAGCTAATTTCTTTTTAGTAGATTTAGCTTTCCCTTTTGAAGATATGCTCTTTGCCTTAGCTAAGGCTAGTGACTTTATACTCTGTTTTGTTGCCATCGCAATTTTGTTTTTAGTTCTTTTGAATTAATGGAAGTATGATTAGTTTTTTATAGTTATAATACGTATGCTCCCTTGAAAGCGAATTTTACCATCATCCCCAACTTCTACGTAAACTTCTCCTAACTTTCTAGCGGCATTACTAAGCGTTTCCCCTACATCGCCATACCCTCTGTCCCAAAAACCTACACCATGACGATTTTGATTTAGGAAAATATCGTGCCCAAGTTGGTCGTCAGTCATCCCCGTTGATTTAATAGCTTCTTCGTTTTCTTTTACAAAGGTAGTAATCATTGCTCTTAATCTATCTTTAGATTTTTCATCCACGTCTGATATACCATAGTTATTTTCTAAAGGCTCTTCATTATCATCCATTTCAACCCACAATGCAGCCATCAAATAATGCCTAAGCACCTCATCGATATCAATAGGTTCTTCGGTAGAACCGCCATCTGCCATACTCTTTTTATTTCTCCAATTCTTTTCGTTTATTATAATCCATTCAGTACCCAAAGCATCTTGCACCGCAGCTTCAGCTTTCTTTTTATCCCCTCTGAATACAATTACAGACGGTTGACTATACCACCCATATAGATTTTCTTCGTGAATATCCGTAGCTCCTGATTTTTTTAATGCTTCTTTTATAGCATCTGTATCATATTCATGCGAATCAAACCATGACGACCAATCTACATAAAATTGCTGCGTAGAACCGCCATGAGAAAAATTTTCATCTGGCTTTTGTCTAGTCTCATACCATATTAAAAATTGATTAATTGCTTTTACTACCGTTTCTTTTTTATCTTTTGAAGTAATATTTGTATTGCTAAGATAAATCAATACTTGATAAGTTCTATCGTTATCTTCGTTAAGGCATTCTAACGACCAATCAGCTATTTTACCAATAGCTTCAATAACATCCATTATCCAATTCCAATCTGAATGAAATTGAAGCCTATCCATAGAAATCCATCCTTTTGATGCTAAGAAAGAACTATTATCTAAAGGGTATTCACCCCACGCCTTTTTTGAATTTCTATATTTGAATCCTAAAAACTCTGCACATCTTTTATTGTATGCTATTATATCCATGCCATCCGCTTTCTGAATAGTACTACCACCTTTAGCAAAATCAATAGCCTCATCTGGCGATTGAAAATTCTCTTTTATTTTACTTGAAACACCCTTAACTTCAAACACAGTTTCATACTGATGTGTTGTAGGATTTCTGTACAAGTAATGATGTGGGTAAACATCAATAAATTTACCTTTATATTTTTTTAATAATTCGCCTTTCGTATAAAGAGGAGTTCCGTCGCTTAATTTCCCCCCACTAGCAAACTTTTCTTTTCTATTAAAATCAGATTTATCAATGCGTTTTTCACTGTACATGTAACGGTACGAACCATCCTCACTATTACCATTCGGTTTACGAGGGATTTTAAAGGTCTTACCGCTGTACATCTTAATATCAGCAGCACTAGGGCGAGAAGTTTCTTTCTTACCTAGTTTACGTGCGCCTTCTTTCGTCCAACGCATACCAACTGGTTTCGCTGAAAACGACTCATCTTTTTTTATCGTGTAGCTTTTGCTCTGTGGAGGGTTCTGCCCTTCGGGTACAGCTAATTTCTTTTTAGTAGATTTAGCTTCCCCTTTTGAAGATATACTCTTTGCCTTAGCTAAGGCTAGTGACTTTATACTCTGTTTTGTTGCCATTAATTAACTTTTAATATTGACCTTTTTGTGGTTTACCTGTTTCTAAAACAACCTTAGCTACAGCCATCCACTTATCAAACGATTCTTTATCCTTAAAGTGGTTTTCACTCATAGAATCAAAATAAGGCTTGTCGATATAAATGATACCAAACTTATCTCCGCTGCCATTAACGCCAACAAATCCTATTTCATCCTTAAAGCCTTTCAGCCGCTTCATCCTGTTGTACTCTTTCAAAACAAACGCATACTCCGCATCAAAATTAGATGAGCTGCCTTGAAAACTTCCATGACCACCAAGTTTATCATAATACTCTCCTTGATACCAAGCCTTTACTTCTCCGCCATCAGCGAAATCAGGTGTATGAGTTACTTGCGCCCCGCCTTTTTCGGCAAGAACAACAGTGACATCATAAGACTTCTTGGCTTTAAATGCTTCCGCCGCTTTCTTCTGGGCTTGGTAAGAGCTATTGGCATACACCTCCATTCGTTTCCCTTTATAAAAAGCTACATAACCGTTCTCCCCTTCGGTATCACCACCTTGCTCAAAACGCTCTCTAGGCTTGATATCCGATTTATCTTTTCTGTTTTCAGAATAGATGCCCTTACCATTGTATTTTTCAACTTGCTCTGCCGTAGGTTTTTTAAATTGGCTAACACCTAATTTATTTGCTAGCTTATTAGTAAACCGATGCCCGACAGGTTTCGCTCTTTCTTCTTTATCTCTAGCAGCTTTGTAAGAGCCGCTTTGAGCAGGACGCTGTTTTATCTTACCGCCTCTAGCATAAAGAATATCCCCATCTTCATCAAAATCGTAATCATTAGCTTCAATAGTTTCAGTTATCGACTCGTCTGTATACATGTAGTCGATTTTTTTTTCTATATTACTTAAAACATCCCCCATGTGAGAAGAAAACTTTTCAGCCGCTGTATCAAGAATTTCTTGCTCTGCATCCGTAAACTCATACTCATTATCGTTCGGTTCAAATTCAATAATAGTATCCGCACTTCTTGAACCATCATCAGTTATTTTGTAGTACACTTTTTCGTGCATCTCTTCTGGGATACCTAACCATAACATAAAGTAATGGTCGTTGTTAACGTCAATAGCATTAGAAGCGTCTAAATGCCTATCCCTATCCAATGAGAAGTATATCCCTTTTCTTGTATTTTCAATTAACGGAGTATCTTTATATTTCTTGCCACTATTCAGCTTTTCATAAAAGTCTGCACCAAATAATTTAGTTAGCTCTTCATTAGGAGGCTCAAATAAATAATCATCGTCTATAGCATACTCGGCAAAATCGTTGCTCTCGTAATAAGACTCACGCATATTTTCTATCGCCGTTTCTTTTGCTTCGTCTGATAGCTCATCAAACTTATATCGTGTAGCAGTACGCTGGTGTTCTTCTCTTTCTTCTTCCTGCTGCCTTTCATACGCAGCATCTTCATCCGCCTGCTCATTCATTTCATCAAACTTATCCCAATCGATAGTACCATCTCTTTTTATCAGACCCCGTGAGATTAATGATTCAGCCGTTCTGCCAAACCACCCTTGCAAGCTATACGCAGTGCCAGTAGCTATTAAAAAAGCCCATGCCTCTAATGCAGCATCTCTTGATGGAGGCGTTTCAAACCCTTCCGCATACCCCGTAGCTAAGTATGGCGTAAATGCTGTATCCGTTCTTGGGTTCGGCAAAATACGTGATGGTGTATCACCACCCTCTTCAAAATCCTTAAATAAAGAAGAATTGTTTTTTACATGATGAATAGGTATTTTTTGGCTGCCTGTTTTACCATCAAATGTACCACCTTTCTCGTATTTACTATTAGGTCTCGGCTTTTGGCTGCCATCTGTTCCGTCCATGTAGGCGAGAGTTATTTTGTTTTTATAGTTGTCTATTATTTTTTTAGCTACCTGTATTTGCTCTTCATAAGACATCCCCAAACTTTTACGAGAACCACTCATTTTACTATCATCCAAATCTACTATAAACCGAGTCCCCTCTGATGGGTCAACAATCATTACAACACCCTCGTCTTCAACAATACCATATCCTTTATATATTTCAATTATCTTATCCCCAGCCATTAATCCATGATTCAACATGCCGCCAGTGGCATAATTAACTCTTTCGTACCCTTTATTTGGGTATAAATTCATTAGTCTTTTATGAGCTAATAGAGCCTCTTGAAGCTGTTCTTTAGTCCCTTTATCCCCTTCGCTTCCTAATTTATATAAATCTTCTGCGGGCTGATTACCGTCACTATCTAACCGAATTTCACCATACTGGTCATTATCATAGTTATTGAGCACAACACCGTATCGTTTATTATTGCTATCCCAAACTATTTCACCATTATAAAAAAACTTCTTACCTGATGATGGTACTGCATCTAAGCGGTTTAAAAATAAGCGCAATTGCTTAACCGAGTTCTCTTGAATCTCCCCATTACGGGTATAGTTAACCCAAGATTCACTCATATTCTCCGTGAATATTTCTTTTATCTCAATAATATCTTTATTTACAAGCAAAAAGGTTGCCCCTGCTTTTACGTCTTCATCTTTTATGCTCCGACGCTTACTTACTCCGCCAGTGGCAAAACGTTGCATCGGGTTTAAATCTGACTTATCTTTTCTATTTTCAGAGTAGATGCCATTGCCTTTATATTTTTCAATCTGCTCTGCTGTAGGCTTTTTAAAAGGTCTAACGCCTAGCTTCTTTGCTAGCTTGCTAGTGAACCGATACCCAACAGGTTTCGCTCTCTCTTCTTTATCTCTGGCAGCTTTATAAGAGCCACTTTGAGGGGGACGCTGTTTTATCTTGCCGCCTTTAGCAAGTTTTCTTTTAAGCGAATTATACGACAACCCTTCTCTATCTGTGAAAACATTTTGTTCTACTTCGTAATTATCTTCCAGTTGTTTTCTGTATTCATTGTATGTTTTATCGAACAATCTCGTACCTAAAATATCAATATACTTTGAAAGATATTCTTCAAACTGGTATGAATCCCTACCTAATCCGCCATAGGTAAATAAAGACTCCATCATTCTTTTCATAGATTCAATTTCATCAGAAATCAAATAATCTTTGAAACTTTTTTGAGCTTCTTTCCCAATTAAACCCCAATTTTTACCACTTAAACCTGATGCCATTTTTTTTGAATACCCTTGTTTTATCAAAGCATCTTGCCTTGACTCCTTCATATACTTACTCCATTTTGATTCGACAAACCCGCCTTTAACAAATTCATTTTCATCGTAGTTAAGATATTTTTCATTTAACTTAACGCCTATTTTTTTAGCAATGCTAGGGTAGTGCATCAAGTCCCCATTTTCTTCCGCTCTTGACATGTGCCCATCCATTATATCAACGCACTCATCAACATCCGTTTCTAAAATATCTGCACCATACCCTCTGTAATAAACCTTGCATACAACTATGCCGTACTCGTCCTTATAAGGCTCTGAAATAACAAGCCCTACCAAACCTCTTGAGCCTTCGTTTTTAACAAACACTAAATCACCTTTAGAAAATTCTGGTTGATTTTTAATCTTGCCGCCTTTAGCGAAATTCATACCTCCATGCACAATCACATCTCCTTCTTGGTAATCGCCGTCCTTGTATACCCATTCTTTTTCAAAAAATTGAGCTTCTTCTTTTTCACTATCACTTAACTCATCAAAGTAATCTTTTGCTTCTTGGTATGTATCAAAAATTTGTTCGTCGTCGATAGTAGATACAGTAAACTCAACAACTCTCTTTGCCATGCCGCCTTTAGCAAACTTTTCTTTTCTATTAAAATCAGATTTATCAATACGTTTTTCGCTATACATGTAACGGTACGAACCATCCTCACTATTACCATTTGGTTTACGAGGGATTTTAAAGGTCTTACCGCTGTACATCTTAATATCAGCAGCACTAGGGCGAGAAGTTTCTTTCTTACCCAACTTACGTGCTCCTTCTTTCGTCCAACGCATACCAACTGGTTTCGCTGAAAACGATTCGTCTTTTTTTATCGTGTAGCTCTTGCTCTGTGGAGGGTTCTGCCCTTCGGGTACAGCTAATTTCTTTTTAGTAGATTTAGCTTTCCCTTTTGAAGATATGCTCTTTGCCTTAGCTAAGGCTAGTGACTTTATACTCTGTTTTGTTGCCATCGCAATTTTTTTTTGTTTGAAGACCGAAGAAAATTCAAACAAATTTAAAACTTATTACTCACACAGCATTATTTTTTTTTCAGACTTGAATATCACAACAAAATCACCATACCTCTGCTACAAAAAAACCGTAGCTTCCTTTCTCTATATCTCCATCCATCTCCTTGTATTTGTAGGTTATTCTTTTTAGCTTTTCATCTATCTTGATAGTATCTTCAATTACTGTATGACCAAACAAATCTTGCTCTTCATGAATAAGCAATCTAATGAGCCCATTAATCGAATCGGCAACAACCCCTAGTGTAACACTATCTCTATGCCCATCGTTACTAAGTAAGTATATTTTTTTATCATAAACCTTACCCCCATTATCAAATGAAACCCCACCACCTTCTTGATTAATTGCCGAAGCTATCTGCCTTGTCGTCATCTGTTTTCCGCCGAAGTCGTATTTAGCACCACTAGCAACAGCACCTCTAGTTAGTATAACTTCGCCTCCATCATATTTTATCGGATTACCTGCACCGCTATTAACAACATTACCACCGCCAAGTTCTGTCTCCACATTACCACCGCTAGCGAATGAAACACCGCCACCTTCTTTATTTAGGTAAGAAAGAATCTCTCTGTTTGTCATCATCTTCCCATTGAAATTTTTCTTCTCTGGGCTATTAACGGCATCGTTATGAATAACAAGTTCTTCCCCCTCCACTTCAATACTCTGACCCGTAGATTCGTTAACGCCTTTTATACCATCTTCACTATGCCTTCTACCAACTAAAAAACCGCCTAAATCAGCATCGTTGTGCATAATGATTTTGCCATCTTTTTTACCAACTAAAAAACCGCCACTCTTACCATACTCAATGCTACCACCATTTTTCATTATCTCACTAACACGTATCTGTTCTTTAGCATTAGTACCTAAATCAGTACACATAGCATACTGGTTATCGGTGCTTAAACCAGACACTTTATACTTGTGCCCTTTAAGAGAAAAAATATCATCCGTATACAAATCATCCAAACCGCCCCCTTTTTCTAACTTACTATTGGTCTTTAATTCGCCATCTTCATTAAAATATCTATCATACTCTTTTTTATCTACGCTTCTTAGTACATACTTTAATTTTGAAAATTGATGCTGATTACCACCTTTACCAATAGAGTAAACAGGGTTTTTTACAAACTTCCCTTTCTCCATTGTGGTTATGAAAGTTAAATATATATGTACAACGCCAATAGCATTCGTATACGTTGTAATTGGCTTAGGGAATTGAGGCATTTTATATACATCCAAAAGCCCTTTTTCTTCATGAATAGCATACTTAGCCAGCTCTGACATATTCGCACCCCCCTTCTCAAAAGCAGATGAAACAGAGTCTCCAACAGATTGCATCAGCTCTCTGCTATTTACCATAACGTTCTTTATTGGTCTAGTTATTTTCTTGCCTGCAACATGGGGATTATACCCTGTGCTTTTAATTGTATTTAGCAATACTGAATTGGTCATACCCCCTTTACCCATCACCTCACAAACACTATATCTATCACCCATATACTCATTCTTTTTACCTTTTTTTACGTACACCGATTCTTTGAATAATATACGGTTATTAACTTTCAAGCTCTTTACGTTTGGCATTTGAGCAAACTCCGTGCTTTGTTTTTGATTATGGTTCATACAACAAAATTAATTATTTTAAGTGAAAAGACTTTGATTTTAATTATTTTAAAATCTACACATCTCCAGTTATCTGCTTTACTTTTTTCTTCTGCCGCTCTATTCTTCTTCTCAAATCATAGATGTCCTTTGGATATACTCCGCCTTCTTTAGCAACCATGCTCATTACCCAACTGCTCTCTAGCTCTGCTCTTTTATAACTATCTAGCGTCGCTGGCTTAAATTTAGCCCCACCATCACTAGACCTTTCGTATATATACTCATTGTCATACGACTGCACAACATCTCCAATCATAAAATAAGTTCTTGCACTTGAATCGTATCGCCCCTCTCTAATAGCTGCTCTCAAAGCGAATGGAGCATTTTCGATAGTCAAAGGGACTACCTCTATAGGTGGCTTTGTAGCTTTGGTATACTTATCCACTAAATGATTATATATTTTTTCTTGCTCTTCTAGTATAGCTAATTGCATCTGCTGTTTCGCTAAGGTCTTTACCGAAGAAACAAGCGATGGCAATCCTTTCATTTGTTTAGCATCGATATACCCAAGAATAATAGGCACAGTTTCAGAGCTAACTGTTACCACAACACCATCAGTTCGCTCTACCGTGAATTTATGCACGACATCTCTCCCTGTTTCAGCACTGCTATCTGCTTGCGTCCAATCGGACACTCTTTTACTTTTTAACTCTCCTTCGTAGTTTGGTAGCATCGTCCACTCATACGCCCACTGATAAGATACTAGCTTGTTGCCATTTAACCCGACAATAGGCTTATCAAAAACAATCTTCTCCATTGGTTTAAATCTACTACTAGAAGATATTGCTTTACCAAATTCAGTAGCACCGCCTTCCTCGAAATAACTTTGACTCATTAGCTCTTTCTTTATCAATTTAATAGCATCGTTCTTTACTGAATTTTTTAAATGCCCATCAGCACCGTACATACTATTACTATTAGCGTCTCCAAATAAACTCATTTCGGGAGCAACAAAATAATGAACATTGTTACCATCCTTTAAAACACGTATAAAGCTAGGGGATTCGTCATCATTATTAAGAGCATCATCATAAGCCTGCTCAATATTTTTTGTATAATTTATTCTTACTGACCCTGACTTAATTACATCCGACTGCGAATAGATTTTATCTAAATAAAACACAGTTTCGTACTTATCTTTAGTTTGATTAGTTCTTTTTAAAAATTTAATAAATGAGTTGTTATTTTTAGAACCGATGCTCTTTAGATATTTAAGCAATAGTTTTCTAGCGTATATATCAGCCGCCGAATTACTAATGTTATGAACTACTACATTAACTTTACCAACACTGCCTTTTTCTTCTGAAACACTTCCGCCTTCCTCGAATTTTTTAGCAGAAATAATACTGTTAAAAATATCTTCAATTATTCCTTTATATAATGATTCAGCATCATAATCACCTGCATTATATTTCACTTGCTCGAAATTAATATCATCACCGACACTAGTATCAAAAATACGAGATGTTTTATCACCGCTACCTACTACTACAGCAGAGAAAAACAGAACCCTATCTTTCGGCTCTACTTGCGTGTAATTTAAAAAATCTGTACCATGTAAATTAAACACCCGAAACTTATCTTCATCATCGGTTAAAACTTTTTTTGGTTTTTCGCCTATGCGGACTAATTCTGTTTCTGTTACGACAAACTCGTTAGCTAGTATGTTTTCAGGATTAGCAGAGTGGTCGCTAATACGCAACTCCACATTACCTTGCAGTGTTTTTAAAAGCAGATAATGGCTATTCCACATGCTCTTATCCCATGAAATAATTTCATGTTTTTTTCTTATCAACGAAACAACATCGGTTATCAAATCGTAAGCTAAATTATCTTTGCTTTCTTTTATAACTTTCTCGCCATCTATATCCTTTTGCTTAGGAAAATTATCGTCTGAAACTTCTATTTGATTGATTAATCTGTACAAATGTTCACTTTCGTACCACTCATCAATAGGATAATCTTCAATATCTTCATCACCAATAAACTCGTAATAATTATCTGTTCGCTCTAAGATAGCAAAGCCTCCCATATATTTATCTAATGACGACAAGTCATCTAAATCAGCTCGGTCAAAATATCGCTGTGCTTGCCCTAAATCTGTACCTACATAAGTATCATCACTATGACTGTCGCCGCCAACAGTTACTCTATATGTAGGTAAAATTACATCTGAAATAGCCCCACCCTTTTCAAGTGAAGACTCTGGGTTATGCCCCCATATCAACAGAGAAGTATGCTTACGTGTTTTATTTCCATTATCATCATACAACCCACCTTTCATGCCGCTCATCCTGCTTATGAAACTAATTTGTTTTTTAGCCCACTTCCACATAGCAGGTGTCCATTTAGAAACAGGAGTATCTTTCATTTTCATAATCCACCTAGCACTCTCTCTGCCACTATCAATACCTTTTTCTTTAGCCTCACTAGCCGATAAGCCAGCAACTCTTCCTTCCTTGCTGTTATAAAAGTCTTGCAATTGTTTTTTAGTCATGTTGACAAGCGATTTCCACTTCTCATAAGTTGCTTCATCAATAATACCCCCATCTTTATAAAGAATATTTGCAGCCTCTTTTGAAAATGTACCAACGTTATCCATAGCTGATTTTATTTGGTTAGCGTAGAAAGCAATTTGTGAAGGCTGGTATTGAATAATCCTATCAATACTCTCGTCTTTTGTTAACACGCCATCAAACCCATTCTTTTTAGCATAACTAATAATAGCATCCCACGCCGCTGACTGATTGTTAAAATCAACATATTTTATTTGCTCTCCTGCATGTTCGTATGTTTTTATAACCGCATTTAAAATATCATTTTTATTCATTTCAGACCAAGACCCCTTCCCAAATAAATAATCATCTGGGAGCTCTTTTATCGCTTTCTCAAAAATACTTACAGTATAAGGGTCGTTTCCTGCGTACATTTTACTATTTTCCGCCCTTAAATTTAAGGGGTTTTTAATGTTTAAAAAAACTTCATATTCGGGGATGGCATCTTCATTGCTATAACTCCCAGCAACATAGTCGTTTTCAGAAAAAAATGTAGCATTGTCGTCAAAAATTTCTCGTTTGGAGTAATCCCCTCTAAACACCTTTACAGGCTCACCATTAGAATCAACCACCTTACTTGCATTTTTAGGGTCTTTTTCCCAATCACCAAACCATTCTTTAAAAGCCTTAGTCCTTACTTGTAGCCATTGTTTTTCGTTTAGGTTAGTAGGTTTGCCATTAGGAGCTTTCATAAATGTTTTATTGGCTTGAGACCTAGATTTAATACTTAGAATTTCCTTGTCTACACTACCGCCTATCGCAAACTCTTTGCTTTTGGATTTGAGCGATTGTTCTGCGATTTCCAAATGCTTTTCATAAAAAGGGATTACTATTTTTTCAACTTGTTCATTATTTAACAATGATTGCTTGTGCATCCTTATAGCATCTTCCTTCTCTTGCCTTGTTAAGCCTTTTGCAGAAAGAATCGTATCTTCATTAAAATTCTCTGCATCTATTTTAGACCTTTCTAGCACTTTTTTCTCAAAAATTAACTCCTGCCGTATATCGTCTGATGACATACGCTCTACAGTAATTCTTGTTTTTCTTGTTTTTGTACCATAACTAACTTCTTCCCCATTATCAGACACTTTTATTTCAGTTATGCCTTTTAATTCACCCCCTTTAGGCAAATGCTCTATTATAGATTTAGCCTTATCAACTATATCTGGTTCAACAATTTCTTTAAAGCTAGACAATACTTCGCTTTTCTTTTTACGCAACACTTTACCAGTATCAACATCTTCTAAAGTCAATATCCCTGTATTTTCACCCTTTACTTCAAAAGTCCTACTGTAATTATCCCTAAAAGTTTTGCCTACCACCTCCCCACCTGCACTAAATTCTTTGGTTTGCTCTTTGATGGATTGTTCTACTGCTTTTGGTTTATTAATTGGGTGTCCCATTATGATGTGGTCGCCAAATTGTTCATAAACTTTAAAGCCATATTTTGATAATAACTTCTCCATAATCGGATTGGTTACATCAACTTTATATTTAAGATTTGGATTTGCTTCTTTTTCATTATTGAATTGAGAAATAACATCTTTCACTAATTTTTCTCCAACACCTTGCCCTTGTGAAGTTTTATCTATGACGACATCAAAAGAAAATTCATCTCCATTTACTTCTGTCCACAAACCGCCAATTATTTTACCTTCTTTATCAACAGCAACACTTTTTAAATCTTTGCCTCGTAAAATATTTACATTATTATTTTTGGCTATTTTTTCTACATCCTTTACTGCTTGTTCGGTATTAATAGTTTCCGATTCATTTTCAAAATCAATCACTTCAATTCGGACATCTTTTTCACTTTTTCTGTTACTAATTTTGTAAGCATCTTCCCATTTTTTCATTAATTCAAAAGCCTTCGGTTGAGATGCTTTCAATTCTTTGGGTGCTAACTTATAAAATGCAAAGAAGTCCATCATTGTTGCATCAAATAAATCTCCCGTAGCCGAATACCCCGTAGGGTGTCCAAAATCTTCTGACTTTCTATATTCCTTTAACTTATCTAATATTTTATGCCCAAGTTCAGATTTATTTGAAAACATTTTATGCCCTATTTCATGGAACAGAATAGCCTTTTCAGTTGGTATTTCAATAGTATGCGAACCCTTCATATCGGCTTCAACTCCTTTAAGATAAAAAGTAGTATCGCCTTTTGCAATATTCTTGTTTATATAAATTTCATCTACTCTACCTGTATGTACACCACCTTCTTGCCCCTTCCCATCATAGAAATTCACCTTAAACCCTTCCTTATTCGCTAATTCCGCCACATCTCCGCCTATACTAAATTCGTTGGTTGCTGTACCTAATAAATATTCCACTGCTTTAGTTAAATTAGTTTCTTTACTAGCAACTTTGTCTGCATAGTATAATTCAGCAATATGTTTAGGGTTTTTTAATTGATTAACATAAGCCTCATAAGTTGGTTGATTATCGTATTCTATAAGAACAATATCCGATATTTCTGGCTTATACCCCTGCTTGGTTTTAGACCCATTAGCCCCTTCAGTAAAGCCTTGCTTTGGAAGCAAATAAATTAAATCCCCTTTTTTATTCCCGTACTGATTTCCATAAGCACTTGGCTCTGGGTATTGGAATATAGGCAATGCGTTCACGTTGAAGCCTTCATTTATGCCATTTTCAATAATAGATTTTTTTGCTAATTCCCTACCCTCTTCTGTTTTATTTTTTACGTCTTTATGTTGCCTCTTAAATTTTTTAAAAAACTCTTTTATCGTTAATGGTGGTATACTTTTATCTAAAACTTTACGGGCATTTTCACCACTATTTTCAATCGCTTTAGCTATACTCTCTACATCTCCCCCATACTGCATTTTTCTCCCGCTTTTATCAACGGTATCCAGTCTATTTATTTGAGATTTATCAAAAACTACATACTGCTTGGTCGAAGAAAGATTATCTATCACACCATCATACCCTTTGTCTTGTAAATATTTAGTAAAAGCAGCCGAATAATTTTCAGCGGAATTTCTTAAATCTTCAATAGTTTCTTGCGGAGTATTTATTTTAGGAATATCAGACTTGTTATTAATGATGTATGGATTCTTCATACTAATATTTACCTCAATTACCTTACCTGCCTTGACCCCTCTTTTGGTATACGTGTCAGCTTCTTTTTTACTATCTGTAAAGTAAAAACCTTTCCCAAACATACCGCTGTCTGTTGACTTCCCTGCATTACTTATATCAAAGCTATCAAATGATTCTGGCGTACCATGATACAATAATAACGGCTCACCATTTTCATCCACAATTTTATTCCCACCCTTGCTAGTAAAATCGATATAACCTCCATGCTGCATCTTTTTTACATAGCCACTACGCCTTTTTAGTTCTTTTACTATTTCAGCACTTTCATTGAAATCCCTTGTCTTATCCAGCCTTTTTTGCAATTCAGTAGTTGGCATCTTAGATACCCAAGATAAATCAGGTGCGTCTAAATCAATATCATTACTCACGTCCTCTCTTATATGATTAAAATACAGCTCGCCTGCGGTTTTTTTTGCGTTAAATAAAGAATCTGCGAATACATTTTGGCTATACTTACTATCATACCCTATCCCATCTTCTGATTTTAAATGAGTCGTAACATGGTATCCTTTGCCAACCCCTTTTTTCTTATTATTAGTTACCCTTATCTGCATGTGCTCATCAACATTAAAGTACGTATAAGTATTTGAAGGGTTAACTTTAAACTTAGCGTTTTTTGCAAAGTCTATTAATTCTTCCTCACTATACTTATCAATACCCCCACCAGCCGATTTTTTTAACTCGGAACTTATGTTATTATTAGGCTTACTATATATAGCCCATCCAATTGAATGTGTTTTTAACCCAGAATCGCTAGGGTCTTCCCACCCGCTCTTAGTTCTGTACCCATACTTAAAAGCTACCCCTGACTTTTCTAGCGACACCATTATTGCATAAGCCTTCGCCGTATTTGTTTTTAGCAATACGGCTATCTCTTTTGTAGTAGTTATTTCATGAGCATTATCCCCATCTACCACTTGTGATACAGGTATCTTTTTTATAAGGGTATCGTATTCATTCTTAAATGGAATTGACGAACCTGTGCTGCCGCCTTCATTAAGCATTATTTCATCTTTTGAGTACGCTCTGTATAGGTCAGAACCAACTCGCTCTTTAATACTATCAGCATACTTATTAAAACCTATATCCCTGAATGCTCTTTTCATTGTATAAATAAACCCATAGTAGCTAAACGTATTGCCGTATTCATTCATAAATTCAAAATCTCTATTGTTATTTTCATCCGCCACTAATTCTAAGTAGCCTAAGAATTGGCTTTCTACTTGACTTAAATAATACTTATCTCTTCTTTTAACTATTTCAGGGATAACGCTTTCAATTATTTGCGATAATTTATAAACTGAATTATTGTACAAATTAATCACTTCTGGTATATCCATGAAATTGCTATACTTATTGCCATCGAAATCTTTAAAATATTCAGGCTTCATAAATTCGTCTTCATCCAATTCCTTGAAAACATTTCTTTCAAACTTATCCAATATTTCATTTTCAATATCCACCAGAACATTACTTATTTTCTTATCAACACTACTCTTTAATTGCGTCAATTCTTTTTTAAAATTCTCCTCTTTTTTTGCCCACCTCTTTGCCTGAAAAGCACTAAGGTCTGTGTAATCTATATAACTTATTTTATAAAAATCTCTTAGCTTGTAAGCATCAATCATTTTTTCATTCTTCTCTTTGAAATTGGGATAAGATGGGTTAACAAAAAACAATTGAGAGCCTGTTGGAATAATTAATTGCTTATCATTTAATAACCATTCGCTTTCGTCTCTATATATCCTTCCTGAAGAAACTATACCTTGCGTTAAAGGATTTATTATATCCTCTACTTGCACTCCGTCAAACTCTTTATGGCGATAGTAATCACTCTGGGCAGTCCCAGAGTTAATATACTCACAAACTATTTGTGCAAACATTTCAGGCGACTGTATTCTAGGCTGGCTTGAAACATACTGTATAAACTTGCTTGAATTATACGGGTTGAATATATGACCGACTAAATCATACAACCCACCTTTTGAATCAGATAGATGTTCTAAATAAAATTCATGCGAAATTTTTGGGAACAGATTTTGAAGAACACTGTAATATGCGCTATCATCACGCTCTTTCCTATCGTACAACCTAAAAAATGGTTCAAGCCCGTTCTTAGTAAGGTAATCTGCATCAAGATACTTTACCTGCTCCGTATTATTTAAAGTTAAAAAATCATTGAACGGCATAACTATAAGGCATTCTCTATGAGTAAGCCATTCAGATACATTATAAGAAGAAGTTGAAACCCCTAATACTCCATCAAGCACCCCTTTACGTAGCCCTTCAAAAGATTCAGGCTCGATGTAATCTATTTCATAATTCATACCAAATCCGTCGGCTCTCTTTATTTCCCTTTTAATTCTTATAGAAACATATACTTTTTTAATCCCGACTTTTGTGTACTCATCTAAAACGCCCCCATTCTCGAAAGATGAAAACAAGTTTCCGTTTTTCTTTACAATTTTTACTTGGCTAGGCTCAAAAACAACCGTTTGAAAAGATGGGTATTTAGCCATTACAGCATCATATCCTTGCTCCTTCAAATACTTAACATCATCTAAGTTTATATGCTCCACTTCAATTCTTTTTCCCGTATATGGGTTAACAACATCGCTTATGTACGTTTTATTATCGATGATAAATGGATTACGAATATCGAGATGCGCTTCATATTGATTTTTCCCATACTTGTACATTGGCGGAGCTTCATGAAAGTAAATCCCATAATTAGTTAATGAATGTTTTCTTTGATAACCTTTACTCCCTTGTGCTAGCATCTCTGTAAAGTCAGCATCAGATGAATGATAAAATATTTTTGGTTGCCCATTCTCTTTTAACATCGGCATAAATACATTTAATTCGCTCCTACCTACACTACCCCCATTCTCGAAAGCTGCAAACAGATTACCACCAACTTTATTCATAACAGAAAATTTCCTCTAAGGTCGGATTTTTTTTTGTAATTAAAAAAGTCTTAACTTTGTATCTAACAATTTTACTAACCCATAAAACATACCACTATGTCAGATGTTTTAAACATTAAAAGCGATAACTTCTTATTCGGTAAGAATGTTCATTCTCTTTTAATCATTGCAGGTGTAGGTTTCCTAGTTTGGAAAGCTATAAAAAAATAATCGCCTTCTGCAAGGCTAACGCAAATTGAAAAGCCACCATTCGATAGATTGATGGCTTTTCTGTTTATGGATGGTAGTTAGTATAAACTAATTAAGCGTACCGTCATTGCCTAAAATATGTTTAGCGGCAACAAGCTCTGTATTGTCTGCGCCAGAGAACTCTAACATCGCTTCCCCCTGCTCTCTCCTCCATAGGCAAGCACCTACTGTACCTTCCTTGAAAATATACGACGTAGAGCCATCGTCTCCTGAAGTGCCTTCTAAATGCAAAAAGAAATCAGGATTATCGACCAACCGAATGAAATAGCTATCGTTGTGAAAATAGTTTGCTCCGTTAAAAATCATTTGCTTATTTTAAATGTTTGTTTGAAATACTCCACCCACATATCACACACCGCTCCCCACTCTAGCTTAACTGCCCAATTGTAAGCAGCCTCTACTTTTTTTATATACACATCAGAGCCGTAGTTCTTAAACATATCATACAGTTTTTCAGCGAGCTCCACATAATCAGACTGCTCACGTATGACATTATCAAAGTGACTGCAATAAGGTAATTGCGTTTCTAAATGTACAGTACGCTCCGAGCCATACCCACCTATCTCCATAAATGAAGTATTAAACGGTATTATGGTAGGCACTTTACATGCAAAGGCTTCTGTAGTGCTTAATCCCCATCCTTCCCCTAGCGTAGTGCTTATACACACATCAGAAGCATTATAAATCTTATTTAACACGTCTACCGTAACGCCAGCACTGTTTTGTGCTTCAATAGAAGGGAAAGCATAATCAACGCCTTGAACGAGCTGTGTTTGGTTTAAAATCGCTTGCAGGTCGTATCCTAACGGGTCACTAGGGTGCATATTCAAATATAAGAATGGTTGCCGCTCGTTCTTACCCCATATACGCTTTGCCTCAACAAAAGCAAATATGGTTGTCGGGATATCTTTTCTAGGCTGATTTCTGTTTATGTTAGTAATAATAAACTTGTCAGCATTGTCGCCAAAATATTCTTTCCTAAACGGCTGTATCTGTTCTCTGCTAATAGGATAGAAATCATTTACGTTTGTGCCATGAGGGATAATATGAACCTTCCCTTTTAGTTCTGGCTTTAACTGGAAGATATGCTGCCTTGCATACTCCGTATATGTTACTATGCAATCAAAGAAATCAAGCCCTTGTACTAACTGCGGTATTGGCTTAGAATCAACAGGAAAATAAAATATAGATTTAAAGCCCTTAGTTTTTCTTTCAGCTTTCTCCTCTTTGAGCTTTTGCATTATTTCTACCGTAGGGATGACTACCCCTAAGTCTTGCATGATAAAAATGCCATCGTAATCATTTTGCTTTAATAACCTAAGAAAACCATTCCTACCAAAATCATCATGCTTGGTGGCAGATTTAACAGCACTTATTACGTAGGTGCACTCATCTTCCTGTAGAGGCTCTCCAAAGTAGTTGATAGCCACAATGTCCAAATGAAGGTTTTTGCCAAAGGCTTTCTTTAAATAGTGTACGATATTCTTAGATACAGTACCAAAGCCAGTGTTAGCTTTATAGTCGAATAAACAAAGTATTTTTTTTTGCATAAAAGAATTTTAAAAAGAACCCCCGCCCTTGATTAAATTGAAACAACTACTACCCAATAACATTTTTTTTATGTTTTTAGATTTTTGTTATTTTTCCTTTACGGGGGTTCATGATTGGTAGTCAGTATTTTTAGGTTATTTATTTTTTACGTCTATTGAATATTGATTTTATCTTACTTACAATAGCATCCTTTATTTTTATGAGTATGTTTCCAACTCCAAAAGATACTACCGAAAAAACAATTGTTAACGCTGTTACAAAAGCTAACCACAAATCCTTTCCTGCATCATTGCTTGTTTTATTAGCCTGAACAAAGATAAAGGTGCTTGTTGAATGAGCGGGAAGGCTTTTTACCACTACCTTACTAAAACCATCTATATACAATCCAACCTTTCCCTGAAACATATTCGGCTGGTATTGATACGGGTCTTTTATTAAATCAAAAGTGAATCTAACTTCTTCTCCAAATACATTCTTGGATACATATACAAAACTAACACACGATACTTCATCAACTGATTGCGCTCGCATATCTAACTTAACAAAACCTATGTGTATAGGGTTAACTGCTAAGTCTTGCAGCGTGTCAAAATAATTAATATTAGAAAAAGAGGAGCTTACGGATATATCTGGTGTTATTAACAAATCTCCATTTGGGCTAAAATGCCCATTCCTTGTAGCATTATACGAGTCGAATAATGTTACATCAAGAGCAGGAGCATCTGATTTGTTTGTAACCAAAATGCTAATCACGTTAGGCGCACTTCTACTAGATGGCGCATCCTTCCCGTTAATTACACTATCTATATCTAAAAGTTTTTTTAATAAGTGTACCCTTTTCCCATTTTTGAATAAGAATTTCATACTTTTTGTTTTTTCGCCAAGCTGGTTTAATTGTGCTTTCATTTTATTTGTTATTTTTATAGTTTAATCTTTTCGATTATCATTATATGGTCAATGGTATAGTTTTTATGGTCTTTATTTTCGGGGTTAGGGTCATGCACAACGTTTAAATTTTTGTCCACAACAACCGCATGTGTCACGCCAGAGATACTATTATACGGATTATATTTAGGAGAATAAACGCTTGCATAAAAATAACCGTTTATCCCGTCGTATTTACTAATATTATGCAAATGAAACTCACTAGAAACTAAATTACCCCCGTACAGATACCCGTTCACTGAACAACCGTTATGATTTAAAAAATTAAACATCGATAAGAACCAATTTTCGGCTTCAATGAAATTAGGGACATCCTCTAATTTTAATTCAAATAGACTCGCCATAACAGCTCTCATGCAATCTCCGTTGTCCTTATCTATTACTTTTTGATATACTGGTATCATAGATTACATTTAACTATTTTTAATCGCCATTTTATCTAGCTTTTATTAAAGTTTCAAAATAATCCAATGTAAGGATACCCTCCTTACTTGGGTGCGGGTCATGAACCAACACCCCGTTTTGAAAAATACATACATGGCTCACTCCTCTAGGCGACTTGCCGCTTACTAGATAATATTTGTCTTTGTATTCATAATATTCTGGGATAAATTCTTTTTTGCTTCCTTTTTCATCACTAACGCCCCTAAAAGAGAAGCCTTTAGGTACTACAGTATTATCATCGGGATGGAATCTTTTCAGCATATCATCACCACACAACTCCCACCCTTTACTATTTAAAAAAGTCAGCATGACTTCATCAGAATACCCGTTATCAATATGAAATAAAACTTCCACATTTGGCACTTCAGTTATTGGCACTTCAAGAATAGATGCGATGCAAGCCGCATAACAATTTCCACGCTGAACTATCTCCCCTTTTGAGTTTTCAATATGAACTTTTGTTTGAGTTACTGGTATCATCAATTACATTTTAACTAGCTTGGATTGGCTATCTTCTTTTTCTGCATTTGGCGTTATTGGGTACATTAACGGAGTCCCATCACACAGTACTTGATACCCTATTCTGCCGTCAGCATATTTGTATACATTAGCCTTAGCGCAATTACTAGAGCATGGTAGACGCATTATTTGAGCTGGCTGCCCCTGTATAACAGTTTCAGCCATCATCGGCATTTGCTTATGACACGGCACTTGCCTACCATCCTTAAAGAAAATAAAGCCTTGCTGCTTATCTTCGATTATCTGAAACACATGGGTTAATACGGGTCTTTCTTGTTCTGACATTTTACTTATTTTTATTTTTTGTTACATACAATATAGGGATGGTATTCTCTGCATACTCACGCAGCCAATCAGGAAGCCTGTTATTATCGTATAGTTTCAATAAGTACCCATCAGAAAGCTCCGACACCTTCTTACCTACATACTTACCAAATGGCATTAACCTATCCCCTGCTTCCATCATTTGCTATTTAATTATATCTAATAAAGCCCTTTATTTTTGAAATCAATCTGCTACGCTGATAAACACCATCGCCATCACGGTCAGAAGCAGCAGTGGTAGGGTCTGCTCCTGTATTCCCTTCTATAGTGTAAATCTTATTACCCTTCACTTCCGTTACTATACCAGTATGCCCTTTCCCTTTACCAAAGTCCATGATAAATATGTCCCCAGCTTTCGGCTGTGAAACAACTTTGTATTTTGCAGCCACATTATTCCAATGGTGCATAACACCAGCGGTAGCAGCAAGAGGGTTAGGTACATTCAAGTCTTTAGCTGCTTGATTAAAACACCAGTATACAAAAGCAGCGCACCAAGCGTAGCCTTTACCTAAATTAACCGAACGCAAATAACTTTCTACAGCCGCCCCGTCATTACGCCCAGTAGCTTCTCGTACATTTAACTGCGTCTTAGCTATTTCTATTGCACGAGCAGATAGCGTATTAGCTTGTACTGGCAATGGTGCTACTTCTTCGGCAAATAATTTATTCCACGTAATCTGACCTACAATACCATCATCCAATAAGTTCCTAGATTTCTGAAACTTCTTAACAGCCGATTCGGTAGATGCCCCAAACGTTCCGTTCTTTACATCAAGGGTCGTTCCAATAAGTTTATTGAGCCTATCCTTGATAGCCATAACCGCCGCCGCATTACTACTACCTAACTTAACTACAGATGTGTACTTCATTTGTTATCTTTTTAATTTCAATTATCCTGTTTATTCTACAAATTCAATCACTGATTTTGGTATAGCCGCAATGGTTTTATATGACTTGCTTCGACAACGATGCGTATAGCAAAAAAAAACCGTCTTTATCTTTAGCGAGCGTAACTCCACGAGCTTTAGTCGTTTTATTTAAAAAAGATTCGGGCTTTGTTACTACCGTATGTTTTTTAGCTTTTGATTTAGCAGGCATTGTTTTAATATTATTTAGTGAATTAATGAGGGAGAAGCACCCTAACACATCCATTCTTAGGGACTACTACTGTACCACTCCAACGCAACGCCCCTGCCGAAGCCGCATACGGGTAACTGCCTGACGGGAGCGTAAAATTAGCGCAATAGTCTGCACCACAAGAAGGCACTCCTGTGTAGTAATAACCTCCATTGATATACGCCGTTTGCATTACCCCGCCTACATTTACAACAACGGTAGCATTTGAGCCCCCTTTATTATACCAAAAGACTGCTTTACCAGTATATTTACAACTACCATCGTTAATGTTTGCCGAAGCATTATAGTTATCGGCTAAATAATCTGTGCATCCATACACGCTAGTATTAACAGGCGTTTTTTTGCAGCTAGAAAAAACGGTTACGATGACCGTTAAAAACGCAATTACTCTTTTCATTTAATTTATATTTATTATTTTGCTATATCCGCTGCGGTAGCTGCTACTACACCTGCCGTAAACCAAAATAGCTTTGATTGAAAAATAGATTTTTTCTTTTTGATTATTACGTTACTAATGCCCGTAACTTGTACGTAAGGGTTCTCGTTCTTTAACGTAACAACAGGCTCTAACCTAGAGAATAAATTTTTACGCTCGTACCCTACTGTAACGGTAGTACTATTAGGGATACTCATACTATCTATAGTCAGCCCATCAAAGTTAACACGACCACGTATTGATAACCACTTTTGGTTCAACTCAAATTCTTGCGGAACTGCAATAGAGTCTTTTCTTGGCTTACCATCGGCAGTGTATTGTGCACTTATCCCAGTAGTATCCGCATACCCTTCGGGAATAAACGCTACCTCTATTTCTTCGTACTTGGTTTTTGTTGTGTATTTAACTTGACTGCTTACCCGTTTCATTTTATCTTCAAGGTCAAGGACTTTTAATTGCAGTGCTTCCTTTTGAGTAAGGAACGTTTGCTGCTGCTTTACTAGCGTGGAGCTATCTTCAAGCCGCTTGGTTATAAACTGCTGCTCTGATAGCTTATAGTTGTCTATCTGTGATAACAGCTCTTTATTAGCCTTATCCGCTCCGCACTTCATTAAACCGATAATTACTATCAAGGCAACCAATGCAAGAACAATAATGTTTTTTATTTTATTGGTCATATTCTTTTATTTTAGATTCTTTTAGCTGCTCCGCTTATTCTTCTTCTTTATCGGCACGCTCTGGTTCTTTAGTGTCTACTATATTCACGCCTTTATTTGATTTCATAACGTTCTCTATAGTTCCGCCTAATACTGTAGCCGCTATTATCAAAAATAGCGTATTAAGCGACTCTCGTATCAGTATCTCATTATGCAGTTGGTATTTAGCAAACAATACCTTAAACACAACAATAAGAACGGCTATAAATGAGGATATCCCTATGACTCTTTTAGAACTCACTTCGGGAGAACCAGATAATATCGAAATAAAGAAACTCTTCAAAATTCCTATTTTTTTCATCAGATTAAAGTCTTAGTACACATCAAAGCTACTAAAATATTCCAAAACAACTGCACAAACGTCTTACTGTGAAAAAACGTTTATGGATATCAATATCATTAAGACAGCCCAAAAGAAATGTAAGTGCTTTTCGTGTGCAATTAAAAATGGGCATTTAACTTCTTTTATGAAATTTATTGCACTCTCTAACCCATTTGAATACGCTTCGATAGCCGATTGCTTAAATTTAGTATCAAAAAGGAGTTTAGAAGAAAAGTACAACATCCATAAAATAACAATTGGCATTACATAAATAGTTTTTAGAACTTTGTTGATTTTATTAAAAGCAGTATACATAAAAATTATTTTTTTAGTCCATTGTATCTTCTCTTAGTTCCCCTACTCCCATGATTAAATAAGTTGTTTCATTCGATAACGCCTTTTTGTATTTAGCACTATACTTCATCATATTGTCTATCAACTTCCAATCATGACCATAGCTCTCTGTATGCGGTGGCATTGTCTTTAAGAAATCTGTTCTAACAATTATTTCACTATGCCCTATTAGTCCCTCCTTCAATTGAGAGTGCCTTACTGATTCGGTAGGACAAAGATAAGTGTTATAAAAAACAAAATCACACTCGGAGTCTATTATTTCAGATAAGTAATGCTCAAAATGTGTTTCTTTAATCAGGTCGTCATTATCCACGTAGATAAAATATGTACCCGTTGCTAGCTCTTTAACTTTGTTTCTTATTGCATATCCCCATCCTCCTGCATGTGTCGGCATGTTAGCGAACACTATCCTACACCCTTTTGCGTGAGCTACTTTAGCTGCTTCAGCCATAGTCCCGTCATCTATCATCGATTGAAAATCAGGGCATCCATCCCCAATAAAAAACGCTTCCCAATTAGTACAAGTCTGACTCAATACTGCATCAAGAAGCCGCTTCGTCCTTTGAGGTCGACCATAGCAAGGAATACAAACTGACAAGATGGGGCTACTATTCATTAGCCAACTTTTTAAATGTATCGTTAGCTGCCTCCAATGCCTCTTTAGTAGGGTGTATACCATCTAAATCAATGTACGATAATCTGCCAAAATTAGCATCTACGCCCATTTCTTCTTTCCATTCTCCATAGCATCCTTTGCAGCTATCAATTGTTGGCTTAGTAGAAAAATGCTGCTCACAAAATCCTGCTATTATTTTTTGGTATCCATGATGAAGGTGTCCGCCATAGTGAGTAGCGTTAGCACCGCAGATAATACATTTTGTTGTTGATGCCATAAAATAATTTTTACTAAATTAAGAAAACTCCACCCAGTCTTGTCTATTAGACATCGGGTGATATTGAACAACCTTATACTCCACTTTAGGAATACAATTACCTACGCTATCTTCAGAAACATTCATACTAGCAGCAAGAACACTATCTTTAACGAAATACATATTCATGTTATCCGTTTGAAACACACAGCTATATCCATGCTTTTTTGCCGCAACGACTCCAGCCGTAAAACTAAACCCGTAGTAATCATCTCCCTCCCATCTATGCTCGGAATTATACCGTATAGCAGCACTCACCTCTTTTTCAAAGATAGGGTTAAATTCAGCAACAATGATGCTAGGCTGATACTCTGACAACACCTTATCTAGTATGTAAATATCATTACCATCCAAATCAATACAAAACAAATCAAAGGTCTTTGGCACTCCGTATGTTTTGAGTAGCGGTAATATATTCTCTCTGTTTAAGAAATGCTGCATCACCGCTTTGTTGCCATGATTATTTCCATCAACGAGTAAATGAGCGAAGCCATGACTCTCGATGAAGTACTTGCTATTAGATAGAGAATAGCCATCTCCTGCGCCTAAGTCTAGTACGAACTTAGTAGTGCTTTCTATTTTTGAAAGGATAAAACCAATTATACTCTCTTCTCCGCACTGGCTATATCTTTTCCAACGCTCAACTTTAGGTAACTCTGTAATCCAGTTCATTTTTGTTTTGTTTTAAAATATTTTAGCAAGAAATCCAATTTATCGCTTTAGCGTGGATTGGCTGAATTGCGTTCAAAGATAGTTTATTTTTTTGTCGATTAAAAATTAAATTGCATATTTGCACTATGTTGAAGGCGTATAAATACCGAATAACTCCAAACAAGAGGCAGACAGAACTGATAAATAAACACATCGGCTCTGTTAGGTTTTTGTACAATCTTGCTTTAGAAACAAAACAGGTTGCGTATGCTTCAAAACAAATCAACCTGTCAAGATATGATTTACAAAAGCAGCTTGTTGATTTGAAAGACGAATGTGAATGGTTGAAAGAAGTGAATAGCCAGTCTTTACAAGTTGCCCTGATGAATTTAGATGCTGCATACCTTCGGTTTTTCAAAGCGAAAAGCGGTTTCCCAAAGTTCAAAAAGAAATCAAATGGCGGTAGTTTTAGTATCCCCCAAAATGTTTCTTTGAAAAATAGTACACTTGTAATTCCTAAATTCAAAGAAGGGGTTGGTGTGGTTTTGCATCGCCCAATAAGGGGGACTATAAAACAAGCTACAATAAGCAGAACTCCGACAGGGAAATATTTTGTATCTATTCTTTGTGAAACAGGTGAAGCAATTAAACCTAAAGTGAAAATTAAAGAAAATACAAGCATTGGTATTGACTTAGGAATTAAATCATTCCTTGTAACTTCCGAAGCAGAAGTGTTTGATAACCCTAAATTCTTAAAATCCAAAATATCAAAAATTAAATATGTACAACGTAAGTTTTCCAAAAACAAAGGGAAACGAACCAAACAAAAATTAGCAAAACTCCACGAAAAAGCAGCTAACCAAAGAAAAGATTTTCTACACAAAACTTCAAGTGAACTAATCAAGAGCCACGATAGTTTAGCAATTGAAGACTTAGCGGTTTCAAATATGGTAAAGAACCATAATCTTGCACAATCAATAAGTGATGCAGGTTGGTCAACTTTTGTAACTATGTTGGAATACAAAGCAGAATGGTATGGTAAAAATATTCTGAAAATTGGCAGGTTTGAGCCGTCAAGTAAGACCTGTTCGTGTTGTGGAAATATCAACAAAGAACTAACATTACAAGTCCGTGAGTGGACTTGTAATAGTTGTAATGCTTTGTTAGACCGTGATGTTAACGCTTCCATAAATATCAAAAATTTTGCTCTTAAAAATCATTTGTCTGTGGGACGCAGACTTAAAAATCGGAACGAACTGCCCACGTTAGTGGGAGTGCTGACTTCCGAAGCCTAATCCATCAGCTTTGCTGTGGATGGGTAGTTCACGTGTTTGTTATTCGGGTATTAAATATACGATTCCTCTCTTAGCTCCTGCTGCTTCTTCGTTGTAAACAGGACGGTATTGACAATCGAACGATTTACCAATAGCATCTACATAAGGGGCTATCCATTCATAATCAAACCGCTGACCATTATACTCATCATACCCTAGTTCGGGATTGCCAGTATAAAAATCATGGATGGCTATTATCGGCGCAAATTCAAGTTCAAAGTCTTTGATGGTAGATAATTCATCTAGCAGCGGGCAGGCGTTTAGCCAGTGCGCATCCAAGAAGAAGATAACTTTATCATAGCGGCTTACCACAGGTATTATTTCTTTCAAGAACAATGGGCTATCTAAAAAGAAGTCATGTACATTCGTTTTATCTGCAATCTTGTGGTTGCCATACTTCGCAAAATCAGCATTAATTTCAGTGGTAAACACACGTTCAAAATTATTAGCCAGCCATTCTGTTGTTGAATAAAAACAGCTTCCTGTTTCTACCGCTACATCAATTTGGTACTCGTCTCTTAGCTCTATAAACTTTTCGCATATCTTAGTATCGCCATTGAAAGGCTCATCCTGAAAAGGCATTAAATTGGGTTTATCCATGTTTTATTTTTTACTGTTAGCTATTTTTAGAAACCTATCAACAACCGCATTCCAGTTAAACTCCGCCTGCACTAAATCTCTCCCACCGATTGCAATATTACGAGCTTCTTCCCGATTTATAAAATAGTAATCGCATTTTTCAATGAGGTCTTTAGTATCTGTGAACACATCAAGATGCTTGCCTATCTGAAAATCTAGGTTGCTATCTTTATAGTCATGAGATAACACTAAAGCTCCACAAGCCATCTCACGAAGAAGCCTATCACTAAAGTATCTGCCGTAGTTGAAGTGACTGTAATTTATTGCTATTAGGCAAGAGTTATATACGGCGGATTCAAGAGCGTTGTTTGCCGTCCCTAAAGAAGCTACACCAAAATTATCCCACCCGCCACCATAAAGCAAGAAGTCTTTACCATAGTGCCGCTGTAATGCGGTAGCCATTTCTACACGCTCTTTGGTTAACGGGAAATTCTCGCTCGGATACGTGTTACCGCAGAAAACGACTCTGTTAGCACGGTGCATCTCCGTATCGCAGTAGTAAATATGGTCGTACCCTATTTGTAGGTAGTCAGCATCTAACCCCATCCCTCTCATGTTAGTAACGTCAGTCATGTTAGTGAATAACGTAGTGCAATACTTCCCTAACCTAACATAATCGCTTATATCAGTACGTACATCTCCAGTCCAATTAAAAACAGGGCACATCTTGCTCATGAGCTCTGCCGTTTCTGTGTAGATTATATCCTTAGATTGTAGCTGCATGAATACAAAGTCGTAATTCACTCTGCTCATCTGCTCTAATATGATAGAATTTAATGACGGAACATCATATTGCTGCCACCATATTGTTGTAGTATCGAATACAGCATTAAATGCTTTTGTTACTGTGTAATGGGGATTTTCTTCGCCGTCGAGGACTATCCTAAGTAGTTTCGGCTTTAATGTATCGGAGTGATTCATTTAATTGTTTTAGTTCAAGGTTTATTTGTTATCTCAAAACTGACATATCCGCAAGCTAACAGCAAGCGGGTTCTAAAACCAACGCACAAGCCATTGCTTCACGTTTGCGGTTTACGGCGATGCCCTCGCCTAGTTTTTTAATGTTTTTTGCTGCATTAACATCCGCATTAGAAATATCCCCACAGTTAGTACACTCGAACTTACTTTGGCTTAATCTGCTCTTAGCATCTTTCGCTCCACAAGCATTACACGTTTGAGAGGTGTACTTAGGATTCACCGCTATTACACTCGTCTTGTATTCTAGCATGGTTCTGAATGATGCCCAGCCACAATCCAAGATATGTTTGCTTAGGTTCTTGTTACGGCTCATACCAGACACATTAAGGTCTTCTAATATTACCGTGTGATACAACCTAGCTAATTTGGTAGATTCCTTGTGTAGATAATCCTTACGGACATTAGCAATCTTATGATGGAGCAACGATAGTACTCGGCATTGCCGTTTCCATCTGTTGCTTCCCTTCTGTTTTCTTGCTAGTGACCTATTGTTAATCCGAAGCATCCGTTCGTACTTTTTAAAGTGTTTTGGGTTGCTTATGAACTGACCATTACTATCTACGTATAAATGCGATACCCCCATATCCAATCCGATGACTTGGTTCTCATCAACGTTTTGGATATGTTTGGTATCGTCAGTAGTTATACAGATAAAATAACCTGTCACGTCTTTTATTATGGT
>JACCDG010354453.1_pt1 | contig 34730 bp, 36 predicted proteins | sample 7442471 | NCBI WGS metagenome assembly JACCDG01 (sample SAMN15323444, study PRJNA562643) | freshwater metagenome | isolation source: river surface water | place: USA:Blue River Watershed | collected 2017-08-17 | reverse complement strand
TGTGTAATGAAAAAGGGATAAATGCTTTATTGCATGGAGTGATCATGAATCTCTGGGCTCCTCCCTATTTGGTGCAATTCACCTAAATAAGGCTTATGCCCAATTTTGGTGCTTATCTTTGCACCATTTACGTTCATTTTGGTGCATATGCAGCATTTTTGGCTGTTTTCGCCTGTTTTTAGCCCAACAACATAAAATAGATTCTGTATCTTTTAAGCAACTTTCAACAGAACGGCGGGCAGCATTATGCAAAAACCAGGCGAAATCCTAGAACAAATCCAGCGCATTGCTAGCGATATGCAAAACAAAGTTGGAGATGCTATTCGTAATTCACCAGCACAAGAGATTGAAAAGAATGTGCGTGCGATGATGAATCAAGGTTTCCAAAAAATGGACTTGGTTACTCGCGAAGAGTTTGATCTGCAATCAAAGGTGTTGGCAAAGACCAGGGAGAAGTTAGAAGCTCTCGAAGCTAAAGTTGCCGCTCTAGAAAAATCTTAATCAGGATCTCAGCTTCGCCTGGAAACTATTCTGGGCGAAACTCATCAAAGAAGTTGGAGTACGCCTCTTCGGAGAAAAATCGTTTTGCATCCACTCTTGATGGAGCGGTGTGCAAAACAGATATTTGATAAATCCATGCTCCAGTATCTGGCGCAATCCTGGTAATCCAACGAACACGCATTGATTGTTCTACGGCACCAGTAGATTTAAATTCTAAGAAGTAATCCTTAGTAGCAGCACGCTGTTTATTCGCAGTCTGATAAAGAGTGTCGACACTAGCTGCAGTTTCTAAATTTACATTCGCACGGTTGAATAGATTGCCTTGCAATTGTTCCAGTAATTTAGGGGCTAGTGCAGCCTGATCTTTGTTCAAATGAATCGCACTCACAGAATAAATATCATCCTCAATTTTTACTGCTTCTAAAGTTTGAGGAATTTCTTGATTTGCGTAAGACAGTCGTCGCTCAATTTTTTCAGGCTTGCCTGGAAATAATGTGCTGTAGCGTTCTTGAGGAGACTGCACAGTCCGCCAATCTAACTTAGGACTGCAAGCGGTAAGAAGAAATGCAAGCGCTATAACTACGCCAAACTTTTGGAACATAAGATTAGACAAGGCCTGCACTATGCGCTTGTTGATCAGCATGGTAGCTAGAGCGCACCATTGCACCCACAGCGGCATGTGAGAAGCCCATGGCATAAGCCTCTTCCTCAAAACGCTTGAAGACGTCAGGGTGCACATAACGACGAACTGGCAGGTGATGTCCTGAAGGGGCTAAATACTGACCAATAGTCAGCATATCAATATTGTGTTCACGCATATCGCGCATCACTTCTAAAATTTCTTCATCAGTTTCTCCCAAGCCAACCATTAAACCGCTCTTAGTTGGAATATGCGGGAAACGCTCTTTGAAATCCTTCAGCAACTTTAAAGAGTGTGCGTAGTCGGCACCGGGTCGCGCCTCCTTATATAGGCGCGGAACCGTTTCTAGGTTGTGGTTCATCACGTCAGGTAGGCCTTGCGGTGCATGCTCAGAAAAGATATCTAAAGCTTTATCTAAGCGACCACGAAAATCCGGAACCAAGACTTCAATGCGGGTACTTGGAGAGAGATCTCTTGATTGAGAAATGCAGTCCACATAGTGCATGGCACCACCATCACGTAAATCATCACGATCCACACTAGTAATCACCACATAATTTAATTTCAGGGCAGCAATCGTACGGGCTAAATTGCCAGGCTCTTTAGTGTCTAGTGGATCCGGCCTGCCGTGACCAACATCGCAAAATGGACAACGACGCGTACATTTATCACCCATGATCATGAAGGTGGCGGTACCTTTACCAAAGCACTCACCAATATTGGGGCAACTTGCTTCTTCACATACCGTTACTAACTCATTCTCACGAAGAATTTTTTTAATCTCCGAGAAGCGGGAATTTCCAGAGGCAGCTTTTACTCGAATCCAATCTGGTTTTTTGAGTACCTGCTCCAGGGGTACGATCTTGATCGGAATACGCGCAGTTTTCTCACTCGACTTCTGCTTACGCGAAGCATCGTAATTAAGATCCTGCCGGCTATTACTATTGGCAGTAGGGTCGAGATCCGGCTTATTGGTGGTCATGATGGAATCAGTTGCTTTTGCAAATGCCCTAAAAGGGTTTGGCTAATAATGTCTATATTGTCCTTGATACCAAGGGTTTGCATATCTACCGTCCTTAAGCCCTCATAGCCGCATGGATGAATACGGGCAAAAGCGGCCAAATCGGTAGATACATTCAGGGCAAGCCCGTGATAGGAGCACCCTTTAGAGACTTTAAGGCCCAAAGCAGCAATCTTTGCGCCCCGATACTCCAATGAAACTGCGCTCTCTTGGGCAATATAAATACCCGGTGCACCAGCATGTCTTTCTGCCTGAATGCCGAAATCCGCCAGGGTATCAATTAAAGCCTGCTCGATTCGGGAGACAAGCTCTTTCACAAAAATCCCCAAACGCCTGAGATCGAGCAACAGGTAGACCACGATTTGCCCGGGCCCATGATAAGTAATTTCACCACCCCGATCCACCTGAACCAAGGGGATTTGATTGCTTGGGGAGTGCAAATTGCCTGCATCCCCTGCCAAACCTAAAGTAAATACCGGGGGATGCTCAAGAACCCAAATTTCATCTGGAGTGTCGCCATCTCGCTGCCGCGTGAAATCTCGCATCGCTTGATAGGTTGACTCGTAGTCAGCTACCCCTAAATGTTTTACCAAAAAACTCATGCAAGTAATTTAGAGAACAACGCTAACCAGAGGGTGCGTGGATAGTGTGCGATACAACTCGTCTAATTGCTCACGGCTAGTTGCAGTGATCGGCAAAGTAATGCCCAAATAATTGCCATCCTTAGAAGGTCGTTGCTCAACCTTGCTCTCATCAAGGCTAGGGTCAAATTGACGGGCAATATGCAAGATTGCTGGCAAGTATTCTGGATTAGCCTTACCCATCACCTTAATTGGAAACTCGGATGGATACTCAATAAGAGATTTTCTATCTTCAGTCATATGTTTTGATCCTTCTTATTTGCTTTGTGCTTTATTGCTTACGATGATCAGGCATGCCCAACCAAGCGCCAGTGATGATGTTACGAATGCAATGTAAGCGTCGGTGGAAAAAATGATCTGCGCCAGGCACCACTTGAACTGTTAGCTCTTGGGGGCGCGCCCAATCTAATACATCGATTAAGGGAATCGTTTCATCCACCTCACCATGAATCAAAATCGTATCAGCGGGAACGGGCGCCAAGACCCACTTACCCGCTGCACTACCTACCATGACGAGTCGCTCAGCTGGGCGACCTAGCTCTGCCAAGCGCTGCACTAGATGGGTCCCAACAAAACTGCCAAATGAAAAACCGGAAACCACTAAAGGCAAGGTATTTGCAGTCTGAATCCACGCTTGTTGTGAAGTCGCTTCGAATTGATTCCAGCTCGAGGGGGTGCGCATCCAATCAGTGACATGAAGCAAATCTTCCATCTCGCCAACACCGTCATCATGCACGCCGGCAGTAGCCCCGACTCCACGAAAATTGGGACGCACACTGACGTAACCTAATTGATTAAAGGCACGCGCCATCGTTTGCGCAACTTTGTTGTCCATTGTTCCACCCATCAGTGGATGAGGATGCGCAACTAAAGCTAAACCCCTTACCAAAAAATCAGGGTTATTTTTTAATTCATCAGGCAGATCAATCGACATTTCAATTTGACCTACGACACCTTCAATATGAATGATTTTTGTACGGCTATTCATGACGGAAACTTTCCAAAATCTTTTAAGTCAACTGCAGACGATCGACTGGACGCCCTTGTATTAAGTGAGACTGAATAATTTCTTCAATGTCTTCAGTATCCACAAAGGTATACCAAATACCCTCTGGGTAAATCACCGCCACAGGGCCATCAGCGCAACGATCTAAACATCCTGCCTTGTTAATGCGGATTTTTCCTGGGCCAGATAATCCCAACTCTTTTACGCGTTTTTTTGCATAGTCAAATAATGCAAAAGCGTTATGACGATCACAACAATCTTCGCCATTACTTCGCTGGTTTAGGCAGAAAAAAACGTGGTGTTTGAAACTCATAAGCAATCTTAATCAAGGTTTTAAATTAAAAGTAGTCCGATTTCGGAGCACCCAAAGTAAAGCTAATGGCAACCATACTACTGAAACCCATTGCATCAATTCATTAAAGTGTAATAGCCGGCCTTGGTACCAGTGCCGCAGTGTCAGAATGAAATAAGGGTTATCTGGTAAAAGATTAATTGCCAGAGTGGCACTCAGCAAGCAAGCAATCGCAAGCCAGGTTTTATTGGATTCAGAAAATTGGAGAGTCCATTTCAGCAATAGACTTCCCAACACCATCCCCCAAATGGCCCCCGCAGTAAGCCATAGCAAGCTAAACTCCGCCCCAAATTGCAATGCAGTAAAGGCAATCTTGATCAAAACAGTGAAACAAAGCAGGCCATTTAAGATTTTCCACTGGGGCGCTTTTGTACGCATACCCAGTGATAGCAAGAGTCCAGTACCAAGCCAACAAATGGCCGTAATGATCGATTCCTGAACGACGTGGTTGACGACCATGGTTCCCCAGTCGACTGAGGCGAAGATCGCATGCCCCCATACACCGGTGCCTAACCAAGAGCTTTGGGGGTAAATCTGGGCCCAAGGAAAGAGTAGAAATAAGGCGCAAGCGGCCCAATTCAAGCCAAACCACTGGTCAAAACGACGGCGTACTACACTGCCAGAGAGCCACTGCGGACCCAGGGGAATTGCCAATAAACCACCCATCAAGCCACCCAAGACATTGGCCCACCAATCCATTTGGCTCGGAATGCGGGTAGGCAGCCAAGTTTGTAAAGACTCCACACTGAAAGCCAGTGCTGCACTAAAGCTCAATGCAATGCCTAGGGCAACAAAATTACGCCAACGCGGGTAACAAGCAAAGACCAGCAAAAATCCCAAGGGGATATAAGCCAAGATATTGACCGAGACATCAAAGAGCGTAATAAAGCGGGGCAAGGGGGCATCCAACCACGCCCAGGGGGCTATGCCATTATCAAAGTTGAAATCAAAAGGATTTAGGCTGACATAAATGATTAACAGCGCATAGCTCAAGCTAATAGCTCTGGCCAAAGGCATTGCCTGGAGTGGCCAAACAAACTTGCGAGGACGCTGATCATCGTGATGCATTCCACCATTCTAGGTCAGCCTGGTCAGATCTTTCTACAATAGGCAAATGAGTACGAATTGCATACTGGAGCGCGTTGCCACCACCAAATCAACTAATGATGATTTATTGGCCCGTTGGCGCGCCGGGGAATTAATTGATCCCATTGCCCGCATTGCCCAAGAGCAGACCTCCGGTAAAGGTAGAGCTGGAAGGGTTTGGCTTTCCAATCCCGAAGACACTCTGTGCTTTTCCTTAGCCTACCCTTTTCATAAACGTCCTAATGAACTGAGTGGGCTTAGTCTTGTTATTGGCTTAGCGGTTATTTCTGGAATTGCCGCAGCACTAGGTCTCAGCGAGGATGCATTGCATCAACAAGGCTTACAACTGAAGTGGCCCAATGATTTACTGCTTAACAATGCCAAGCTTGGCGGCATCCTCATTGAAGGGGGACAGAGTAACCCAAGCTCGCCCACCTGGATGGTGATCGGGCTGGGTCTCAACTTACGTAATGCAGCGCTGATTGAAAAAAGCCTAGAAGGGCAAATCCCTTTTGGGGTTGCTGCGTTGGAGCAACTCATGCCTCACCAAAGAGCGCTTCCTGATACTGAGTTTGTTTGGCTAAAACTCATTGAGTCCTTTGAGAAATATTTGGCTCAGTTTGACCAAAATGGATTTGGCTATTTTAAGAATTCGTGGGAGCGGTGGGATGCCTTTAACGGCCAATCTGTTTGTATATCAGGCGCTGGTAAAGAATCCATCACCGGAATTTCTTCCGGGGTTGATGCAACTGGCGCGCTTATCCTCAAGCAGCATGACAAATTAATTGCCATTCATGCAGGCGATGTTTCTTTGCGAGTTCAACCATGAGTCTGTATTTAGTATTTGATCTTGGCAACACCCGGCTTAAGTGGGCCGCTGTCGAATCTACACAAAACATTGCAGATCGCAATAAAAAACTGTGGGCATACTCTGGATCGATTAGCACTAAATCTTTTCAATCACCAGAGCTACGCGCCGAGCTCTCTGACTATATTTCCAAAACCTTGCCTAAGCCCGATGCGATTGGATTTTCTTGTGTAGCGGGTGATGCTGCCATTGATAATTTGCGTAAGCTCTTTCCGCAATGGCAAGATCTTGAATGGAAGCAATTTACAGGTAGCAGCTCTTATGATGGTGTTCGCACACTCTATCAAGACCCAAGCAAGCTGGGCGCAGACCGATGGGCCGCATTAATTGGCGCAAGAGCACTCTCAAATACCAACACGCTGGTGATTAGTGCTGGGACAGCAACTACCATTGACTTACTGGGTGGCAATGGCGTTCATTACGGCGGCTGGATCTTGCCAGGCCTCACCCTGATGCAAGAAAGTCTCCAACAAAATACGGCTCAACTCCCATTAGCAATGCGCGCTAACAAGTCTGAAACTCAAGCAAGTTTTGGCACAACAACGGATGAAGCCATAATTGGCGGTTGTGATGCCGCACAAGTTGGAGCAATACTGCGCGCAGTCTATTTAGCCAAAGCTATGAATCATCCGGTTGAACGAATTTGGCTTGATGGCGGCAATGCGAAAATTTTAGCCAATGAAATTAAACAATTTCCTGAGCTAGCAGCACTGCCTATTGAGCCTATTGAAGGCTTGGTGCTGCGCGGACTTTGGGCTTGGCTCTTACAAAATCTTTGAATACTAGCCAGCCTTAATTCGTCAGAATTAGCTAGTACGAATCTTACCCAATAGCGTTGTTGTAGAGCGCTCATATAAAAATGGAATGGCAACCGCTTTGCCACCCCAAGTTTTCACTAAGCGCGTTTCTTCTAGGGTATCGATTTCATAATCCCCGCCCTTAACGTAGATATCCGGATGAATTCTGGCAATCAAATTCACAGGGGTCTGCTCCGTAAATAACACTGCTAAATCTACGCTCTCCAGCGCCGCTAATAAAGCCTGGCGATCAGCCTCGCTATTAATAGGTCTGTCATCGCCCTTACCCAACATCTTGACTGAGGCATCCGAGTTCACCCCCACCACCAGACTGGCACCCAATGCTCGCGCTTGAGCTAAGTAACTAGCGTGACCGCGATGCAAAATATCAAAGACGCCATTCGTGAACACCAGGGGCCTTGGAAGCGCAGCAATGCGAGCCTCGAGCCCTGACGGGGCACAGACTTTGGACTCAAATGAAGGTAAAGGTAAAGGGCTCATAGCGTCATATTAATGGCATTGAGCTAGGCTCAACGATATTTGCCAGAATGTCTTAGACTTGGACATCCCAGCCCCATCTAAAGGTTCAAGATGATTCGCAATATGCCGAGCTACTTACTGGCTCTACTTTTGTTGCTACCTGCAATTCAATTCGCAAAAGCGGCTCCTGCAGCCTCGACCAGTTGCAGTCCCCTGCTATCCCATACCTTTCCAAGATTGCAGGATGAGGCCCCTCAAAACCTCTGCCAATATCAAGGCAAAGTGATTTTGGTTGTTAATACAGCTAGTTTTTGCGGTTTTACCAGTCAATATGAAGGCCTTGAGAAACTATACGCCAAATATAAAGATCGCGGCTTCGTTGTATTGGGGTTTCCATCTAATGATTTTGGTCAACAGGAGCCTGGCAGCAATAAAGATATTGCCGAATTCTGCAAAAATACCTATGACGTGAAGTTTCCGATGTTTGCAAAGAGCTCAGTGAGTGGAAGCAATCCCAATCCTCTATTTAAAATGCTCATTGCCAAGACTGGCACAACACCTAAATGGAATTTTTATAAGTACCTCATTGATCGTAACGGCAATGTTGTGGACTCATATGGCAGTATGACTAAACCAAACAGCAGCAGCATTACTGGCGAAATAGAAAAACTTCTTGGAGAGAAAATTTAGTGGGTAAGAAAAAAGTTGCCATCATTGGCGCCGGTATTTCTGGATTAGGGTGCGCCTATGCATTAAGACAGCACCCAGATTTAGATCTCACCATATTCGAAGGCGGCAATCATATTGGCGGCCATAGCAATACAGTAGACCTCACATTAGAAACTCCTCAAGGTAAGACGAGCTACGGGGTCGATACTGGATTCTTGGTATTTAATCGTAAAACCTATCCCCGCTTAGTTCGTCTGTTTGAGGAAATTCAGGTACCGATTGCACCATCAGAAATGTCTTTTTCAGTATCAATCGATGCTGGCGAAAAAACTGGACGCAGCAAAAAGATTGAGTGGGCTGGTAACGATCTCAATTCTTTCTTTGGACAAAGAAGCAATCTGTTCTCACTGTCATTTTGGAGAATGGCTTATGACATCCTGCGCTTCAATCGTCTCGCAACTCGACTCGCAGAAGAACAAATTACTGCCAAGCTTGAATTCTCAGAGCCAGATGAGCGTATTAAAGATTTTCTAGATCGCAATCGTTTTAGCACTAGCTTCAGAGAGAATTATTTTTTACCAATGATTGGTGCAATTTGGTCATGTTCCGTTGAACAGATGCTAGAGTTTCCGATTCAAACCATGGTTCGCTTCTGTCACAACCATGGCCTCTTGCAAATTCAAAATCGCCCGCAATGGCTTACTGTGAAAGGCGGCTCGCGAGAGTATGTGAAGCTTTTAGTGGCGGCCCTGGAGAAATATCGAGTCCAATTTGTGCGTGAATCCGTTTCTCGTGTCAATGCCAGTCAATCTGAAAACTCTCAAGTGGAAGTCGTTACTTCAACAGGATCACACTGGTTTGATGAAGTAGTTATGGCTTGTCATAGCGACCAGACTTTAGAGCTGGTCCACGGAATTGACCAAGATGCTCGCAATATTTTGGCCTCAGTGCCTTATCAAAAAAATCGTGCAATTTTGCATACAGACATTAATTTCTTACCAGCTACAGAGCGCTGTTGGGCGGCTTGGAACTACACTGCAAAATCCGGCACAACACCAACTGCACAACAACACGTCAGCGTGAATTATTTAATTAACCGCTTACAGCCGCTACCGAAAGCATTCAAGAATACACAGATTATTGTGAGCTTGAACCCACTGACTGATCCGAATCCAAAATTGGTACATGAGGAAATTCACTACTCGCATCCAGTCTTTGATATGCGCGCGGTTCAGGCGCAAAAAGAGCTACCCCTGATTCAGGGCAATTCCTCAATTTGGTATTGTGGTGCATGGACTGGCTTTGGCTTTCACGAAGATGGCCTTCGCTCAGGTGAATTAGTAGCGATGGATCTAATGGAAAAAATTGCTCATCGTGTTTTACCCAGTTCCATTAAAGATGCTCAGTAAATGAGTTTGCCAACGATTAATTTTGGCGTGGTAAAGCATCGGCGCTTTCGCCCCGCCAAGAACGCTTTTGGCTACGGTGTATTTACCCTATCTATTCCGATGCGTGCGCGCAGAAGTGACCCAAAACTACTGAGCAAGCACGGCCTTAAAGACAATCAGTTCGGACTCTTCTCATTCTTCGACCAAGATCATGGATTGGGTAATGCGGATAGCCTATCCTGGCTTGAAGCGATCCTCAAGGAAAATCATATTCAGCATGTTGATGGTGAGATTTGGTTACAAACCTTCCCGCGAGTGCTAGGCTACGTCTTTAATCCTGTGAGCTTTTGGATCTGCACTCAAGCCAATGGCCAAGTTCAAGCTGTATTAGCCGAGGTAAATAACACCTTTGGTGAACGGCACTGCTACTTACTCAATCATGACTCTGGCAAAGCCTTGCAATCCGGGGAGACCTTGGTAAGTACGAAAGTTTTCCATGTATCGCCTTTCTGTGACGTACGTGGGGAATACCACTTCCGCTTTTTATTTCCCCAGGACAGTCATTCAAAGCAGAATATCGTTTGTCGGATTGAACTTCATGAAGATGGCGCCCCATTGATTAATACGAGCATCAGCGGACTAGCTCAGCCCCTGAATAAGAGCACCCTGTATCTTGCCTTCCTTCGCTACCCACTGATGAGCTTGGGTGTCATTGGCCGAATTCATTGGCAGGCATTGAAATTATGGTTAAAAGGTGTACCCTTTCATTCAAAACCTAAACCACCAGAACTTGAAATTACCCGATGAATCGCCCTGGCCAATCACTGTTGTCTCGCCTAACCTTCTCTCTCCATGAGAAGCGCGAATCCAAAAAGCAACAATACCGCTCAAGCACAGAAACCCTTTTATCTCTTTTGGGGCAATTACGCAGTGGGCATTTGCTACTCACCCTACCAAATAAAGAAATCAAAGAATTTGGAAATCGATCAGATCAACTGCATGCAGAAATCCAAGTTTTAGATTGGTCTGTATTTAAGCAAGTTTTATCTCATGGGGATATTGGCTTTGCTGAGAGCTATATTCGGGGTGAATGGAATACACCTGATCTCAAAGCCGTTCTGGAATTGGCTATTCGAAATCGCAACATCCTAGAAAAGGCAATCTACGGAAGCTGGCTAGGATCTATAGCGTATCGCCTGAGGCATTGGTTTAGAGATAACTCCAAATCTGGAAGTCGTAAAAATATTCATGCGCATTATGATTTAGGAAATGCCTTCTACAGTCTTTGGCTAGATCCCACCATGAGCTATTCAAGCGCCTGGTTCTCTGAAGGTGACAAACAATCCCTGATGGATGCGCAGCGTGCCAAGATCAAGCGTATTTTAGATTCCATACATACCAAGCCAGGCGATCAACTCCTAGAAATTGGCTGTGGTTGGGGTGGCTTTATGGAAGAGGCCTTACGGAACGGCAATCAAGTTACCGGCCTGACTTTATCAACGGCACAAAAGGCTTTTGCAGATACCCGACTTCAAAACGTTGCTACGGAAATCAATAGCGCCCAGCAATTCGAAGTGCGTCTTCAGGACTATCGAGACTGTAATGAACAATTTGATGGCATTGCCTCCATTGAAATGTTTGAAGCAGTTGGTGAAAATCATTGGAGCGAATACTTCCAAACTATTGCAAAGCGGCTAAAAGCAGGTGGCCGAGCTTGCATCCAAACCATCGTCATAGCGGAAGACTTATTTGATCGCTATCGCCACAGCACCGACTTCATTCAACAGTATGTTTTCCCGGGGGGCATGCTACCTTCGCCCTCTAAATTCAAAGCTGCAGCGGCTGGCGCAGGCTTAGAAGTTGAAGCAGAGTTTGCATTTGGTGCTGACTATGCCAAAACTTTATGTTTATGGCGTGATAGCTTTAATCACAAGATTGAAGAAATTTATCATCTTGGATTTGATGAGGCCTTCATTCGACTCTGGAATTTCTATCTCATGTACTGTGCAGCTGGATTCTCAGAAAAGAATATTGATGTCGTTCAGTACACCCTTAAACACCAAGACGGTGTTCGCTCAAGTGATGCCCTGCGCCCATGAAACAAAAAGGGATTGATTCATTCGTAAATCAACGGATTTGGATTATTGGCGCCTCCAGCGGAATTGGTGAGGCCTGCACACAAGCCTTTATCAAGGCGGGCGCAAAAGTTGCCCTCTCTAGTCGTCGTGCTGAGAGGCTCAATGCAATTGCACAATCCGCAGAGCCGGGGCAAGCCTTAGTTGTCCCGTTAGATGTGACCCAGCATGAACAGCTCATTTCTGCTTACCAAGGAATCCTGGGTGCCTGGGGTGGCTTAGACCTAATGCTGTTTGTTTCGGGTGTGTATACCCCTTTACGCGCCGATAATTTTGAGTTTGAAGTTGCGCAAAAAACCATTGATGCCAACCTACTTGGCCCCATGAGAGCTGTCAGCCTTGTTTTGCCCAACATGCTCAAAGAGCATGCCGGTCACATTGCCATCGTGGGTAGCGTAGCTGGATACAGTGGATTACCAAAAGCCTTAGCCTATGGACCGAGTAAAGCAGGAATTATTAATTTCTGCGAAACCCTGTACTACGACTTACTCCCGCAGGGAGTGAGCGTGCACATGATTTCACCAGGATTTGTGGCAACCGAAGCTACCGCTCAAAATGATTTTGAGATGCCAGCACTCATTACTGCTGATGAGGCTGCTAAAGAAATCCTGAACGGAATTCAAGCGGGAGAATTTGATATTCACTTCCCTAAGCGGTTTTCAGGATTCTTAAAGTTTCTCAGAATCCTGCCTTACCCTCTTTACTTCTGGATCGTACGACGCTTCGTCAAAATCTAAGACTCTGAGTTACTTGTACTTATCTTTGCGGATTTTTTGCTCCAAATAATCCATTACAGCAATCGCTTTAGCTTTAGTTCCGGCAATTGATGGGGAAGTGACATAGCGACCCTGCATAACAATAGTTGGCACACCATCAATACGATAGGCATCAGTCATCTGTCTCGCAGCGCGTGCTTTAGATACAACAGCAAACGAACGATAGGTAGCTAAGAAAGTATTGCGATCGATACCTTGAGAAGCAACCCAATCTGCAATCTCATTTTCCGTCATGAGACGTTTGTTTTCTTTATGCATGGCGTACATGACTTTGTCATTCATCGCCTCGCCCTTACCCATAGCCTCTAAGGCATAGAACAACTGGCTGTGCGGCATAAAGTCATCACGAAAGGCAACGGGAACTTTGCGGAAAGTGACATCTTTTGGTTGGCGCTTCAGCCACGCATTGAGCTCTGGCTCAAAGTCATAGCAATGTGGGCAACCGTACCAAAAAAACTCGATGACTTCAACCTTACCCTTAGACTCAACTGGTTGAGGGATAGGTAGAACACGGTAATCAAAGCCTTCTTCAATTTTTGGGCTTTGCGCAGCAGCCAGGTTTGAAAATGAGAATGCCAGACCAAGAATGGCGGCAGACAAGAGGGCTCGCTTAGACTTAGATAATGTAATCATGATTTGCTAGATTTAATAACGCTCGGTTTAATGCCCATGCCATTTAACTTATCTCGCACGGGATTGCTTTCTTCGACGCTATTGTATGGACCAACACGGACGCGCCAGAGTGTGTTGCCCTCACTACTAATTTCACTTAATTGCGACTGAATCCCCTGAATAGCTAGACTGGCTTTTTGTGCATCTGCATCAGCCCGCTTATTAAAGGCGCCTACTTGCAGGAAATAAATTGCATCGGATTTTACGGCAGGGGCTGGAGCCGCTTCAACGGGCTTTTTACCGTTAGCCAAATCAGCGATTGGGTCTGGGACATTAGCGGCAGGTGCTGCCGACTTGCCTTGCAAAGGCTTATTCAAATCTAGAGCCTCCGCTGGAGCAACTGCTTCACCTTCAGCAGGTGCTGGTCCCGACTTAATTGTTAAAGGGAGATTGGGGGCTCTAACTCCGGGGCGCTCTTGGGGTGTATTTTTTGAAAGATAAAAAGCAATCACAAAAGCAACGCCTAGACCAACTCCAAGGCCCAAAATGAAGCCAAGGATAGTGCCGCCATATTCTGGGCTCGCAGGTTTTGCTTTTGGAGCAAAGCTGGTGTGTTGATTATTTTTTTTCATCGTGTCCCCATCCTTCTTTTTACCACTTAAGCGCTAGCAATTGATACAGCCTACATCTTAGCGGGTGCTGAAACACCTAATACTTTTAATCCATTTTCAAGCACCTGACGCGTCGCAGAAAGTAATGCCAGACGAGCTAGCTTCAATGCAGGGTCATCCACCAAAACGCGATCTGCGTTGTAAAAAGTATGGAAGTCTCCAGCCAAATCACGTAGGTAAAAAGCTAAAGCGTGTGGGGCTAAGTCTGCAGCGGCATCCGTGAGCATTTCTGGATATTCAGCTAAACGACGCAGGAGATGATCTGAGGCCTTGCTTTGCAATAAAGAAAGGTCGGCACTCTTAAGGTCAGAGACTTGTCCACCCCATTGAGCCAAGATTGAGCAAATGCGGGCATGGGCGTATTGCACATAGAACACGGGGTTCTCATCATTTTGCTGCAATGCTAGATCAACATCAAATACAAACTCGGTATCAGCCTTGCGGGAGATCAGGAAGAAACGTACCGCATCACGTCCACGCTGTAGCGCAAGCTCACGCTCATCAGCGGCCATTTCTGGCGTAACACCACCGGACCACTCGACTAAGTCACGCACAGTTACATAAGATCCTGCACGTTTAGAAATTTTCACCTCTTCACCATGGCGCATCACTGTCACCATCTTGTGCAATACATAGTCAGGGTAGGTTTTTGGAATATCCCAACCACGCTTCTGCGCCACGCCCTGCAAGCCTGAGCGCACGCGGGCGATCGTGCCATGGTGATCACTTCCTTGGACGTTAATCACTTTTTCAAAGCCACGATTCCATTTGCTGGTGTGATAGGCGACATCCGGCACAAAATAAGTAAAGCTGCCATCTGACTTACGCATAACGCGATCTTTATCATCACCATCATCTGTTGTCTTAAGCCAAAGTGCACCTTCAGACTCATAGGTCTTACCGATGCTTTGCAACTCTTCAACAATCTTTGCAACACTACCATCGGTATACAAGGAAGACTCTAAGTAGTAGCAATCAAACTTCACACCAAATGTTTTTAAATCGATATCTTGTTCATTACGCAAGTACGCCACCGCAAATTGACGAATGGCTTCAAGCTCATCTTTATATTCAGGTGAAGCCTTAAAAGCAGAGGCAATTTCGGCAATGTACTCACCGTTGTAAGCATTCTCTGGCCAAGCAGCATCACCTGGTTTAAGTCCATTTAATCGAGCCTGTACTGAGAGCGCCAAATTCGCGATCTGCACTCCAGCATCGTTGTAATAAAACTCACGGTGCACCTGAATGCCCTGAGTTGCCAATAAGTTTGCCAAGGCATCACCTAGTGCGGCTTGACGACCATGACCAACATGTAACGGGCCAGTCGGGTTGGCTGATACAAACTCAATCATGGCGCTAGAGACTGGAGCTGCTTCTGGAGCTAGCTGACCAAAACGGGATCCTGCCGCGAGAACCTCTTGCACCACCGCAGTTTTAGCGGCGCTGCTCAGGCGAAAGTTAATAAATCCAGGCCCCGCGATTTCGCAAGAGGCAATGAGATCGCCATAGCCGGGCTGCTGCTCTAAACGCTCAACCAGTGCTTGCGCTAATTCCCTAGGATTCAGCTTCCAAGCCTTGGAAAGCTGGAGAGCAATATTACAAGCGACATCGCCATGGTCTACAGCTTTAGGACGCTCTAAGCGAGGTGCAGGGGCATCGCCCAAGCCACGCTCCTGAGCCAAACCCTGGAGAGCTGCACTGAGCATTTCAATTAAACGATTTTTATTAGTTAACAACATAGATAAGTGAGTTTATCAGGTGGTAAGCTATTGAAATGATCTATCAATTTCGCTCCAAAGCGGGTCCTGACGTCATCATGCTGGCTGATCTGACCCAGCGAATCTTTGAAATTTTAGGCCGCCCGTTAGAGCCTAGAGGGATTTTGACGGTTGAACAACTACCAACCCTCATCATCGCTCTAGAAACCGCTATTCTGAAAGATCTGGAAGATCGAGCCAAAAGTAATGAGGCTGGCAAAGAACATGCTGAAAAGCCGAAGCTGGCGGATAGATTGGGGCAACGTGCCTACCCCTTCCTAGAGCTCATGAAACAAGCCAAAACCAAAGATGAGCCGGTGATGTGGGGCGTTTAAGCGCCGATCCCACTCTCCTAGACTCCAAGCAAACCCAATTTAATCTATTGAGCTTGCCAGCTGGCGACGGATGTCTTCAACAGACTCATTGCGACGCTTAGCAAGATCCTCAATCTGGTCTACTGACAACTTACCCACATTGAAATAACGTGCATCTGGATGCGCCAGATAAAAGCCACTGACGCTGGAAGCTGGATTCATGGCCATCGATTCGGTCAAGGTCATACCAATATCCTCTGAACCAATGACGCGCAATAAATCTTTTTTCACCTCATGCGCAGGGCAAGCTGGATAACCTGGCGCCGGACGGATTCCGCGGTATTCCTCATTGATCATTTGATCATTCGTCAAAATCTCATCAGTTGCATAACCCCACAGATCAGTGCGAACGCGGTGATGCATTAACTCTGCAAATGCTTCCGCTAAACGGTCGGCCAAGGATTGCAACATGATTGCACTGTAGTCATCATGCTTTGCATGAAACTCAGCAACTTTTTTCTCAACGCCGTGACCAGTTGTAACCGCAAAACAGCCTAGGTAATCAGCCACCTTGGAATCTTTTGGAGCAACATAATCTGCCAAACAGCGATTAGGCCGGCGGACACCATCGATAACTGGACGCTCGGCCTGCTGACGCAAGTTATGCCAAACAAATACTGGATGCTCGCGAGATTCGTCGCTGTACAAGACGATGTCATCACCAATTGCGTTTGCTGGATAGAAGGCCACTACAGCATCAGCTTGTAACCACTGACCTTTGATCAATTTATCCAGTAGCGCCTGGCCATCTTCAAATACTTTACGAGCCTCTACGCCGACGATTTCATCATCCAAGATTGCTGGGAACTTACCAGCCAAATCCCAAGTCTGAAAGAATGGCGTCCAGTCAATGTATTTAGCAATATCACTTAGAGAAAAGTTCTTGAAAACACGGCGCCCAATAAACTTCGGCTTCTCAGGCACATAACTAGCCCAATCAATAAGCTCGCGATTCTTACGTGCAGCCTCTAAAGAGATGGTTGGCGATGCTTTCTTGTTAGCATGTTGCTCACGAATACGTACATAGTCATCGCGCAGATCTTGAATAAATTTCTTAGCACTTTCATCTGATAGCAAACTCGAGGCTACTGACACAGAGCGGGATGCATCAGGCACATAGACCACGGGGCCATCATAATGTGGCGCAATCTTCACCGCGGTATGCACACGAGAAGTAGTAGCACCACCAATCATCAATGGAATTTGACGCTCACGGAAATAATCATCACGCTGCATCTCTTGAGCAACGTAGGTCATCTCTTCTAAAGATGGGGTAATCAAACCAGACAGTCCAACAATGTCTGCTTTTTCTTCTTTGGCACGTTTCAGAATTTCTGCGCAAGGCACCATCACACCCATATTGGCAACTTCAAAGTTATTACATTGCAACACCACCGTCACAATGTTTTTTCCAATATCGTGCACGTCACCTTTAACGGTCGCCATCACAATCTTGCCCTTGGCTTTCGCTTCGCCACCAGAAGCAATATGCAGGCGTTTTTCTTCCTCAATATAAGGAATCAAGATCGCTACCGCTTGTTTCATTACGCGCGCACTCTTCACTACTTGCGGCAAGAACATCTTACCGGCACCAAACAAGTCACCGACGACATTCATACCATCCATCAAAGGACCTTCAATAACCTCGATCGGACGACCGCCCGCACCCATAATTTGTGCACGCAGCTCCTCAGTATCTTCTTCAATAAAAGTAGTGATGCCATGTACTAGTGCATGAGTTAAACGCTCACGCACTGGGGATTCACGCCAGACTAAGTTCTCCACCTGCTTTGCGCCACCGCCCTTAAATTGGTCAGCAATATCTAGCAAGCGCTCCGTTGGAGTCTTGCCGTCTTTTTCTTTAAAGCGGTTAAGCACCACATCTTCAACGCGCTCACGCAATTCAGGGTCTAGGTCTGCATATACGCCGAGCTGTCCTGCATTGACAATACCCATGTCCATACCCGCCTGAATAGCGTGATACAGGAACACAGTATGAATAGCCTCTCGCACACGATCGTTACCGCGGAATGAGAAGCTGACATTAGAAACACCACCACTCACCTTTGCGCCCGGCAGATTTTCTTTAATCCAACGAGTAGCGTTAATGAAATCTACTGCATAGTTGTCATGCTCTTCAATACCAGTCGCAATGGCAAAAATATTGGGATCAAAAATAATATCTTCTGCTGGAAAGCCAATCTCGTTAACGAGAATTTGATAGCAACGCTGGCAAATTTCTGTCTTGCGCTTGAAAGTATCTGCTTGGCCCACTTCATCAAACGCCATCACTACAGATGCCGCACCGTAACGCCGAATCAGACGCGCTTGTTTTCTGAAAGGCTCTTCACCTTCTTTGAGAGAGATTGAATTAACAATCGGTTTTCCTTGAATACATTTCAAACCAGCCTCAATCACACTCCATTTAGAGGAGTCGATCATGATTGGTACACGAGCAATGTCTGGCTCTGAAGCAATTAAATTCAAGAAGCGTGTCATCGCCGCTTCCGAATCCAACATCGCCTCATCCATATTGATGTCAATGACTTGAGCACCATTCTCAACTTGCTGTCTTGCAACTACTAAAGCTTCATCAAATTGATTATTCAAAATCATGCGCGCAAATGCTTTTGAGCCCGTGACGTTTGTACGCTCACCAATATTGACAAAGCCTACATCAGCCGTGACATTGAAAGGCTCTAAGCCTGAAAGCTTCATGGGTGGCATTGGCTTGATAGTCTTACTCATGCGGTTGCCTCCACGCTCTCGCGATAGAAGGCGCGCGGCTTACGCTTGGCAACTGCATTCGCGATCGCACGAATATGATCTGGCGTCGTTCCACAGCAACCACCTACGAGATTAACTAAGCCATCTTTTGCAAAGCCATCAACCAAGCTAGAAGTAATGTCTGGGGTTTCATCAAAGCCAGTGTCACTCATTGGATTAGGTAAGCCCGCATTGGGATAGCAGGATACGGCGGCATCACAAATGCGAGCAAGCTCAGCAATATAAGGACGCATCAGCGCTGCACCTAAGGCGCAGTTCAAGCCAAAGGTCAGCGGCTTGATGTGGCGCAAGCTATTCCAAAACGCCTCAACGGTTTGCCCCGACAAGATGCGACCAGAAGCGTCAGTCACCGTTCCTGAAATCATTACCGGCAAACGCTCACCAGTTTCTTCAAAGAATTCATCCAAGGCAAACAATGCAGCTTTGGCATTGAGTGTGTCGAAAATTGTTTCGACTAAAAATAAATCAACACCACCTTCAAAGAGGCCTTCAATCTGTTCGCGATAGGAAGCTCGTAATGCATCAAACGTTACATTACGCGCACCCGGGTCATTTACATCCGGAGAAATGCTCGCCGTCTTTGGAGTGGGTCCAATTGCGCCAGCTGCAAAACGTGGCTTATCTGGCGTAGAGTATTTTTCACATGCAGCGCGAGCCAATTGAGCAGAGACAACGTTCATCTCCCGAGCCAAGCCAGCCATTTTGTAATCCTCTTGGGCTACAGAAGTAGCGCCAAAAGTATTGGTTTCAATAATGTCTGCACCCGCATCTAAATACTGCTCATGAATCTTGCTGATGATTTGGGGTTGCGTGAGAACTAAGAGTTCATTATTGCCCTTGATATCGCCTGGATGATTTTCAAAGCGAGTGCTTGCGGGCAATCCGCGGTAATCCGCCTCATTCAGCTTGTATTGCTGAATCATGGTGCCCATAGCGCCATCCAAAATCAGAATGCGCTGCTTCAGTAGCTCAGGAAGTGCCTGACCACGGGTGTAGGGCTGGGATAAACCATTAGATTGCATTGCTTAACCGGGATTAATCTCTAGAATCTCTTATTGTATTGGCAATAAGCCACTTTTATCTGACCCGGAGCCCGCCCTATGTTTGGAACTATCCCTGAATTTAATCAAAGCCTTGAAATGATGAAAACTATGTGGGGCCAGGGGGCAGCTGGGCAGATGCCAGGTCAATTCCCCTTCACCACAGACGCCTCCAAGGCTGCCGGGGGCTTCGGCTCAGCATTTCCAGGCTTGGATACCGATGAGCTAGAAAAGCGTATCAAGGACCTCAAAAGCGTTGAAAACTGGCTGAACCTCAATCTCAACATCTTAAAGTCCACCATTCAGGGTCTAGAAGTGCAACATGCCACCATGATGGCACTTAAGTCTTTTGGCGATGCTGTCTCAGCTACTGCGGCCGCTGCTACCGGGGGAGCCTCCGAAGACTCCGGAACAAAAGCCGCTAAACCACGCAAAACCGCAACACGCCGTCGTCGCAAAGCTGGCGACTCAACTTTCCTCGACGAAGTAGGTAATTCAGGTGAGCAATAGCCTCACCCATAGCAAATGTCATTTGGTGAATATCTAATTCACGCTTAAATAAAACCGGCACTATCTCTCGAGCAGTTGCCGGTTTTTTACATGCCCCAAGCGTTTCTGCCAAGCGCTCATCGTGATGCGCTTTCAGCTGATCAATCCGTGGCTTCATTCCTGTAAATGGCTTGCCATGCGATGGCAGCACGAGAGTCTCGTCGGGTAGCGGTAGATATCGATCTAAAGAGCTCAGATATAAACCAAGAGGATCTGCATCAGGATCCGCATCGTAGACACTGACATTGGTGGAGATGCGTGGCAACAACATATCCCCAGAAATCAACACACCTAAATCTTTACAAAATAGTGAAGCATGCTCAGGCGCATGTCCAAATCCCATAATTACTTGCCACTCATGCCCACCAATCAAAATCATTTCGCCATCGATGATGCGACGATATTGCCGCGGCACACCCGGAACCATGTTGCTGTAGTAATTGGAGCGCGCCCGAATTTTTTCCAAATCTTCAGGTGCAATGAGTCCATGCTTCTGAAAATGGTCTGCAGAACCACCGCCTCCAGCTCGCGCACCAACCGCAGCACCACCCTCTTTATGGCTTAGCCATTGCGCAGTTAAATAATCCGTCATAGAAATCCAGAGCGGTGCATTCCATTTTTCGCAAAGCCATTGCGAGAGTCCCACGTGGTCTGGATGCATATGAGTCACAATCACCCTCAGCACCGGCAAGCCCTCTAGCTGAGTAGCAAAGATCTGATCCCATGCTGCTTTTGTCTCTTCATTGGCAATGCCGCAATCAATGATTGTCCAGCCCTGAACACCTTCAAATTCATCACGCAGCAGCCATAGGTTGATGTGGTCTAAAGCAAATGGTAGACGCATCCGCAACCAACGAACACCAGGCGCGACCTCCATCGAACTCCCCACTTCTGGCAAAGCATCGGCTAAGGGATAATGAATAGGACTAAGATCGCTGGATTGGTTTTTGGTATTCATCTATTTCTATTCTAGGTTTGCTTTGACAACAGTTCCATCGCCTTGCATCAACTGGTGCGACATCAACCCAGAAACTGGTTTTTGCCGTGGCTGCTATCGCACTCTAACGGAGATTGCAGGCTGGTCTGAACTTTCTAACGCTGACAAGCTTGAGGTCTGGAAAAATCTGGAAACGCGCAAACCGCAAGCACCACAGTAAGCCTTGCCAATTAACAATTGCTTATTTATTGACATCCACAATTAAACGACCACGCACATTGCCAGCCATAAGTTCTGCAGCATACTTTAATGAATCTTCTAGGCTAATTTCGTGAGAGATCTCTTCTAAGGTTTTAAGGTCGACCAGCTTGCTCAATTGCTCATAGGCGGCAATGCGTTTGGCTTTTGGAACTGTCACGCTATTGATGCCATACAAAGTCACACCACGCAAAATGAATGGCGCAACAGTCGATGGAAAATCCATTCCCTGAGCTAATCCGCAAGCAGCAACCGCACCGTCGCTTTTGGTTTGTGCACAGGCGTTAGCCAAAGTATGGCTGCCAACACTATCCACCACTGCCGCCCAGCGCTCTTTAGCTAAGGGCTTGCCAGGAGCCGACAATGCAGCACGATCAATCACTTCGCTAGCACCCAATTTTTTCAAATAATCAACCTCAGACATGCGTCCTGTACTGGCCACAACGGTAAATCCCAATTTGCTTAATAAAGTAATAGCGAAACTACCCACTCCACCAGCAGCACCAGTCACCAATACCTCGCCATCGCTTGGTTTCAAGCCATGCTTTTGTAAAGCCATCACACACAGCATTGCGGTATAGCCAGCGGTACCAATAGCTAGGGCTTGCTTAGCAGTAAAACCTTTTGGGAGCGGAATAAGCCACTCTGACTTGACGCGCGCTTGCTGCGCTAACCCACCCCAATGCCCTTCTCCAACACCCCAACCATTTAGGAGCACCATATCCCCAGCCTTAAATTCTGGACTAGTACTCTCCAGAACCTCACCTGCAAAATCAATGCCCGGAACCATAGGAAAGCTACGTACCACTGGACCTTTGCCAGTAATTGCCAAACCGTCTTTGTAATTTAGTGTGGAATAAAGCACCTTCACCCTGACATCACCCTCAGGTAAGCTTGCCTCATCGACCCGAGTAAGCTCAGCCCGATAAGCTTGTTCATCCTTATTTACCAAAATAGCGTTAAACATATCTCTTCCTTTTAAAAGCACCGCATTCTCCACAGCAAATACATAATAGGTTTATCCTAGCGAGCATTGCTGATTATGGAGGTTTCCATGAAAAAAATTCTACTATTAACTACGGTTTCTGGGCTAGCACTAGTTGGGTGCTCCTCAAGCCAAATTAATATGTCTATGGGCAATATGCGCTTAATTAACTCTAGCGCAGCTCCCCAAGATGTCATGAATTTTGCCAATACAGCCTGTAAGAATGATTTCTACCAAGGTGCAAGCTTTCTTTCTAAGGCAGGCAAGGAATATCGCTTTAAATGCGTTAAGGCTGAAGAAAATGAAATCCTGATCCCGATTCCTGGCACAACCATTCCCTCTGATGCACCGACTACAGCTGCAGCAAAGTAAGTCAATCCTCAATAGATAAAGCAAGATGACCCCATTTACTTCCCAAGAGCTGCGCAAAGGCTTCTCCTCTTTTGCGACAGGGGTCACGGTGATTACTTGCCTAGATCCTGACCAGAACGCGCACGGCATCACCATCAGCTCGTTTAATACGGTTTCATTAGAGCCGCCGCTCATTTTGTGGAGCCTCAAAAAGCATTCACGTTTAATGCCCCACTTTGAGGTCGGCCACAAGCAACTCATCCATGTGCTGGAGCGCTCACAAGAAGCAATGGCAATGCACTTTGCTACCGTGAAGGAAAACCAATTTGTGGGCATCCCCCATAAACTTGCAGCAAGTGGACTGACCCAGATTGAGGGATGCTGCGCCTACTTTGAGTGTGAAACTGTTTCCGTACATACTGGTGGCGATCACAACATCATCGTTGCTAAGGTTCTCAATCTTAAGCACACTCCAGAAAGTCACCCGCTCATATTTGCACACAGCAAATTTATGGGCTTAGATTCATCACTTTAAAAATACCAGAATAGGAATTCTCATGATTCGCTTATGGGGAAGAAAAAGTTCCATCAATGTACAAAAGGTGTTGTGGTGCCTTGCAGAGCTGGGATTAAAAGAAGGTAAAGATTTTGAACGCATTGATGCCGGCCTGCATTTTGGGAAAAATCGTACCCCTGAATTTCTAGCGCTTAATCCCAATGGCTTGGTCCCCACCCTACAAGACGGTGATCTTGTGCTTTGGGAATCAAATACTATTTTGCGATATCTTATTCGTCAGTACGATCAGTCGAAGCGCTTTCCCGCAGATATTTCAAGTCAGTACCAATCTGAGAAGTGGATGGATTGGCAGCTAGGCACTATGTGGCCGAGTTTGCGCGTTGCTTTTCTAGGACTCACTCGGACACCTGAAAGCGAAAGAAACTACGAAGTCATTCGCAAGGCCTATCAAGATACCAATGCTTTGCTCGCTCTACTTGATCAACAGCTGTCTACTCAGCACTATTGCTCAGGAGACTCTTTCAATATTGGGGATATTCCACTGGCTCTCTGTGTCAGCAGATGGATTCTATTAAATCAAACCTTTCCAGAAAAAACTGGGCCACGCCTTTCTTTACAAAGTATCGAAGCATGGATGCGTCGCATAGAATCAGAAACGCAGTACAAGGTAGTTGCAGAAAAAGCACTCAATATTGTGAAGTAAATCAGATGCTCTAATAGAAAAGGGTGAACTGTGTTCACCCTTTTTCTTTACCGCCACAGAAAAAAATTACTGTTGCTTAAATTTCTTCTGATGGTGATCTGCACCAATAAATAAGTACATGGCTGGCACTACAAAGAGCGTAAACAGAGTGCCGATCGACAAACCAGTAAAGATCACGATACCCATCGATTGACGGCCAGCAGCACCGGCTCCAGAGGCGATCACTAAAGGCACCACACCCAATACCATCGCTGCAGTGGTCATCAAGATCGGACGCAAACGCACGCTACTAGCCTCTACGATAGCGTCCAACTTGCTGCGGCCAGCTTCTTGTAGCTCATTAGCAAATTCCACAATCAAGATCCCGTGCTTACTGATCAAACCCATCAGAGTAACTAGTCCAACCTGGGTATACACATTCAAGGTGGTGAATCCCAAATTAATAAAGATCAATGCACCAAACAAGGCGAGCGGTACTGAGACCAAAATCACGATCGGATCACGGAAGCTTTCAAACTGTGCGGCTAAGACCAAGAACACGATCAAGATTGCAAAGAACATGGTCACCAAGAAACCGCCTGACTCTGCCATGAACTGGCGGGATGGACCAGCGTAATCCATGGTGTAGCCATTGGGCGCGACTTCTTTCAAAGTTTGACGCATGAACTCAAGTAGATCCGCCTGAGAAATAAAGGGCGTACTCACACCAGAGATGGTTGCAGAATTGAGCTGCTGAAAGTGATTAATGGATTGCGGCACTACTTTTTGCTTGATCGTTGCAATCGTACGCGCCTGAATCATCTGTCCGCTTGGAGTACGTATGTAGTAATCCAAGATCTGATCTGGATTTAAACGATCTACTTGCTTCACTTGTGGGATCACCCGATAAGAGCGACCGGCGACAGAGAAGTAGTTGACATAACCACCACCCAGGGCAGCTGAGAGTGCGCTACCTACTTGCTGCTGCGTCATACCCAGCGCAGCCACTTTTTCACGATCGATTTCTAAAACGTCTTGCGGCTTGTCAATCTTCAAATCTGAATCCACGAAGAAGAAGTTACCGCTACGACGGGCTTTATCTAAAACCGCTTGAGATACTTCATTGAGTTGCTCATAAGACTCAGTGGTGTTAATAACCACCTGAACAGGCAAGCCCTGCGCACCTGGCAAAGCTGGGAACTGGAAGGCCGCTACGCGAGCACCTGCAATCGTATTCCACTTATTCTGCATATCTTCTTGAAATTTCGTGGCATTACGACTGCGTTGATCCCAATCCTTAAGTAAGACACCACCAAAGCTACTGGTTGGGCTAGTGATTTGGAACATCTGCTCATACTCAGGCTCTGCTGCTGAAATTTGATAAATCTGATCAGCATAGGTCTGCATCTGATTAACTGTACTGTTGGGTGGGCCTGAAGCCTGCATCAACACAATACCCTGGTCTTCTGTTGGTGCTAATTCAGCACGGGCAGTGGCATAAAGGTAAGCAACCCCACCCAACAAAATCACACCCATCACGATGATGACCTGCCAAGTGCTCAAGAGTTCACGCAAAGTGGCTTGATAGCTATAGTGAACTTTTTCAAAAATGCGATCGATCTTTTGCACGAAGGCGGAGGCTTCTTGCTCTTCAGTGAAGATGCGCGAGCACATCATCGGAGAAAGCGTTAACGCAATCAACCCCGATACCGCTACTGCGCTGGCCAAGGTAAAGGCAAACTCAGTAAAGAGCGCACCTGTTAAACCGCCCTGGAAGCCAATTGGAATATAGACCGCGATCAACACAATTGTCATTGCCAAAATTGGACCTCCCAATTCACGCGCAGCAATTAAGGAAGCTTCTAATGGCGACTTGCCTTCCTTCATATGGCGGTCAACGTTCTCGACCACAATGATGGCGTCATCCACCACCAAACCAATTGCAAGCACTAGGGCTAATAGTGTCAGCAAATTAATGGAGTAACCCAAGACCTGCATCAAGAAGAATGTACCAATTAAAGAAAGTGGCATCGCAATCACAGGTACGGCAACTGCACGCGCACTTCCTAAGAAGAGATAAATCACCACCGTCACAATCAATAGCGCTTCTAGTAAGGTAGCCACTACTTCATCAATCGAAGTAGTAATGAACTTAGTAGAGTCATACACCACTTTGCCCGACATGCCGGTTGGCAACTGCTTCTGTATATCTGGTACTGCGGCACGAACACGTTCAGCCACATCAAGCAAGTTCGCCTGAGGCGCCACCTTGATAGCAATAAATACTGAACGCTTGCCACTAAATGCGACATTCGTGTTGTAGTCCTCGGAGCCCATGCTCACAGTCGCTACTTGATCGAGATAGACAATATTGATGCCATCTTTTTTGACAACCAATTTGCGAAACTCATCGAGCGTATGTAGATCGGTACCAGCCACCAAGTCCACGGCAACCATGTCGCCTTTAGTGCTACCTACCGCTGATAAGTAGTTATTTGCTGCCATGGCACTATAGACATCATCCGCACCCACACCAAGGCCAGCCATCTTCTCGCGATCGAGCCAAGCGCGCAGAGCAAACTTTCTGCCACCAGTAATTTCTGCGTTCTGCACACCATCTACAGAATCTAATTTTGGCTTTACTACCCGCAACAAGTAGTCAGTAATTGCATTGTTCGGAATGTCATCGCTATAAAAGCCCATGTACATAGCGGCAGTGGACTGACCAATCTGTACAGTCAATACGGGTTGCTGGGCTTGGGGTGGCAGCTGATTCTTAACCGAACTAATCTGTGTCTGGATCTGGGTTAATGCAGCATTCGAGTCGTAATTGAGCTTAAGAGTGGCAGTAATCGTCGAGAGTCCACTCACACTCATGGATGACAAATAGTCGATACCTTGAGACTGAGCAATCGCTGTCTCCAATGGCTGCGTAATAAATCCTGCAATCGTTTCTGGGTCAGCACCATAGTAGGCCGTTGTAATCGTAACGATGGCATTTTGAGTTTGCGGATACTGATTGACTGGCAAAGATCCAACAGCCTTCAAACCAAACACCAATACGAGCGCACTCACAACCAGTGAGAGCACTGGCCTACGAATAAATATGTCAGTCCAATTCATCTAGGACTTATTCCTGTGGCTGCGGGTTTGGTGAATTCGAAGGCAACACTTTGTTATTCACAATCAGCGGTGTACCGTTCTTCAACTTGAGCTGACCACTAGTAACAACCGTAGCTCCCTCTTCAACGCCTTTGAGAATCGCCACCTGATCTCCACGTGTCGGCCCTGTAGTCACAAAAACTTGTTGCGCCTCAAATGCAGGTTTGCCCTGCTTATCCTTTTTACCAGTAGGCTTGGCAATAAACACTGTCGAACCGTAAGGGTTATAAGTCACAGCAGTTTGGGGCAAGGTCAACATCTTCACTTCATCACCCAACTTGATATTCACATTAGCAAACATGCCAGGCAAAATCTTTTTATCTGGATTGGCTAGCTGGGCTTCAATCTGAATATTACGTGTGTTCGTATCTACCTTGGGGCTTACGGCAGTAACCTTGCCAGTAAAGCTTGAACCCTTAAACGCATCGGTCGTCACCACAATTTCTTGTCCAACCTGAATTTGTTCAGCATTACTTTGTGGAAGATTAAAGTCCACAAAAATAGGATCCAAGGTTTGAAGGGTAAGTAGCTTATCGCCGGGGTTAACGAACTGACCAGGGTTGATCATCACAATCCCTACACGACCACTAAAGGGGGCCTTTAAATTCTTCTTAGCAACTAAAGCCGTTTGCTGCTCTACCTGAGCCTGCTTAGACTTGGCATCCGCTTTACTGGTATCAAATACATTCTTACTGATTGCCTGAATCTCTAACTGCTGCCTATCACGCTCATTAATCACCTTAGCCAAATCTGCCAATGCTTTTAAGGAATTAAGCTGGGCAACATCAGAGGCATCATTCAATTTAATCAGCAAGTCACCTTCTTTTACATCCATACCCGATTTAATAGGCACAGCTTGTACAAGGCCACCGATTTCAGTACTGAGATCTACACCTCTAAATGCACGCACATTACCAACACTAGAGAGCTTAGGCTGCCATGCTGTTGTCTCCACCACCATTGTAGAAACCGTTGCTGGCGGCAAGCCCATGCCGGCTATGAAATGCTTAATCATGAAGGTCTTGAGTTGATTGAATCCAAATATCAAGCCCAATAACAAAAATACGCCACACAACATAATCGTCATGCGTCGACCCAAAGGGGTCATTGATTGCAGTTTGGCATTGACCTTACTTTGAATGAATCGCTCGCGCAAGCGTGCCCAAAGCCCTTTTATCTTTTCCAGCAGCGCAATGAGCTTTTCGCGAAGTTGCCACTCGATCGCCTTCGCACACATCCAAGCCCACAAGGCAACCACTACTGCAGTTACTTTGGTTTTAATTGTTTCCAGAAGTTTCATTTTGATCTTTGTTCGCTATGGCTTTTGGTTGAAAGGCTGGGCCGGTACGATTCCACCAACCACCACCTAATGCTGCAAATAAGGCTGCTGTGTCAGAGAAACGAGTTGCTTGTGCAGAAACTGATTTGACTTTAGCAATTTGATATTGATTTTGATAATAGAGAACGGCTAAGTAGCTAGCGGTACCTAGCTTGTATTGCTGCTGGACTAAGTCTAAAGTTTCGTAAGCGTAACGCTCTGCGTCGGAGGCGGATTTCAATGCTTGTGCACCAGTCTCTAGAGCACGCAATGCATCAGCTACCTCTTGAAATGCTTTGAGTACAGTAGCCTGATATTGATATACCGCTTGTTCATAATTAGCCATCGCGCCACGGCGTTGCGCTAATAACTGGCCGCCCTGAAAGAGCGGCTGAAAGATGCCGCCAGCAATCGACCACAGAGTCGCGTTCGGCCCAAACAGAGCTGAACTAGTTAATGCCGCCGATCCAAGCGCACCAGTGATATTAAATTGTGGCAATAAATTGGCAGTAGCTACACCTACCAAAGCATTGGTGGCCTTGAGTTGCGCTTCTGCTGCACGAACGTCAGGACGCTGACGCACTAAACTCGATGGCACAGAGAGTGGCAGCTTTTCTGGCAAATGCAGAGACTTCAAATCAAACTTAGTGATGTTGGCATTACTAGGTAGCTCACCAACTAAAACGGCTAACTGATTGCGTGCAAACGACAGATTGCGTTCGTAGGTAAACAGATCAACTTGCGAGTTAGAGACTAAAGTTCTTTGTGATGTCACATCCACTCGAGAAACTGTACCAATCACTAATTGCTTCTCTGTTACTTCAGCTAAATTCGTTTGCGCCTTCAGAATTTCTTCTGTGGCCTGCATCTGTGCACGCAAAGCAGCTTCACGCACCGCACCAGTCACGATATTGGCAGTCAATGAAAGGTAAGCGCCTTCTAATTGAAACTGCGCAATTTCGGCCTGCGCTCTAGCACCTTCAACTGCGCGGCGTGCACCACCAAAAACATCGAGCTTATAGGTAACGTTTACGGAAGCGTTATAGAGATTGTAGGTATCAGAACCATAAGGCAGGCCATAGATTGCTGAGGGCTGTAACTGCCGGGCGACACCGCCATTTAGGCCAATTGCCGGGAAGTACTGTCCGCCAATTTGTGCGCTAACATTTTCTTGACTAGCGCGTAGTGCGGCATCTGCCGCGCCTAGATTGGGATTCTGCTGCAAAGCTTTTTTAATCAACACATCAAGCTCTGGGGACTTAAATAACTCCCACCACTGAGCCTCAATATCAGCACCCTCAATAAACTCTTGATCAGTTCCGCCCGGTACTCCAGGTGCAGTAGCTAACTTCTGTGAAAGGGTGGTTTCGGTATATCTTGATGTATTAGGGGCGTCTGGCTGCTTGAAGTCTGGGCCTACCGCGCATGCAGAAAGAAATCCCGCAAAAATAAGCGGAAGCAATCGCAAACCAGAGAAATCTTTGGGGCCGAGCATGAGCTGTGACAAATATCCTTTTCTACAACAGATATTTGAACACACTTTTCTAATCAAGTCTGTGTAACGCCTTGATTTATCTAATGAATTTTGCTCACAGCTAGACTGAGAAGTCAAATAAATTTTTTAGTTCAAACTCCTGAATTCGAAAACCCCGTGAGGTCCAATAAAAAACCACCCGAAGGTGACTCTTTACTTTACTTTCATCTGATCTCTTTAGAATTTAACTCTTAATTCAGCCCCACCACCATACTCCTGACCATAGCTATTGGCAGATGCTACCAATCCAATACGCGCAGAAACATCTTTAGAAATTCCACCTTGAATACCCAAGCCAAACATATTGGAAACAGGGCCCATGTTCGCGCCCACTTGAGTAAATGAACCATAGGTTGGACTTGTTGCAGTAATGGAATGTGCAGAATTGCTATTGGCATACCAGTCATAGCCAAATTTATAGAACCCAATTAATGAGAGTGGGTTATTCACGCCCTTGAGCAATGGATACATAAAGTCAGCGCCCGCAAAGGTCACAGCTGTATATGCTGTTGCCGAATTTATTCCGAAGTTAAAGTCGTTGCCACCTTGCTCAGATGCGCCACCCATCCATAACTGAGAATATGAAGCCCCCACAAATGGAGAAACGGTCACATCTCTAAATTGATGTGCCTTAGCTAATTTGGCAGCACCATAAACGCCATTAGTTTTATAAGAGCTTGTTGCATTGCCGCCAGTAAATTGGCCGACGCTTGGCGTATTTCGATTGGCATTCGTATTGCCATACATATAACCCAAGGCACCAGATAGCTTTACCTGCTGAGTGAAGTTATGGGCACCATATAAGCCAGCATAGAAATTCGTTGTATTAAAGTTTTGAGTCACCTGCTGACTCTCAGTCATCGATGTGGTTCCAGTACCAGCAAACACACCATACCCTCCATCTTTAGCCCTCTTAATATCTCCACCAATAATGAGGTCATAAAGGTTGTATCCGAAACCTGCGAGATTATTGTAATTATTTACCGTGCCTTTTACTGCTGCAGCATCAGCCCATACATAGCGGCCTTCATCATCCTGATATACCTTGGTAGTTGGCGAAGAGCTCATAGGCGCATGAATGCGATCCATCACTGTATTGGTGATGTGGCCCATTTGCTCAAGGCCAATAGTCATATTTGAGGAGTAGCCCTCGGCATGAACATTAATCAGTTGGTTTACCTGGTTTGTTGTTAAGCCCTGCACCGCAGATACAAATGGTGTTCCATTGGCCAATAACTGACTAGATCCGCTAGAAAACGCAATTGAATATGCATCTGTAATGGCCTTGACTTGAGAGCTCGCCGAGCTACTAGAGGAAATAGTGGGCGCCACCGGGTTACCCAAAGTAGTTGTTAGACTCCAATTATTTCCAGATGTATTTGTTAATGTCCATGGTGTAGCAACAATACCGCCGCCCAAAGTACCTGAAGTATTTGCCAAGTTTTCTGACCTTACGCCAATCAACACATCAGCATATGTATTAGAACGGTTTATGGTTGATCCAGAACCAATTCCAAAAGTCATTTTTCCATCAGCAGCACCACTTGGAGCAACGTTTGAAAATGTAGTCTTGCCGTAGCTTGAAAGACTGGTGATGATGACTTTATAGGTGGATGGTAAATTCCCGTTGTATCTCAATCCTGCCTGAGCATTATTTAAAGTTGTAATAGTGCCAGCATTATTAATTTCATAGGTGCTTCCGGTTAAAGTTCCATTATTCGTAATATTTGAAACAACCCCAGTGCTCATAATTTCTATAGCATTCGATGAAGTCGAAATTATGCTTCCTCCCACATCATTAGTTAAGGTTCCAACAGAGCCTTCAACCAACAATCCATGTAAGCTGCCTCCTAGCAATTGACCTTGATTTTTAATTGTTGAAATTGACCCCCCTACCAACACCCCATATGGTGAATATGTACTCCAGGACTCTAGACTTGCCCCTGTTGGTATGACTAGCGTTCCTGCACTTCCACCTGCCGTAGTTGCAATTGCTTTGAATCCAACATGTGATTGAGGTACTGTGTAGTCGCCACTATTTAATCGAATATATTCCTGTGCGAAAGCAGCTTGGCAATAGAGTCCCAGAAATATGAACCCAGAAATTTTCCAGCTCCATTTTTGATTCTTTCTCTGACATGAATCATTATTTATTTTCATATACATTCACCGTACCGCCACAAGCAGCAAAACATTGTCTATAGGATTCATCGCAATGCCAGTAATTTGGATTTGCTGGGCAATATTGTGGATTGGGGTTGCATTTCTTCACATCATCGCGGCTCTGTGCGCGATTGACGCAAGCTTGATAACTGTAGTGATTGTTTTGCTGGCACATATTCATATTGTTTTGTGCCTGAGCCTGCACTGCGCTATAGCAAACATTCTTCGTATTCATGCACTGCATAACGCAGGTTCTGCCCGTCTCAGTAGTTGGTGCAATGTACTCGTATCGGTATGTAGTACATGAACTCAGGCCAATGGCGGCCAAAGTTGCAAAAATCAGTGATTTCAAATTCATTTTGTTAACATGTTATCTATATATCCATAATTATTACATGCCAATTCAGCTCAATACACCAAATTGAAAGCCTCCAGCCCCTCCAGAGCCTTTAAGACTGAGCAACGTAGGTCTGAAGTGATCATCATTGCCCACCGATTATTTGAAACACGGGGGTATGAAGCGGTGGGGGTGCGAGAAATCGCTAAAGAAGCGGGCATCAGCCCAATGCAAGTTTATAGACTAGGTCTAGACAAACAAGATTTGCTTGCCGAAGTCATTTTGATCGTCAACCAAGAAATCATTAATGCGATCAAACCCTTTTCAGCAGGCAAATCAAAAGCCGCTATTGACTATATTGAGAGATACCTTCTTGATCTCTATGCGAAAGATATTGACATCAAAAGCATTCGCAAAGAGGGTGCGGCATTTGGCTGGAAGTGGTCTGGGAAATACGAGCAATTAATTATTGCTCAGCTCATGCAGATCTTGAAACCAATCGCTGACTGCTTAAACCATTATCGATACGATGATGTTGAAGCCAGGTGTTATGCGATTTGGTCGCTTTACTATGTTGGCTACCGCAACGCAGTTATGAATAATGCCAGCGCTACCCAATGTCTTGAGGGTATTAAACCGAGCCTAGCTATCTGCTTAAAGAAATAAAAAATAAGAAAGAAGTTGATGAAGAAAATTCTATTGCTGGTTGCAGTTACTTTCTCAAATGTGTCTTTTGCGATTGAGAATGCAGAGGGCACTGTTTACTGTCACGGCAAAACAGTAGTCGAGTACCGCTTGATCAATCCCGAGAAAGATGGCACCGCATCCGATGTCGACTTGACTGTAAATGGAAAAACTAAACGCTTCATGACGGCTTACTCTTGGTTTGGCTCAAACCAAGCCGCCCCTAAAGGCTTTAAGTTCGCCATTATTGGGGAGAAGCAATTTGATCCATTGTTGGTATTTAATGACTACCTTGAGGATGCCAAGAAGAATAAATACAAACAGTGCAACTAAACCAGCTTGTTAGCCAGGGATCTTGCCAAAGCTTCCACTATTAAAGTCTTGCATCGCCTGAGCAATCTCTTCCTTGGTATTCATGACAAATGGGCCATATCCAACGATAGGCTCATCAATAGGTTCGCCATTCAGCAGTAAGGCAATTGAGTCTTCAAGCACATTGACCTCAATATCTTGACCCTGATTGCTAAAGATTAGCATCTGAGCATCTTTAGCAACGGCACCCTCACCAGCCTCAATAGCACCCTTTAGTACTACCAGGGAAGTATTCCAACCTTCCGGCACAGGAATGCTTGTTGAACCCTTCTTCAATTTCAGGTCAATGACATTCATTGGCGTGAAGGTATGCGCAGGCCCTTCATGACCATCAAACTCCCCAGCGATGATGCGCGCTTGCCCAGCATCATTCTTCAATTCAATCGTAGGGATCTGTTTATTCAGAATGGCTTGATACGCTGGCTTGGTCATTTTGAGCTTTGCCGGCAAGTTCACCCACAACTGCACCATTTCTAAAGTTCCGCCACTTTGAGCAAAATCCTCTGAGTGAAATTCTTCATGCAAGATCCCAGAGCCCGCAGTCATCCACTGCACATCTCCAGGGCCAATGGTGCCGCCCTGGCCTGTGGAGTCCTTATGCGCTACTTCACCTTCGTAAACAATCGTGACCGTTTCAAAACCACGATGCGGATGTGAGCCGACACCCTTTCGATCGGTTGTTGGGGGAAAGTCAGCTGGTCCAGCGTAATCGAGCATTAAAAATGGACTCATTTGTTTTCCCAGATCTTGATAGAAGAACAAGGTACGCACGGGAAAGCCATCGCCTACCCAATGACCACGATCATTACCCTGAATACCAATGACTTTTTTCATAAATCCCCCAATAAACAATACAGCTTATTTAGCTTTAAATTCGCTAGCAACTTTAGCAATACGCTCACCGTACAAGCGTGCGGTTTCTAAATCGCCTGCGTTCACCTCTTCAGCACTTGCATCAGAAGGGGTTTGCATCATTGCACCAGCAAATGAGCCAACATAGTTCACATCATCACGCTTAGCAGCCTTGGCGTTTGAGGGCATTAAGCCAGTGCCAACCCAAATGCCAGAATGCTGCATGGCCAATGTGAAGAAGTAATGCAATGTAGAGTGCTTATCACCGTTCATGGTGGCAGAGTTAGTAAATCCACCAAAAATCTTGTCTTTCCACTGCTGCGTAAACCATGGCTTCGAGCTAGCATCAGCGAACTTCTTAAACTGCCAGCTTACTGTACCCATATATGTTGGCGACCCAAACACGATGGCGTCAGCAGCATTCAATG